>Ga0209631_10006694_pt1 | contig 11801 bp, 14 predicted proteins | sample COG_08_FD_184752 | JGI IMG/M metagenome (GOLD analysis project Ga0209631, IMG submission 184752) | Pelagic Microbial community sample from North Sea - COGITO 998_met_08 (SPAdes) (version 2) | ecosystem: Environmental > Aquatic > Marine > Neritic zone/Coastal water | place: Helgoland, sampling... | reverse complement strand
TTTTGTGGGGCTCCTCGTACGAGTCAACTTTCTGCTCATACAAAGTCAAACTGCCAGAGTGCACAATTCGAATAACGTCATGATTATTGAGACACTAAACAATGCACTCAGAGGGAAAATGATGTTTGTTTTGTAGTTCTTTGATACGAGTGATACATCTTTGTAAAAACTCGTACATTGTGAGCAACCAGTGGAAACGAAATAAGACAGACTAGTTTTGATTCGCGTTCGTCATAGAGTAAGACAAACACCATTTGCCAAATGACTACCGCACGAGTAAGTCCGTACACGACTATCCGAAATGTGTAGAATTGGTTTGTCATGTCCGTAAGGTTCAAAGCCGCGGACCCTATCTCCATGGAGAGAAGCCACGTTGCAGCCAAGGCTAATGTGGGCGGTGGCAGGAAATAAAGACCGTTTATTAAAAGTGCGATCGAAACTGCGTGGTGCAGCAGTAACCAGGTATCAAAATATGGATAATTGGCGATCGCATCACTCAGGAAATACCCAATGGAACTAACAAAGCATTCTTGTGTGTGTCCGTGTACGTACAAATAGGGGAGAATACATGTTTGATGAATTAAGGAGACAATGTAACTAGAGAGTGGCCACTTTTTTTTCATAACCGTGGGCATGGCTTGGGAAAAAAAGGTTTGCAAGGTAGTATATGCGGCGATCCAAAAAAGCATTCTTCTTTCAACTTCACTTTACTAAATAAGTTCGTTGCCTAACGCACTTTGGTACAGAAGACCAAGCATCAATATTTTCACGTAGATATCTAACTCGTCGCCGTATCCAAACTCGCTTCCTTCCTTCTCATTTAATATACATCTATTTTCGATACTCCAGAAATATTGTATTACTATTAAGAAGCCAACACAAAGCATTTTGATGAATAAGTTGTCTACAAATAATGCCATCGTAGGGACTAAGAAGACAAATATATGCAAGATATCTAGCAAACGTCTATGCCTTTCGGAATCAGTGAGCCCGTACACGAACAATGCATGCAGAATTAGCGTACTGATGATCCATGTGTGCCCTATGGTAGACATAGTGGAAAACAGCATGGTAACCAAGACTGCGTCCAGGATTCCTGTGATATAAAACAACAGGCGTTGTTCTCGTTTTCCAATCATTAGATGTGTGTTTCTTCTTCTATGTTATTTTTTTACCTATCATACTAACGTGATTGTAAAAAAAAATGTTCATAGCATTTCTTCGACGACATTGATGGTGTATGTTCGCCAGGTCACCACTCGGGTCCAAAAACTCTATCAGCGCCGACATCGTGCGTATGGAACCGTCAAATAATTCGCGATGAAACACCTTCACATCATCATTGTTCCAGTTTTCCAATGTATCATATATTTCAAATGGGGTTATTGGTATGCGGTCAAACATACCCGGAGGAATTTGTATCAATTTATACCAAATGTCAACATTGACCAAGGAGTAATAGAGCAAACCAAGTTGCCAAACCATCCGTGGCTCGCTTGCTTTACCAAAAAACTTCGACATCTCTATCGAATACCGCGTCTTTAACATGTTCGCGTCATTTAGAGTACCCAATGCTTTGAGCATCGTTTGTACTTTCTCCCCTTCATTTTTGAAAGTATTGAAGGCCCGTCGCACGGCCAGGTCCCGGGGTTTACCTTCGATATCTTGTTTGATGGAACGTATCATTTTTTCTTTCGTTTAACGTAAAATAAATTGAGTACTTCAAACGTCATCAAACTCTTCGCCGGGGGTATACCGGGCGTTATTCAGGGCAGCGGCATCGGCTGGTCGTTCGTAGGTTTCGGGGTCGGCGTCGCGGCGGCTGGCACGCCCACCATCTCACGCTCTTTCAGTTTCTTTAAAATACTTTTCCTTGGCATGGTCGAAATCGTCTCGTCTTTTTTTTATTTCTAAACAATAAAATAATCCCCCACGAATGGACACGTTAATTCGAACCACCCGGGAGGACCTTCAGAAAAACGAAACATTGTTATTGACACAAATCGACGATGAAATCGACGCGTTGACGAGAAAATTGGAAACAACCCCGGCGAAACGCTCGTCCTTCCACGCACGGAAGGATTTGGAGAACCGTATCGCAGAACGCCGTGAATCGAGGGTTCACATTGTGAGTGGAAACCGAATGAGGGTGTTTGAGAACGAAGTGAAAGAGTATTTGAGAGCGGACAAGAACGATGAAAAGAAGGTATGCTCGCACATCGATCGCAGTCAATCGTTCTTAGCCCAAAGTACATCCTCCGGGCGGCAAACGCGGAAGAGAACAACGGCCAGAGACATCAGAATTGCGAGCGTTGATACCCTAACCGCGACGAATGGGGCGAGCAAACACCTCCTGCACGACGAGTTTTTGCAACAATACAAGGGGAAAAACCCCACGCTGTACATGAGTGTGGGGTCGGAGTGCTCGCAGTGCCACGAACAAATGAGCAGAATCGATTGCGCGATGGTGTGTGAGGGGTGCGGCGTCTCCGAAACGTACATTGATGCTGAAACGCTGTCGTTCTCCGAAGAAATCGAATACAGCACTTTCTCGTACCGGCGCATCTCTCACTTCATCGACTGGCTGGGGGCCTTCCAGGCGCGCGGCAGCAACAAAATTCCAGAAGAAGTGTTCAATGTAATCATGTTCAAATTGAAAGAGCGTAAAATTGCGGACATACAAGACATCACGCCGCGTCTCGTCCGGTTGCTCTTGAAGGAATCAGGCTTGCAAAAGTACTACGATCAGACCGTGTTACTCAGTTGTCTCTTAAGCGGGCGGACACCGCCGCGTCTAACACCCCAAGAGGAAGCGACGTTGAAGTGCATGTTTCTCCAAATTCAACCCGTGTTTGAGAAGCACTGTCCTACAACCCGCAAAAATTTTCTTTCGTACTCGTATGTGCTCTATAAACTGTGCGAACTCCTCGGACTGCCCTATTACCAAGACGGGTCGTTCAGTCTATTAAAATGCCCAGAGAAGAACAAGAAGATGGATCTGTTATGGAAAAAAATATGCGACGAATTGAGGTGGGAGTTTGTGCCGAGCGTCATATAAAAACCGCGCGGCAAAGGAGAAGAAAATAATGTAGTAAAAAGAAAAGAAATGAGCAAACTCAAGATTAAGAAATGGGACCCGTCCTCCTTACGGCCGGACAGCGTATGTTTGTTGCTGGGAAAACGTGGTACTGGCAAAAGTACCTTGATGAAAGACATATTATTTCACGTGGGCTCAAAACTAGACTATGGTATGGCCATGAGCCCGACCGAAGAGGCAACCGCGTCCCTCGGTTCGTTCCTGCCCAAATCGTGGATTTACAATGACTTCAATCCCGGCAAAGTCGAGCAGATGCTGGCGATTCAACGGCAGCAGTGGAAAAGGGGGTTTGGGAAGAATGTATTCCTCATACTCGATGACTGTATGTACGATAAAGGCATCTTTCGCGGCGAAACCGGGAAGTTGTTTCGTCAATTGTTTATGAATGGTAGGCACCGCCGCGTGTTTTTCCTTACTTGTCAACAGTATGCGATGGATATGCCGCCAGATTTAAGGTCTCAGGTAGACGTAGTCTTTCAACTACGCGATAACATTCAGTCTTCAAGGAAAAAGTGCTGGGAGCAGTTCTTCGGATTTTTTCCGGACTATTCCCAATTTTCAAAGACCATGGATGCCTGCACGGAGAACTACGAATGTTTGGTATTTGACTCCAAAAGTTCTCAATCGAATAAAATAGAAGAGAGTGTGTTCTGGTACAAAGCCTCGACGGACCTGCCCGAATTTTGCGTCGGGAAACAAGTCTTTTACGATTTACACAACACCTTTTACTCGCGCGACAAAGAGGAGGCGCAGGAGTTGCACGCGCTGGCCGATCAGAAAGTTGCGGAGGAGAAGGAACTGAGAAAGAGTACGCGGGTGGTGAAAGCCTCGAACGATGGGTCCACGGTGGTGGACCGGTGGAAAGTAGACGAGGTGTACGATTAGTAGAGTATATGTATTTACCCCAAATGTATAAGTTTATTTGCCAAGGTCTTGATTGGGGTGTGTTGTTGGTGCGTTCGTTTCGGCGGTTTTCTAATCCTGTCAAGGAAGAAAAAAAAACCGTCAAGAAGAAATTTACATTTTCGAAAACACACACCTCGCGAATTAAAAAAAAATAATGTCCACGCAAACATGGGATACCTACGATTTCTCCGCAGTCGCCTTCAAAGACCCGACCAAGAATACCCTCGGGGGGATCAATGTTTACTGTGATACGACCGTGGACAAAAAATCCAACCCGACCTTCCAACTCCCCCGTATGCGGGTTCCATTTGGCCCGGACCGCAATGAGCAGTCGCAAAGTACGAGACTTAATCTGGAGTTGAGTGTGGACGACCCCGCGTTCTTCGCGACTGTGCAGGCCTGGGACGAGCGTGTCCTGAACAAGGCTGCCGAGCAAAGCAAGGAATGGTTCGGTAAGAATTACACGGTCGCGAAAATTCGCGAACAAGAAATGTACCGACACAGCATCCAGGGCACCCTCGACGCCAAGTACCCGCCCCTGTTCCGCTTAAAAATTGCGACCGAGGGTAAGAAGATACCCAAAATCTACATCCTTGAGAAGGACGAGAACGGAAAAGAAACCTGGAAGAACGGCACCGTAAAGGATGTCGAGAAAGGATCCTACGTCACACCGATCGCGGAGATAAGCGGCCTATGGTTCGTCTCCAAGAAAGGCTTCGGTTGCGGCTACGTTGCCAGCCACATCCTGGTGGAGAAGACCCATCAAGAGGAAAGTTTCCCGTTCATTGGAATGGGGTCTATTTCGGAATCTTCCGCGATGGAGGTCGACGCATACGCGACGGACATGATCGAATGAATGCAGAATGTGGTAAAACAAACAAATACTTATAAACTTATTTTTTTTTATTCGAATCTGAATCTCCTTCGTCGATTCGCCAATGCTCTCTGCAGGAGTGCTTGTCGGGTTTCTGGGTACGTACGCTTTTCTGTGGGCTCGCGAAGCAATCCCAGCATGTCGGTGCGGAGCGGATCCTCCGCCTCGGAGGATTCCGCCTCGGATTCCTCTAGATTTTGAGATTCAATTACTTCTTGTCTCGCCTGCCTCCTCGCTGCTAATCGTTTTCGAAATTCGTGCCTTTCTCTCTCCGTCATATCATCATCGTCATCATCTTTCGATTCTTTTACCTCCGCATTGAAATCTATATGTTCTCTTTCACGCAATGCCATTCTTCTCAACGAAGAATCTTTCTCCCGTTGTGATAATTGTTTAAATTCTTCTGAAGGTTCGTCGGATTCCGCTTCAAAACTTGCTTCAGGTTCTTGTTTATATCGACGCGATTGGCGTTCCATGGCGGCGTGCACTCGTGTGCGCATGCGCCTCTGTTTACCCTTCGCGAGAATGTCGGCCATCGTCTGGTCCCGAGACAAGACCGTCGACACCAACCGTCCCCATGCTTTTCGCGCTTGTGTTTTTTGTCGGCCGCGAAGGGGTGTCCGCACACCTCGCGCGGCTCCTGCGAGCCACTGTTGAATCTTCCGGATGTGCCGCCGTCGATCTCGACCTTTGCGCAGGACGGACTTTACCCGCCGATCTCGACCTTTTTGAATGAGGGACTCGATGTCAACGTCGTCTGTCGTCACGTGGGGGTGGTCTGGCCACCCGTCCTCCAGATCGAAGAACAAGCCCGGGTCGTTCAAGACCACGGTCGGGGGCAACTTTTTCACACGGGTCGCGGCGGCCAGTAGTTCAAGTCGGGCTATTTGGGTGGCGACGATTTCCCGCGTCTGTGCGTTGAAGGTCCGCAACGTGCGCAGACCATCCAACACTTTATGCGCTTTGATCACCTGTAGTTGTAACTTTCGGAATTCCGGCTCAAGAGGAAGTTTTTTGGGACGAAGGTCCCTGCGCGCGTGGTTGATGAGATCTTGCATTTTTTGAATGTGTCTCACTTGATCGTACACGTCTCTCTGATCGGATATACCCTCTCTTTCCAATGCCTTCGTGTCGTTCTTCCACTTCGACCCCATTCTTCTTTCTTCTGGCTGGCAAAAAAAAGAAGCAGCCACTCACGACTCTTTCACGGAAATGTACGGCTCCCGGGGGTAGATTATAAATTACCCCACTATTGCTGCTTTACTTCTTCGTTATACAGGAGGAACATCAAGACGGAGGCTCCAAACCCCGTCGAGAGCATTTCCGTGAGGTGTTTGTAAGGAAACGGACGTTGCCGGAGGACGTCGAGGACAAAGGAGACGCATATTAACGACGCCATCATTGCCAATGAGAAAGGAAGGAATTGCATCGCGCTTTTTCATTTGTACCAACATTTTTTTTTAATAATCGTCGTAACAAGTCTTCGGCAGGTCCTACGGTTTTTATATAATCATACAAAATAAACCGCAGATGTTCATCGGGCGGTCTATCCAAGAAACGGCGCAACTCTTCGACTTTTACACAACAATTACCACCCGGCGACACGGCACGTTCGTGGATTGGGGGAGTGGGCGCGGCCGCATGCTCCGGCATGCCCGGGAGCACGGTTTCTCGCGGACCATCGGCTTCGAACTGCATCCGGCACTGGCCGCGGGAACGGGAGCCTTGGTCCGTGACATCGTGGAGGATCCCGTGTCCAACGCGTCGGCGATCGGCGACGCCCCCGACGGTATCCTGCATTTTGTCTACGACGGGGGGCTCTACCCCCGTCTGTTGTCCCAAGCGATCGTAGCATCCCTCGGCGCCCTGTCCACCCCGCATCAAGCCGTGCTCGTGGTCACCTCCATGTGCGAGCCGTACGACCCCTCGGCGCAGTTCTCTATGGTGGAATGGCGGCGGGAACTGCGGGCGGTCGGGTTTTCAAAGCGAACGCAACCAACGTGCGATATACGGGAAAACAAATATTCGGACGCGACGATGACGGCGGCCTTGTATTACAAGAAGTGAGGAGCCTTTTAAACATCATCGAAATTCAACGGGGATCCCGCCGCCATGGCCACCTCCTCGTACGCCGGCATGGTCGTCTCGGGCGGCGCTTCTTCTTCTACGCGCTCGACGTCCATGGCGGTGTTCCGCCGGGTCGTGGGCGCCCGCTCCTCGACTTCGCGGAATTCCGGAACGGAGGCGTTCTCCGTGGGAAATACCCGGGCCGGCGGGGTATTCTCCCCGCCAAACATGGTCATCGGGTTCATGTTTTGGAACATGGCCGGCGCGGCGGCCGGCCCCGACGGGCCGCGCATCGTCGGTCGGCGGCGAGCATTATTGGCGGGGGCGTCGGGCACATTGCGATCGATGGGGACGCTCGTGCGCTTCTCCCGCGGTGCGGCGGGCTTGGACGCGCCCATGAACTTCGACTGGAAATGGTGCATCAGCATGCTCCCCGCGAGGATGGCGCCGAGTTCCACGCACGGGTTCATCGAACTCATGCTGCGCGCAAAGTACCGGCGGTAAATGCGCTCGAGGACGTGGTTGTACCGGCTCATGTCGCCCGTCACGCTCTCGCTCCACCCGGCGAGGTGCAAGAAGGGGCCGAGACGCTCGTTCGCCATCTCGACACCACTCAAGGTGAACTTCAACCCGTCCCCCATGAGCGAGACCCCGTTGATAACGTCGAGGTTGATTTTTTGTCGTTCGAACTCGTACTTGATGTCCTGCAGTTTGTCGGACGTCGAGTACTCCCGCGTCAAACTCGCCCCCTGGGCGCGTAACTTTTTCAGTTCCAAGAGGTAACCCATCTTTTCGGCCCGGCCTTTTCCCGTCTGCGAGTATGCTTCTTCCTCCGGCGGGTCATCGCCACGATCTTGTTCGCGGCGGGTGTCGTCACGGTCTTGTTCGCGCCTCTCCTCGTCGTCGTGGCGGCGCTTCCGTTTCTTCTTCTTCGACGAGGAGGACCCGCCGCCCTCGGAGGCGACAAAGTCCGTCTCGTGCACCGTGGTCAGTTCGTTCGGACGGTGCGGCGGCGCCTTGCCGGCTTGGTTGAAGTCGACCCGCCCTGGGTTTGCCAACCCCCGGAAAAGTTGCATTTCACTGTCCGTCGCGAGGTCCGCCATTATTTTTTTTGTAACCGTCGCCTTTTATTTCGCGCGTTTTAACGCGGTGGAAAAAAATCTTCCCGTATCAACAAACAACCAACACATTATGGAGTGGGTCCACGAGGCGTTCAGTGCGATCGATGCGGAATTCGTGGAGTTCCTGCAAGCGCACTATTTCTGGCCAGAAACCTTCGACGATGATGGGTGGTGTGGAGGGGACGACTCGACGTTCGAGAAACTCGACTTTCTCCTCGACTACGAGAACGCGGTCCAGAACTACACTACCACGATGCGGTACCGGACGACCTTCGCACCTTCCCAGCAGACCTCGTCGATCCGGAACACGTCCCCGGGCAGCGCCCCATAATACCGACTCATGGGGTCGGTCCACTTGACCTTGGGCCACTGGTGCGCGTTCTCGAGCGCGCCGCGCTCGGCCTCCGTCAGCAGCCGGTGGTCGGGCATGAGACGGTGGCGCTTGAACACGCCCGCCATCTTGAGTTCTTTCGTCAGCCAAATTTGCACGGTGGGTGGCACGGCTTTGACGGCGCGGCTCGTCTTCGTCTTGCACACGAAGAGCCGGCGCGTCCCGTCGTCTTCGTACTTTCGCGTCTCGGGCAAGGACACGTTGTTCACGAACACGACCTCCAGAACTCCGCGCCGCCCGTGGGCGATCAGTTTGTCCTCCCCTGCGCGCGCGAACGAGAGGAACCCGCGGTCGCGTAGCATGGCCGTCACGGCCGCCTCGTTTTCGGACAGCAACTCGGACATATCTTAAATATAATCAACCTCAACCGTCCCGACGGGTGCGTAGGTCATGAAGGCGAATCGTCGCTGCGTCTCCTTCGACTGTTTCCGTCGCAGCCACCAGCGGCGAGCGCAGCAGGCCCCGCCGGAGAGGGCGAGGGCGCTTGCGACTGAGATTGCCACTACAGTACCGACAACCAACATGTTGTTTTTTCTCTTGGTCGGAAAATAAATAAATACATCGGTCCGGGTATACCGGGCCAGAAAATGAAAAAAACTACGCAAAGCGTAACTTTCTTCGGCGCCGCGCCTTTCATTTTTTTTTTCCGGTAAAACCAGTAAACCCTGTAAAACAATCGAACGATGTCCGTTCTCGACGGGGTGACGTGGCGTGGACACGACGTCTACCTCGGGGAGGATCGCATGGAGATGACGAAATTGGTGGAGACCCCCGGATCCGTCGTGCACAAGGCGCGGCTGCGTGACTGCGCCGTCGTAGTGAAACGGTTCAAGCATCCAGAGAGCATCGAATACGAAACGGAACTCCGAATCATCGCGCGGACGAAACAGGAGTCGGCGCTGGCCAGACTCTTCGTCGCGGCCTGCCCGACCAACCGAAGCAGCATTGTCATGGAAGCATGCGACGGCGATTTGAGCGCGCTGAACTGGAGCGCGTGCAGCGCCGCTGACATTCGTACGGCGTTGCGGCGTCTGTGCCAAGATTTGCAGATCATGGTCTCGTGCAATGTCTACTACACCGATTTGAAATTGCAGAATGTGGTGTTCAAGCGATCGAACGGGGGGGTCACGTATAAGTGGGGCGACTTCTCGTCGGTGGCGTCCCACAATTGGAGCACGCAGACCTACCCGTACCCGACGCCGACGTACGATTTTCGGGACTACGACAACACCTTCATGCCGGCGTGCGAACGGGTGTTGGTGTGGGGGCTGGGAATCATGTGGTGCCAGATGCTCGGACACGAACGGCTGTGCGTGGAGTACCTCTGCTTCAACCGCTTGACACGACGCAGCCTGCGGGCCTTCAAGTTCGCCCTCTTCAAACATAAACATACCCCCCCCGCGCTCCGCAACATTCTAGAACTGAAAGTGCACACACTCCACGAATTCTTGGATTCGACAAGTCGTGGCGATACCTAAAAAAAAAAGAACACCGCACGAATTAATAATGTATTGTCATATGAAACAGAATAATGACTAGTTTTCTGCACGAAGAATATTAAAACAAAACGCGTTGGTTTTTTTTTAATAAAGAATACCTTATTATTTACTTACATACATTTGTGTATCCTTTGCACCGACAATCACAGCCCGTAATTGAACTGCACGTCTTCTTGCAATATTTATCATAACCCGTGAACGGCCAGATTCGTTTTCGAGATCCGTACTCCAGGCACCCCAAAAAACCAACTCTACAAGACCATCCCTTACTGCACGTGCGAGTCTTATCGTGGCACCATCCTCCACAGGAGCAGCCGCTCTTGCACTTGATCGCCGCCTCTCCGCTGGTCGCGCACCCGAATTGGACGGTGTGGTTGTTGACGTTGTTGCCGTGTTTACTAGAGCATGTATGGTTGTCTAAATTACAGTATTCGCTCGATACGTTACAATCGCCCCAGTTGCGGCAGGCTTTGCACTTGCCGCCGCACGATATGCCACTCTTGCACTTCTTGCTATACCCGTCTTGCGTGTACCCCCGTCCTCCCGAGCATCCTGTTTGCGCCCCCGTGATCCCCCCGATACCGAGCAAACTCGTGCATTTGAACGATTGGCAAAATTCACCATGTGGACAGTCGCCCCAGTTGCGGCACGCTTTGCATTTGCCGCCGGCACTGATGCCTGACGCGCACTTCTTGCTGTATCCGTCTTGTGGGTACCCCCTCCCTCCGGAGACGCCGACTTGGGCCCCGGTGACCCCCCCGAGACCAAGCAACGGTTTGCACGTGCGGTCAATGCAGAGCGGAGCATCCTTCACGTCCGCACAGTCCTTCGCGCCCACGCACTGTTTGCAAAATCCACCACAACTGATGCCGCTCTGGCACTTGACCTGGTATCCATCGGACAGCGTCAATTGCCCTTGGCCACTCTTTCCACCACTGCACCCAGTTTGCAGACCGGTTTTTTCGCCATTGGCCAAGAGTTTTTTGCAGGTGAAATCCGCACCGCAAAACTCTAAGTTCCCGGGGGTCCGATCGCAATCGCCCCAGTTGCGGCAGGCTTTGCATTTGCCGCCACACGATATGCCACTCTTGCACTGCTTACTGTACCCGTCCTGGTTCTTATAGCCGCGCCCGCCACTACATCCCACTTGGACTCCGGTGACGTCGCCGACGTCTGCGAGGGCCTTGCATTTGTTCGCGACGCACACTGGCTTGGGAAACGGGTCGCCGGACTTTGCCGGGGGAAACAATGATTTGCACGTGCTATCGTCGCAGCATTGACTCCAACATTTCGATTCATCGGGGCAGTAGTACGCCCCGATCCAGTCGGCTTTCTTTTGCTTGCATGTGCCCTTGCAGCACTGGGTCCCTTTGCCGGTCACTAGGTCATGGTCGGCGCACTCGGGCCCCGCCTTGCACGACTCGCCTGTTTTTGCGCACTTCTTTGGCCACCACGTGCCGGACTGTTGGAAGGCGGGGCCGTCGATGTCGGCCCCCCGGTCGGCCAAGCACCCGGCCGAGTTCGCTCCACAGCCGCAGAACTTGGCCTGGACTTTTGCACACTCAAGTTGGCAGGCTTGTCCGCCCTGGCTGGCACTCCCGCACACGTTTTTCTTCGGTGTCACGTCGTAGTTCAATTTCTTGCTCGACGGTTTGTAGAGGAACGAGGAGACACCCTTGCTGTCCACTGTTTTCTTGGAACCGTCCGCATTACACGACAGAAACTTTGGATCGCCACACCCGCGCTGCTTCATGCACGTAAAGTAACCTTCCTTGGTCGTGTTCGATTTGTGGCAGTACTCGTGCTGCTTGACACAGCACGTCTCTTTGCACTCCGCGCCACCCTG
>Ga0209631_10006692_pt1 | contig 11804 bp, 10 predicted proteins | sample COG_08_FD_184752 | JGI IMG/M metagenome (GOLD analysis project Ga0209631, IMG submission 184752) | Pelagic Microbial community sample from North Sea - COGITO 998_met_08 (SPAdes) (version 2) | ecosystem: Environmental > Aquatic > Marine > Neritic zone/Coastal water | place: Helgoland, sampling... | reverse complement strand
CTCCTAATCTCTGCCATATCATCTTCATCTAAAAAGTCTTTCTTAACACGTAACTTTTCAGCACATATCTGTATATCACGTGCTAGTTCCCCATCATGTGGTTGAAGCTTACGACTAATGTCATACAGTATTTTAACTGCTTCTGCTATATTCATAACTCCTCCTCTGATCATTTCAATTGATCTGCCATATCTAACATACAAGCTAAACAGGTTGGGCAAAATGCTACTGGCAACATACCAAAGTCACCTTGAACACCGCCTTCTGAATACTCATCAAAATCTGTGCTACATACTGAGCAATTAAGTATATTTTCCATTATTTTACTCCTTTAGTTTCAGCAAGTATTACTTTCATTTCAGGAAATCTTAGATCAACTGCGTCCCAAAGATCATCTAAAGTATCAGCTTGTGCTACAAAAAGTAAAACCGCTTCTCATGTAATACAAAGTATGGATGCACCTTTAGAAGTAAAAAGAGGTATTTTTTATGAAGTAACTTACGGAAATGAAACAGAAAGTGGTAATAATGCAGGTGCTTTTTCTGCAGAACTTAATGGAAACCTATTTTTACCTCTAGACACTTATGCTATTGATAATGGAATTGATATATCCATAAAAGGAGTTATTAATTCAGATGAAATAATCATAGTAATTCCTAACGAAACCGAACTGGGCAGCTACGAGTTACCCATGGAAGGTTTTTCCGCTAGAGTTAAAGATGGAGCTACTACAGAAAACGCTATCAGTGGAGCAATCAATATTTTATCTTTTGATACCACTACAAAAACAATATCTGGGACTTTTCAGTTTCAAACTCCTTTAAACACTGTTAGTGTTGGGCAATTTGACATGACCTACCAATAACATTTTTTTTAAATAGTAGGCTATAATTTCCAAAGTAAAAAGTTAACAACTCTTCGTAAGTTTTTACTTATTTAAAAAGTGATTTTTATATTTTTAAGGCACTATACAGTTGTATAAATAAACACAAATAAATCTGCTTACTTTTTTATGTTTTTAATATTTGACACCGAAACTACGGGACTGCCTAAGCGCTGGAATGCACCACTTTCCGATGCGGATAATTGGCCTAGATGTATACAAATTGCTTGGCAGTTACATGATAAAAATGGTGTTTTAGTTGAACATGAGGATTATTTAATACAGCCTGAAGGATTTAATGTTCCTTTTGACGCTGAAAAAATTCATGGAATATCTACAGAATTAGCTTCAAAAAGCGGAATCTCCATGAAAGCTGTAATTGATAGGTTTCTAAAAGCACTTTCAAAAACAAAATTTATTGTTGGTCAGAATTTAGGGTTCGACAAAAACATCATGGGTGCTGAGTTTTTAAGGTTGGGAATGGAGAACCCCTTACCTAATTATCGAGTATTGGACACATGCACTGAAACGACAGCACAATTGTGCCAGCTTCCAGGAGGTAGAGGAGGCAAATTTAAACTTCCAACTCTTTCAGAGCTACATTCTTTTCTTTTTAATCACCCATTTAGTGAGGCGCACAATGCTACTGCCGATGTAGAGGCTACTACTCGTTGTTTTTTGGAGTTAATTAGAAGAAAAATATACACTCCAGACGAATTAGAAGTTGATTCAGATTATTTTGAAAGTTTTAATAAACTTAATCCAGAACCTTTCAAATTAATTGGGTTAAAGCATATTAATTTAAAAAAAGCTTCTGAAAAAATACGAAAGGAAATAGCATCTATTTCAAATAAAGAAGCGTTATCATCAGAGACTATAGAGAAAAATATTGCCGGATTAGAAGAGGTTTCTTTTGCTCATTTGCACAACCATTCTCAATTTTCAATATTACAATCTACCTCCAGTACTCAAAATTTAATTAGGGCTACAGCCGATAATAATATGCCTGCCGTAGCATTGACCGATTCTGGGAATATGATGGGAGCTTTTCACTTTGTAATGCAAGTTAATAATTACAATAAAATACTGAGTGAGGAGGATTCTTCAAAAAAGATAAAAGCCATAGTAGGTTGTGAGTTTTTTGTTTGTGAAGATCATTTAAATAAAAATCATAAAGATAATGGCTATCAAATTGTTTTATTGGCAAAAAATAAAAACGGCTATCACAATTTAGCAAAAATGTCGTCTATTGCCTTCACAGACGGGTTTTACTATGTGCCAAGAATTGATAAAAAAATTATTGAAAAATACAAAGAAGACATTATGGTGCTCTCAGGCAGTCTTTATGGAGAGATTCCTAATAAGCTTTTAAATATTGGCGAGAAGCAAGCAGAGGAAGCGTTGGTTTGGTGGAAAAAAACATTTGGAGAAGATTTCTACGTGGAAGTATCAAGGCACCAGCAAGAAGATGAAAAAAGAGTAAACGCGGTATTAATTCCGATGGCAAAAAAACACCATGTAAAATTGGTAGCCACAAATAACACCTATTACATAGATAAAAAAGATGCGAATGCCCACGACATTCTACTATGTGTAAAAGATGGAGAAAAACAAGCCACGCCAATTGGAAGAGGTCGTGGATACCGCTATGGATTGCCTAATCAGGAATATTATTTTAAGTCGCAATCTGAGATGAAGACTTTATTCAAAGATCTTCCTGAGGCCATAAAAAATATTTCAGAGATTATTGAAAAAGTAACTCCTTTTAGCTTGAAAAGAGACGTTCTTCTCCCAAAATTTGATATTCCTAAAGAATTTCAGAATCAAGAAGATGATGCCGACGGGGGTAAAAGAGGAGAAAATGCATTTTTGAAAGCATTGACCTACAAAGGTGCAAAAAAACGCTATGGTGAACTGTCAAATGAATTGACCGAGCGACTCGACTTTGAATTAGAAGTAATTGCAAATACGGGGTATCCTGGATATTTTTTAATTGTTCAAGATTTTATAGCAGAGGCCAGAAAAATGGACGTGTCTGTTGGACCAGGTAGGGGTTCTGCAGCAGGATCCGTGGTCGCATATTGCCTTTGGATTACTAACATTGATCCCATAAAGTATAATTTGCTTTTTGAGCGCTTTTTGAATCCGGAACGTGTAAGTATGCCAGATATTGATATTGATTTTGATGATGAAGGCCGAGGTCGAGTGTTGGATTATGTGATCGAAAAGTACGGAACTAATCAAGTAGCACAAATTATAACCTATGGTACCATGGCTGCTAAATCCTCAATTAGAGATACGGCTAGGGTATTGGACTTACCTTTAAATTCCGCAGATCGAATTTCTAAGTTAATTCCAAATATGACTAAACTAAAAAAAATATTTGGATATACTGATTCTGAAATTAGAAACAATTTTAGAAACGATGAGGTGCCTAAAGTAAATGAATTATTAGTATTGGCTGAGGGAAATGATTTAGAGGCTCAAACTGTAAATCAGGCAAGGATATTAGAAGGTTCAGTTCGAAATGTTGGAACTCATGCTTGTGGAGTCATAATAACTCCAGATGACATAACAAATTTTGTTCCTGTTGCAACCGCAAAGGATTCTGATATGTTTGTTACTCAATTTGATAACTCGGTAGTAGAAAGTGCAGGTCTATTAAAAATGGATTTTTTAGGGTTAAAAACGTTAACTTTAATTAAAGATACCGTTAAACTTGTAAAATTAAAACATCAAGTGGCACTTGATCCTGATTCTTTTCCGCTCGATGATGAGTTAACTTTTGAATTATTTCAAAAAGGAGAAACAGTTGGAATATTTCAATACGAATCTGCAGGAATGCAAAAGTATTTGAAAGATTTAAAACCCACTGTTTTCGATGATTTAATTGCGATGAATGCTCTTTACAGACCAGGTCCTATAGAATATATTCCAAGTTTTGTAAATCGTAAAAATGGTGATGAAGATATTTTATATGATCTACCTGCCATGGAAGAGTATTTGAAAGAAACCTACGGAATTACAGTTTATCAAGAACAGGTAATGTTACTTTCTCAAAAGCTTGCAAATTTCACAAAAGGAGAGGCAGATGTATTGCGTAAAGCAATGGGTAAAAAACTTATCGCTGTTTTAGATAAAATGAAACCTAAGTTTATAACTCAGGCAAAAGAAAATGGTCATGACGAAGAAAAGCTAGAAAAAATATGGAAAGATTGGGAAGCTTTTGCAAGCTATGCATTTAATAAGTCTCACTCCACTTGTTACGCATGGATTGCTTATCAGACCGCTTACTTAAAGGCACATTATCCAGCAGAGTACATGGCTGCGGTATTGTCTAATAATATGAACGATATTAAACAAGTAAGTTTCTTTATGGAAGAATGCAGAAGGATGGGTTTAGAGGTTTTAGGACCTGATGTAAACGAGTCTTATTATAAGTTTACCGTAAATAATCAAGGTGCTATTCGCTTTGGAATGGGAGCTATAAAAGGAGTTGGTGGTAACGCAGTTGCTACTATTGTAGAAACTAGAGCAGATGGGAAGTACAAGTCAGTATTTGATTTAGCTAAGCGTATAGATTTAAGAGCAGCGAATAAAAAAGCTTTTGAAGGATTAGCACTAGCTGGAGGGTTTGACGGATTCGATTCACATCGTGCTCAGTATTTACATCCTGATGATAAGGGTGTCTTATTCATCGAAAAGGTATTGCGTTTTGCTGCTAAATTTCAAGAGTCTCAAAATAGCGATCAATTGGATATGTTTGGAGGGAGTAGCGAGGTACAAATACCAGAGCCAGAAGTTCCACCCTGTGAAAAGTGGGGGACTTTAAAAAAATTAAAACAAGAAAAAGAAGTCGTAGGGATATATATATCTGGCCATCCTTTGGATGATTTTAAAACAGAAATTAATCGATTTTGTAACTGCACAGCTTCCGATTTTAATTACCTAGAAAACTTTATTAATAGAGAGATGTGCTTTGGCGGTATGGTTGGAGATGTTCAACATCGAGAAACAAAAATGGGTAAAGGTTGGGCTTTGTTTACAGTTGAGGACTTTAACGAGAGTTATGAATTTAGGATATTCGGAGAGCAGTATCTAAAATTTAGACATTTTTTAGTCCCTAATTCATTCATATTTATTCGAGCTTTAGTTAGGGAAGGTTGGGTGAATAAAGAAACTAAGAAAAAAGGTGATCCAAGATTACAATTTAACAGTATGCAAATGTTACAAGAAGTAATGGATAGTCATGCAAAAAGATTGACCATACAATTACCGATTGAAGAAGTAAATAATGATCATATTATTAACCTAAAAAAAATTATAACAGATTATAAAGGAGACAAACATTTGGAATTGATTATTTATGAAACTTCAGAAAAAATAAAAATTACGATGCCTTCTAAAAAATTTAAAATTGATATTTCAAACGATTTACTAAAAAGGTTAGAAAAAGAACAAATTAGTTATAAGCTGAACTAATAGGGGCATTATATAATTTAATGATTTGCATGTGTTTTAAAGCCTAATAATTGCCTAAATTTGCTAACTAATTAAAAACAACATTATGGCATTAGAAATAACAGATCAAAGTTTTGAAGAAATAGTTTTAAAAAGTGACAAACCTGTTTTGGTTGACTTTTGGGCAGCTTGGTGTGGTCCCTGTAGAATGGTAGGGCCAATTATCGAAGAAATCAGCAATGATTATGAAGGCAAAGCTGTTGTAGGGAAAGTAGATGTAGATGCGAACCAAGAATTTGCTGCTAAGTACGGTGTTCGGAATATACCTACAGTTTTAGTATTTCAAAATGGCGAAGTAGTAGGGAGACAAGTAGGTGTTGCCCCTAAAACCACTTATGAAGAAGCAATAAACGCACTGCTTTAACGAAAACATATTCATCATAAAAAAGGTTTGCTTTTTAGCAAACCTTTTTTATTTTAGAGGCAATGGATATACGTAAAGAAATTAACGAAATAAAAGGGTTTAACAATCTGGAACTTCTAGCTCATCAAGTTGTTGAAGGTTTTATTTCCGGATTGCATAAAAGTCCATTTCATGGTTTTTCAGCTGAATTTGCAGAGCATCGTATTTACAATCAAGGAGAAAGTACTAAACATATCGATTGGAAACTATTTGCAAAGACCGATAAGTATTACACAAAACAATATGAAGAGGAAACTAATTTGCGATGTCATTTGATAATAGATAATAGTAGTTCGATGCATTATCCTACACTTAAAGATTTTTCGATCAATCATTTAAATAAAATAAGTTTTTCAACATTAGCAGCTGCTGCCGTTATGAACTTATTAAAAAGACAACGAGACGCCGTTGGGCTAAGTATTTATAGTGATGACTATGATTATTATAGTAATGAAAAAGGAAGCGAACGTCATCATCAAATGTTATTGGCAAAATTAAATGAATCATTAGTAGAAAAAAGAACTCAAATTATCACAAAAACCTATACCTATCTTCATGAAATTGCTGATAAAATAAAAAGACGCTCTATGGTTTTTTTATTTACCGACATGTTTCAGAGTGATCAAGAGGAGGAAAAACTTTTTGAGGCACTTCAGCATTTAAAATATAACAAGCATGAAGTCATATTATTTCATACCTATGATAAAGAAAAAGAAATAGAATTTGATTTTACCAACCGTCCAAAACGTTTCGTAGACTTAGAAACAGGAGAAAAAGTTGACTTATATGCTGATAATGTTAGGGTGGACTACAAAATAGCTGTAAAAAAATATTTCAATGAATTAAAAATTAAATGCGGTCAGTATCGAATTAGATATGTGCCTGTGAATATTAATGAAGATTTTAGTGCTATTTTAACAACCTACCTAGTAGAACGTCAAAAGTTTAAGTGACAAAAAAAATATCGAAATTATTTCTTTGAAAATAGTTTGCAAGAATCAATAGGAGATGTATATTTGCCCTCGCTATTAAACAATAATACTATTGTAAGCACGGTCTGGTAGTTCAGTTGGTTAGAATACCTGCCTGTCACGCAGGGGGTCGCGAGTTCGAGTCTCGTCCAGACCGCAATAAAAATGTTGTGTTGAGTCCTTTAAATAGGACTAGGTTTATGTAGTTAAACCGATGAGAAGCTTTTCCTAAACGGAGAGGCTTTTTTTGTTTTTTGTCGGTTTTATTAAACTAAAAAAAACACCATCTTATACAGATGGTGTTAATGGGGATATAATTGAATTGTATTTAAAAAAAGAGTTTTTTTGAAAAAAATTTCTTTATTTACTCAAAAATAGATTTAATAAGTCTAGTCAAATTATTATTTAGGTAAGAGGCTTTTTACCTATGTTAAGTGACAATTTTATGATGTCTAAATGTATCCATCTGCTTTTATTATTTCTGTGTATAAAATCATTAAGCTGGTGTCGTTTTATTCATAAAAAAAAGCATCACCGTTACGATGATGCTTTGTAAAAAATCCATTTAATTTTTCAAATGGAATTAATAACTAACCATTGTAAATTTATTAATAAAACTGTTTTTAAAATCATTTCTTTCGATTAAGAAAATAAAAGGTTAGACGAAACAATATTTCGTAAAGATTAATTGTATTTTATATTGCAATTTAAAATATAAATAAAGCAATTTGAAATACTCGATGAATCTATTTTTATCTGTACTTAACTGTTTCGTAATTCGCTTTAACAAAACTGAATCTTTACTGCCCAATTGATTGTACAGAAAAAGATAACAACTGATTATCTCCAACGTGTATGACGAATTCTAAGGGGTTGCAACAAACTTCACAATCTTCAATAAAAGATTGATCATTTATTGAACTGTCAATTAATTTTAATTGTTTTTCCCAACAATGTGGACAGTCAAAATGATGTTCAATCATATTTAAATGGTTGCCTATTCTTACTTGAGCTTTTTAAACTCTTGTAATGCGAGATAAAAAGCCACACCAAAAATAAATGTAATTATTCCTGCAAAATATGGTATAAAATCACTCATTTTTTTGAGTTTTTAATGGATCGTAAATAAATACCAAATGCTAAAATAGACGGAACCCATAAACCAATAAATATGGCGTTTTCTTTTTCTCCAGAGAAGAATAATATCTCAGAAAATATTAAACTTGAAAGAGCAGATACTAACAGTAATATATCGGTTATATTAAATTTTTTGAACATAGTTTTATTTTAGGTTAATAATTTATAATTTAACAGTTAAACCTAAACCTCCACTTGCACCCTGAGTATTTCCTCCTCCTAATTCAAAATATAGCCCCCATTTGTCATTCCAAAACCATCTTCCTCCAACATGCAATCCAAGATCTAAATCACTGTCTGTATCTAAATCTCCATTATACATGGCATAACCAAGTCCTAGACCACCATAAACATCCCATGACTCGTTAGTTATTTCGAACAAATTATCAAAATAATAATTTCCTCTTACGTAGAGTGTAATCCAATCAAGATCAAAATTAGTTGAAGCTCCCGGTGCTATCGAAATATCTTTGTGAACTGGTATTTCATAATTTGCACCGATAAGTCCAAAATTTAATTCTTTTCTGGCTTGACTGAAAGAATTTGATAGGGTAAAAATCGATACTAACAGTAATAATAGTAATTGTTTTTTCATTGTGTGTTTTATTTATAGTTAACGTTTAAAAAATAAAGTTAAACAATTATTCAATACCTTAAACATAAAACTATTTTTTTTATTGAAACAAATAGTTGGTAAGCAATTAAAATATTAAAAACCAGGTATTCACAGAGATTTTATTATATTGAACCTGATTCAAAATAATAATAATTACACCTCTCATGAAAAATAAAACTACAAAACTTTGTATAAACAAATCTATCTTTAGTTTAATCATCATAATGTTGATTACCTATTTTAATAGTAATGCTCAATTATATTTACTAGGAAATAACTATACCGTACAAGATGTAAGCGCTAATGGAACCGTTGTGGTTGGGGATAATGCTCAAGAGCATTTTATGTGGACAATTTCTAATGGTCTCACGTTAATAGGGGGTGTAGCTCCAAATCAATATGGAGGAACAACTGCTATTAATGGTGTAGGAACAAAAATAGCAGGTACAAGAATTAATCCGGATACGGGTTTAGGTGAATTAAGCTCGTACGATATCGCTTCACAGACATGGACTTCACATGGATCTTTGGGATCATCGTCTGGAAATTCTTCAAGTTCGTCGTGGGGTATTTCTTCGGATGGACAAACTATCGTTGGCTTAGGTTGGATAGATCCTGGAAGTGCTCACGCAATTAAATGGACCAATCTAAACGGTGTCGAAGATTTGGGGAGTTCGGTTTCTGGAAGTAGCTCTCGAGCCAATGCAGTAAATCATGACGGAAGTATTATTGCTGGATGGCAAGATTCTTCCACAGGTTTTCGACAAGGCGCTTTTTGGATCGATGGTAATCAAACATTAATCTTCCATAATAATGCTGAGCCAGCAAGCGAGGTAGGCGTTATATCTGATGACGGAATTTGGATGGGAGGAGGAGGTAATTACGCAAACGATTACCAAGCTTATATTTGGAGTGAAGCTACGGGTGTTTTAGATATTGGTCCTGCTCCTATAAATGAATGGAGAGGCGCAACTACAGGACTTTCATCAAATGGAGATGTTGTTGTAGGTTACTACAGACCTTGGCCAGCACCGGCAACTTTAGGTAGAGGTTTTTATTATACCGAGGAAGATGGTTTATTAGATCTTACCAATTACGCTACATCTTTAGGGATTGATGTTCAAGGAACCATTTTAGCTTTACCCCTAGCAATATCTGACGACGCTTCCACCGTAGTTGGTTTAACTAATGCTGGAATAGGTTTTGTGCTTAAGTTGCCGGTTGCTCCGTCTAATAATAATTGTGATAATGCCATTAGTTTAAACTGTGGAGTTTCAATTTCAGGCAGCACTACAAATGCTACTGATTCTGGAGGGTCTGTTGCGCCAGATGTTTTTTATACTTATACAGGATCTGCAGGGGAGGGTCTCATAGAGTTGACTCTTTGTAATGGGACCACTAATTTTGATACTTTTTTAAGAGTTTTTTCAGATTGTTCACTTACAAACGAAATAGTATCCAATAATGACGATTGTGGTATTTATTCTAGATTGGATTTTGAATCGGATGGGTCCTCTACTTATTATATTATGGTTGAGGGAGCAGGGCAAGAATCTGGTGACTATACCCTTGAGTTAAATTGCTTATTGGGCAATTCACATGAAACGAATGACACCTTCGCTTTATATCCTAACCCTGTTGATGACTTGTTATATATTGCCTCAGAAGAACTTATTAAAAGTATTAGTTTAAAAAACATATTAGGACAAACTTTATATGAATTAAAAGTAGATTCTTTTGATAGTTCGATTGATGTATCTAATTTGAATAAAGGAACCTATTTTTTAAACCTTAAAACAGAATTTAAAAATAGCGTAAAAAAAATCATTAAAAATTAACAATAGTTATTAAAAAAAAATGATAAAATTTTAATAAATGAAGAAACAATCTAAAAAAAGCTTTTTGTTTTTACTTCTAATAGTTCCTTTTATTTTAAATGCTCAAGTCTGGGAATATAAAGATTCAGGAACCGATTTTATACTACTAGATGTTTCCATTCCTCCAGGGCAAGATCAAATTGCATATGCTGCGGGCTCACAATATACAGTTGATTCGGAGGGGATAATTATTAAAACTGTAGATGGAGGAGAAACTTGGGAAACCATTTATCCTTTATCAGGTACAGTGCATTCATTTACAAGAATTGAATTTATAAGCCCACTTAAAGGATTTGTTGTTGGTTGGGGTAATACTTTTATGATGACTGAAGATGGTGGAGCTACTTGGGTAGATATTGTTGCTGGAACCGATATTTATTATTACAGCGGTTTAAATTTTTATGATGAAAATAATGGCTTTGCGATGGGATTAAATTTAAGTAATGGTTTAGATTCCTATATAACAAACGATGGAGGAATCACATGGAATCTTTTAACGAATACTACCAATATGGCAGAATTTGCTTCTGCTTATGCTGATGAGAATACCTTGTTCACCGTTGGAAAAGATCAAGTGATTAGTAAATCCGAGGATGGAGGTGAAAACTGGTCCGTTATTAATACGGGTATTCAAGGATTTTACAATTTTGAAGTATATTTTAAAGATTTAAATAATGGCATTGTTTCTACAGAAGATGGCACCTTATTAACGACTCATGATAGTGGTTTAACTTGGGATAGCTTTAGTACAGGTTACCATAATTTTTATGGATTAAATTATGTTGGAGATCATATTTATGCGGCAGGAACTGATGAAGATGTTTATCTCTCATCTGATAACGGAACTACTTGGGAAATGATTCATAATGGTCCGCCAACAGCGACCTTTTACGCCATTGAATTTTTTAATAATGGCGATGCTTTAATTTGTGGTTCTCAAGGAACGATGCTAAAGGCAAGTGCTCTTATACTTAACACAAACACTGTTGAGAATCCAAGTCTAACTATATTTTATAGAAGTTCAATAAAAGAATTAATTGTAAATTCAGACCTTGTTTTTTCAAGTTATTTAATTTATTCTTTGGACGGAAAACTAATTAATAAACAAAAAGTAACTTCAAATAATACATTAAAAATAGATGTATCCCATTTATCAAACGGGAATTATATGGTAGTCTTAAATTCTGATAATAATCGCAGAACAGCGAAGTTTGTAAAGTACTAGGGGGCTAAAAAAAACGACTCCAATTTGCAAGAACCTCCCAAATAAAAATCCCCAAGAACACTAGTGAAATTGTTAGTTTCATTACAGTAGATGCTAAAAAGCCTAAAAAGGACCCCAATGCTGATTTTAATGCTTGTGGGCCTTTTGTTTTGTTAAAAACGATTTCTCCAA
>Ga0209631_10006689_pt1 | contig 11806 bp, 14 predicted proteins | sample COG_08_FD_184752 | JGI IMG/M metagenome (GOLD analysis project Ga0209631, IMG submission 184752) | Pelagic Microbial community sample from North Sea - COGITO 998_met_08 (SPAdes) (version 2) | ecosystem: Environmental > Aquatic > Marine > Neritic zone/Coastal water | place: Helgoland, sampling... | reverse complement strand
CTGATGATATATTAACATTACCATTTACATCTAATTTATAATTTGTATTTGCGGTAGTATGGTTAATTAAAACTGACCCTGAACTACCATAATAAATATGATTGCCCGTTGTAGTCCATTGAGACGATGTTCCACCACCTCCAATAACTGATAATTCACCACTACTATCAACTGATAATGTAGATGTATCTATTGATGTAAATGGAGTATTACTTATATCAGTATAAGATAAATCTACGCCATTTATTTTATATTTACTACCTGATTTTATATTAACATCTCCATCAACATCAAGTTTATATGCTGGCGTTTTACCAACTCCAACATAACCAGTAATATTATCTATTAATAAAAATTCTGTTTTAGTATTAGGAAATCCGTTAATAGTTCTTAAACTTGATATTACAAATTGATTATTACCATTATTACCTCCATTATCACTTGTGATATGCCACTCTCCGCTTTGACTTTTTAGAGCTATTGCTTGAACCAATGTTAAACTATCACCAAAAGAGCAATTTCCTCGCACATCTAATAAAGTATTTGTATGGTTAGTACTTGTTCCTAAACCTATTTGGTCAGCGATAATATCATCACAATTAACATCATTACAATGAAAATTACCATTAACATGTAATTTCGCTGATAATTGAGTGTTTTTATTAAATCCTATACCAACATTACCAGCATTTAAAAAATACATATCATCAGTTCTATCATTAACTAAAATTATAACTACATCACCCTGTTGTAAATTATCTTTAATATTATCTTCATATGGTTTTATCCTTTCGTCTAATTTATTTATTGCTTGTGCTACTGTTATGGTAGCACCTGTTCCAGCAATCCATCCTAATAAAGTCGCAAAAGTTCCTGTTAATTGACTGGCGAATAATTCTGCAGCATTACCAGCAACTGCGTAATCCGTCATTCCTAATTGCGTCATAATACTATCTGTGATACCATATAAACCATTTCCGTGCGACATCCAAGCTGACTGAATACTAGTGGGTAACCCTACTCCTTGCTCTAATAATGTAATTTCTCTATGCATTCCAGTCCCCACATATAAAGGTGTTAATGTAGGTGCTTCGCCTATTTCGTTTTTTAGATTATGAATTTGTAAATTAAGACCTGTTGCTGATACAGAAATAGTTGAAAATTTATATCTTATAATTACTAAACCTTCACTACCATCATTACCATTTTGCCCTGATGCTCCACCTTTACCTCCTCCTCCTGTGATTGTATTTAATGAATTAACATTACCTTTACCATTATCTCCTGAATTTTTACCACCTCCACCAGCAAAATAAAGATAACTATTATCTTCTTCACCAATAGTACTATTATTTGTAATATTGAAATGAGTTTTAAAATCTATTGATGAAATATTTTTTATACCATCACCGCCATCATCTACATTACCATTAGCATCAGCACCTCCACCTCCTCCTCCTGATACTCCATTATTAGCAAAATGATTTATAGAAGATTTTGTAAAAGTTCCTGTATATAAAGGTGTTATTGTTGAACCTCCTGATGTTGATGTTCCACCATTACCACCATATGCAGTAATTCCTAATGGTGTTGCATCATTAGTTAAGAAACTTGAATTATTACCATTACTACCATTACCACTTCCACCACCTCCTCCATTACCAACAACGATATTATATGTGCCTGATGGTATTGTTGCATTTTCTAAAAAAGATAATCCACCTGCTCCACCACCTCCTCCTGAATTACCAGCACCAGCACCACCACCACCAAGTACGAAAATATCACATATAGTATTTTCATTAAAAGTAATACTATATGATGTGCTTGTATTAGTACTTCCATCGTGTTTATATAAAATATATTTATGCTCTGTATCAACTTGATGTAATGATACATAAGTACCAGTTGTAATCGTAGGCTCGTTTATAGATGTTGATGTTTTAGGTATTCCAACATTATTTTCCAAATTATCAATTGCTAAATGAAATCCTGTTGCTAATATATTATTTGAAATATCAGCGGTTTCACCTACATTTTGTTCTAAATCAGTAATCCTTGTAGTTAAATTACTATCAACAATCCCTTCTGCTAATACCACGCTGTTAATATAATTACTGGTATTTTGTATTTCAGTATCTAATTCTTGTTTAAAACTATTAAATCCTGTCGCTCCAATAAAAGACATTCTTACTATTATACTATATTATTTAATTCTATATTATCTCTACTGCTTCTATTAGAACTAACATTTCCAATAGTTCCATTTAGCTGGATAGGTAAATATCGGTTTTTATATATATCTATTGTTTGTTGTTTATATCTATTCGGTATTTCCTCAAAACAACAGGATTGTATTAAAGTCTCGTACTTATGATGTAGCAATTTCATTTCATCTGTTGTTAAATCATTATCAGTATTTTCTATTTCACAACTTAACGACATAAAATTTAAACTTAACCGATGGAAAAGGTCAAGTTTCTCACTTGCTTTTATAGAATTACTCAACGACATTATTAATACCGAAATAGCATTAACAACGATATTCGCAACTTTCACATTATTAGCATCTGTGCTTATAGAGTTTATTATACACATTGCACTGCTCGTAAAAACAAGAGGAATATTAAAACAAAACTTTACCAAACTCCAATGACTACTCGCTTTCGTGCATAATAAAGTCATAGCTTCGCATTTATCAAGTAGTTTAGATTTACTTATCATATTATCTATAATATAAAAATAAATTAATTAATTAGTCCCTCGCTTAAAAGCTTAGTTCATACCTAATTTACGCATAGCATATTTGTATTGTCCTAATTTTTGAGGTGATTTTGCTTGTCCTAAAATGTTTTTGTTTTTATTTGATGATGTTTTCATCATTCCATGCATTTTCTAATATCTTCTATTATAAAGAAATATTTTTTTTTAGGGTTTTTATAATAATAATCTTAATCTCTGCATAGCAAATAAAATAGAATTATACATATCAAATAATATTCTTTCAATATTTTTTAATAAATTTAAGTAATTTTGTTTTTCATAAAAATTAAACTGAATAACCATTAAATATTCATGTGCGTTTAATATAAATTCGTCTTTTTCATTTTTGAGTTCAAATATTATAGAATTAATCTGTTTATCTTCTATTTTATAATTAAAACTATTTCCACCATCTTCATTGTTATATTTTAATATTTGGTATGGTTCTATATCATTTTTACTTTTCCAAAATATTACATCGTTTAGTACTTGTTTATTTGTTGTTAGATTTTGTAGATTAGAATAGTAATAACTTATATTTTTTGTTTTAACCATTACTTTATTGAAATTAACTAAATTGACTAATCCTGTTGTAAAACCTGATGTTATAATATCATAATCAACATCATTATTGATATTCAATAATCCACCTATATTTATTGATTTAAATTTATAAGATGAATCGGTTATACCACTTTGTGATGTATCAGGTCTAAAACTATATGTATTTTGTGCTTCATTATAAGTAATTAAAATATGTTCGGTTATAATTTGTTGTAATATTTTTAAAAATGTTTTAACATTATAATTTCCTGCTGGTATTGTTTTATTAATATAATTTGTATTAGCAACATCATATATTTCAAAATTATTATTACTACTATCAATATTATACATGTTATTAGGCATATCAAACGATAAAACATTTATCTCAATAAATTCATTTTCTTTACAATTTAAAATATCATCAGGATAATCAACTACAAAATTATATATTTCATCAGTATTTTGTCTATTAGCACTATTAATAAAACTTGTAATTGATTTTGTTTTTATATTCATTCTATTATTGGTTAATATTTATATTATTTAAATTACCATATTCTAACATTGATGGTTCCTTTTCTTGAATTTTTAAAATTATTATAAAATCAGTATCAAATTTACAACCTGAATTACTGGTTAATCCATGATTAACATTTAAAGTAATTCTATCTATCATTTGTTGGTTAATTTCTAATTTAATATCATTTTTAATATTTCTTTCTGGTAATCCCATATCTAATATACGACCTTGATAAAATGTATCAAATTGATTGGATGATGTATTTTTCACATTAACTATTGATTTAGTACCAATTTCAAACATTCTTATTACTATTGGTTTATTTGCGTCTGCTGATGGTATATTTTCAAATTGTCTATCAACTACCGATATTAAAGCGTTCTCATTTATTTCTATTGGAGTTTCAAGCTCCCATGAATATTTTTTAATTACATCAGGTTCAAAAGTTAAATTTGCTGTTGCAGAAGCACCAGCACCAAGATGATATAGAGCTTTTGCGGTTGCTCCACTTCCACTCCCACCACCAGTGATAGTGACAGAAGGTAAAGTATTAATATCGTAACCTTCACCGACACTTGTTATTGTGATTGCTGTAATTTTTCCATCAACTATTGAAGTAACTTGTGCTGTTGCAGTTTGACCGCTTGGTGGTGCGGAAATAGTTATAGTCGGTGGATTTTCTATATCATAACCACTACCAGTACCAGAAGCAATAAAATCACCATTATTATCTGTTGGATAAACATATATAACTCCTTCTCCTGATAAAATATTACCATTAGTGTCGTCGTATGTTTGACTTGTGATTGTTATTGTAGGTGCACTAGTATAACCGCTTCCGTTATTTGTTATGTTAATACCAACTAAACCACTCCCATCAATTATAGGTGTGCCTGTTGTTCTATCTGATCCTACCTGCGGTGCAGAAAATGTAATTGTTGGTGGGTATTCTAAATATGTATTACCACTACTATCATATTGGTCTAAAATCCCATCATCGTAATAAAAACCATAATTAGTAATATTTACACTTGATACAAAACCTTCTGTTGAATATGTTAAATTTTCTGGTTTTGCGTACTTGCTATATAAATTAATATATTTATCTACTTTTGGTTTAGTGTATTTTTCCATTATCTAATATATGGTAATATAAAAATAAATATTTAAAAATATATTTTAGTATTAACATTTTCATTAATATCTTTTTCATTCTTTACTTCATTTTGATAAGCTTCTATCGCCATATTTAGTATCCAATCTTCTACATCAGGATAAAGCAATTTGCTCTGTCTCAATAATAAATCTTTTTCAAATTCTTCTAATTTAGTATCCTCCGTTACGCCGAAGCTATCTATATTAATAATCTCTTTTTCCATTTAATAATATATTATATTTTAATTTTTTATAAATAATTCATTATCTAAACTTTGATAAAATCTTTTACCATTTGTTAAATCTAAAAATAAACAACCATATTGTTTATCTGTGGCGTGGTCGTATAATTTCTCAAATTCTTCTAATGTTAATACATTACTAATTTCCTCATACATATCTTCAAGCACTACCTTCTTGTTCTTAAAAGTGGCTAACTGAAATACCGAACAATTCATACGAATATTTTTAGGGACAGATTTTACCGATTGCACTAGAATTGCAAAATTAATTCCAAGATGTCGGTTCTTTATCATAGCATTTGTTAATACGGATTGAGTTTTTCTTGTAAATGCTGATGAACCTAATAAATCATCTAAAATTATTATATTAACCTTAGGTTTTTCGTGTGGTATATCCTTAGGATTTTGATAATCATATTCTTCAAGTAAATTAAATATTTCAGGATTTTTATCATATAATTTATCTAATTTTTCTTCTGGTGTTTTCATGAATATAGTGTAATATTCTTTGTATTTTAAATATTTATTATATTCTTCTTTTTCCATTTTAATATCATCAATAATATCCAACAATAATTCATCGGTGTAATTGTCATGGGCGTCTTTTTCAAAATCAATAGATTTTAAAGATTTATAAATTTCATTAGCTTGTATTGTCGGTGATATTAGATGAGTTCTTAATTTATACTCTACGCCGTCTTTCATAATTTTGTTATTCTCATAATGTGCTATTAAACGACAGACGCAATAAGTTTTACCTGAACCTCTCGCTCCTATATTCAACATATTCCAAAAAAAATTAGGACAATTTCCACATTGACATTTAGGGTAATTTAATTTATCAAATTTTAATTTATTGTTAAACCCTGTTAATTTTTTTTCAATTATCATAGTTATTCTATAATATAATAATATATTATATAATAATAGATAATAACAATAATAATATGAATATTAATGCTGGTAGAAATTCCGCTGTTGATGTAATAGTTCAAAGTATTATGAATAAAGAAGAAAATGGTAAAAAGAAACGACCATCATTTTCCACAATTTTTGATAAATTAAATAGTAAAAAAATTGATACTAAAAAACCGCTAAATAATTTACTAACACAAGAACAAATGTTTAGATATTATATTAATGATACCGAACCGCTATTAAAAGTGAGTAATGATAGTTTTTTACAAAATTTAGATTTATTCGGTGGTAGTGATATTAAAGCTCAATATGATATGGTTGAAGGTCAAATATCGTTAGGGGTTGATAACAGAGGTAAAAAAACAATTCCAGAAGGATTTAATGACCCTGAAATAATGCCTAAAAAAATTAAGAATGAAATTGAACCAAAAATAAATGAAGGGCAACTTGACCCTGAATTATTAGAAGAAGAAGAAGATGAAGAAGAAAAAGAAGATGAAGAAATAAAAGAAGATGAAGAGGCTGGTGTTGATATAAATAGACAATTTAAATTATTAGATAATCCTGCATACGAAGCAGGTAATAATTTTTTAAGAATTGAACCTAAAAAAGATGAATTTGAAGATGCATTAGAACGCAAAGATTTTTTACAAATATACGGAGAACAGCCTAAATTAGAAGATTTATTACAAGCATCAGGTAATTATCTATCTCAAATACAACCGAATCAATTTGACCCTTTTTTAACTATACCAAATAAAAAACAAATAGAACCAAAAGAAGAAGAAGAAGCAGGTATGGATATCGTAAGCGATGTTTTAGGTAATGAAAATGAAAATACTGAAATAGAAGATTTTATTAAATTAGAGCCAGAACAACCAAAAGGACAATTAAAAAAATTTGATGAAGAATGGATAAATTTTAAAAAAAGAGTAAATGATGCAAGAGATAAAGGTTCAACTAAAAAATATAGAGCAAATATTGAAAAATGGCTTAACGAATAAATTATTTATAATTTTAAATTATTTTCTTATTATTATATTAGAACGAATATATAATGGAATTTAGTAGCTTCCCTAAGAATTTAGCTTATAAAATATCACAATTACAAGGATTTTCAAAAACCTGTGTAAAATTAACACCTGACCGAACTTCTGTCTCCTCAGGTGAAACTTTCCGTGTGAAAATGCCATCAAACACGCTCATAGATTTACGAACATTTACCCTTCATGCAAAAGGCACTGCGACACAAGATAGTTCAAGTGATAAAATGCATTTTCCAAGAAATGGTTTATCGTCTTGCATTAAAACTCTTGGTTTATATGTAAATGGTACTCTCATAGAAAGAATAGACAACTACAACATATTATACAATAAACTTTATGACCTTGATGCTGGTAGCGACCAAGATGCTAAGAGAGGTGTTTTAGAAAATGCTGACCCTTCAATAGGTTATTCTTTTGCACCAACTGGTGGAGCCACAGATTATTCTGGTGGTGACCCTGTAATAAGAGTTAATAATAATGCTACTGCTGATACTAATTTGAAAATGATGGTGAATAACTGGCTCGGTTTCATCTCGTCTGCATCAACGCCGGTGGTTGATACTAACGATTTAAATAGCGTAGAAGTAGAAATTACTTTAAGTGATGCTAATGTGTTATGGTCTAGTGCAGACGGCACCGCATCAACTGCACCCACAACTACTGGGGCTAATTATTCTTTAAATGATATTCATTTTACTATTTCTAAAATGATATTTAATGACTCACTTTATTATAATTTGAAGGCATCTAAACTATTATCATCAGGTTTAAACATCGGTTATTCAACCTATATTTCTTCTAAACTATCTACCACTGCAAAAGGTACTTCTATGAATATGATGACTACTGTTAATTCCACCAGTTTAGATCAACTTATATGTTGCTTCAACCCTGCTACACCAACTATAACAACACTACGCCTTCAAGGTGCTAACAATGTAAATGCTGGTAAAACATTCAAAGAAGCCATAGCAACTCAACCAGTAGCAACTTCTTCTGGTGATTTATTCCATAATTCTGCTGGTGGGTTATTCAATCAATCTTATTATTTCCAAAGTGATGCTACCAATCTCGTATCATCTTCGGTTGAAATTAACAACACCCCTCTAATGCCTCAGCCGTTGGATGATTCAGAGATATACAACGAGAGTCTTATTGCTATGGGTAATAATAATATTGATATGTCCGCTGGGGTTCATCAAGGTTGTAAATCATTAGCGGACTTCCTAAAATACTACTTCGCTATGGTAGTATCATTAGAAAATATCTCTGGTGAAAAAGAATGGATTAAATCAGGCTTAGACGGCAAAAGCTCAGCTCTTAACATCAATTGGAAAGCCAGTTTTAATGTTGGCTCTTCTCCTGCTTCTGTTTCGCCATACATCTTTGCTAAATGCTCTCGTATTTTAACTATTATGGAAGGTCATTCCGTCGTAGTATCTGTTTAGGAAATTACTAAAAATATATTATTTTTTATATTACCATATTATAGATAATGGAGAATAGAGATATTACTAATAATCAACAAAATCTATTTAATATTTTAGAACGCTCTTACAAAAACGACGGACAAGAAGGAAAACCAGTTCAAGATGGTAAGATATTAGATAATTTATATTTAGATAGAGTTAATAAAAACTCATATTCAAATGATAAATATGAAAAATATAATCAATTAGATATTCAAAATATAGGTGGTGTATTTTGTAAAGAAAATTCGCAAAAATCTAAACTACCTAATAATGGAATAATTGATGCAAGAGTGAGAAATAATGAAACAGCTGATAGATTTAATTATGGTTATGATATGCATATTAATAAACGATTAATTGATGTTAGTGGTATGTATATATCAAATGATAAATTAAGAATTGCACCCAATAGACAAACTCAATATTTCGGTAAAACTATGATACCACAAAACAAGGATTTAGAACAATTATCAAAAACTATTTATGATATATCTTCTAAAAAAATTAACGACAGAGATGTTAGTAAATCTAACTTATTTTATAAAGCAAGAAAACAAAAATTAACAAGAGAAGAATTATTAAACCTTACGAGAACTGATAAAGAAAAAGCTGTATTAGTGAGATTAGAGCAACAAGCACAAGCTCAACAAGTTCAACAAGCACAAGCTTTATAAAAATAATCTTATATTAATATAGATAATAACATAGATGTCTATGACAGAAGAACAAAGAAAACGCAAAAATGAATTAGATAGATTAAGAAGATTAAGAATTAAAGAAGAGAAATTAAAAAAACAAAGCGAAGAGGTAAAGGAAACTGAAATTACGGAGGAAAAGGAAATTACGGAGGAAACAAAGGAAAAAGAGATTAATGAAAATACAGAAATTACTATTAAAGAACCTGAGGAAAATGAAGAGGAAAAAAGAAAAAAATTAATTGCTGATAAACGAAGGGAAACATTAGCATTAGCAAGAGCGAAAAGGGTTAATAAATCAGTTATTCGTGATGATAGTAAAAAACAATTAGAAGAATTAGAAAAAAGAAAAAATTATGAGATTGAAAAGATAAGAAAAGAAAACGAAGATTTAAAAAATAGAATTATAAATAAAAAAATTAATAATATTCATAAAGTAGAGAAACAAAATCAACAATTATTATCAAAACAGAAAGAAGAGAATTCTATTGAATATTTAGCAAAGCAGTCGTATGCTGAAAAATTACAAAATAAATTACGAGAGCAAATGTTTAATAAAATGCTAAATGATACATTTGGTTAAATTTACTTCCATATAGTTCTATCATAGTCAATAATACCATTTTTATTTTTTTCCCAAATTACAATAACAGACATACCAAACCATTTATATACTTTTGTAAGATGAATTTTAGTAATATAATAACCTGCTTTTTCCATATATTCTATACGCTTTGTTGTTAAATTATTAATACCAATCAAATATGAAATTGTATATGGGTTTAATTCAATAGATTTTTTTAAGACTTTATCCATAACACTATAAGGAGGATTAGAACATATTATACTAACCTTTTCATTAAACTCAAAGAAATCTTTACCATTTAATATCTCACTCCATAATTTATTTTCATTTGGGAATTGATTATAATAAGAACCATCATTTTTAAAAGGGTCGTACCATACATCGTCTTTATTGTATTGTATCATATCAATATGATTTTTTGCTAATTGTAATGGTGTTATAAAAATATCATTTGGTATAATTCTTTTTTTAATTTTATCATTAGTTTTATTCATTCTTTATATAATATAAATATATATTTAATAATTAAGTATATGAAAGTAATTATTGAAAAAAGTGATAGAAAAAGCAAGAGATACAAGGCTGTATTTTTTGACAATAGTAAAAAAGTAAAAACGACACATTTCGGTTTAGATACAGGTAGCACATTTATAGACCATAAAGATGAAGATAAAAAAAAAGCATATATAGCACGACATTCAAAAAACAATGAGGACTGGAATGATTACACTAGTGCAGGTAGTTTAAGTAGATATATACTATGGAATAAAACAACTTTAAAAGAAAGTATAAAAGATTATAAAAATAAGTTTAATTTAGATTGATAAAAATTTATTATAGTCCTCTTGATTAACTAACCATATTTTATTATTTTTATCCCATCTCATAGATTTTAATAATGGTTTAAAAAATTCTTTATCGTCATAATTGATAGCGATTTTATAACATTTTAAAGGTTTTAAATTATCAGGTAATTCACCATCAATTGAGGGGAAATACCACATTTTAATTTCACTATCCCATTTTACACCGAGTTTTTTGTATTTTGAATTATCTTCATACGGAAATATTAAGCGTATTTTTTGTTTATTAGGGGTAGGTTTTATGTCGTTATTAACTTGTGTATCACTCATTCTATACTATATATTAAGAAAATAATTTTTTAAAATATACGCATATATTAAGATGCCGAATAATATCGGTTATATATATTGTGAATTATGTAAGAGATATTATATAGATGTTTTTTATTTCTATCATCAAAAATGTTGTAAATATTTGCGTAATTCTTTTGAAAAAAAATATGATTTCTTATAATAAAGATGAGTAGTTTTTTTAATAGAGAAGATAGTTTGGATAGAGAATTTGCTTATTTAAGGGAACAAAGAGAACAAAAACATAAAGAACAAAAAGAGAAAGAAAATAAATTAGAAAAACAGATAGAAATATTGAAAAAAGAAATTAATGAATTAAAAGAAGATAATGATGAACTTAAAATAGCATTATCTTATTTTAATCATCTAAAATCTGAAAACAAATGGTATGAAAATTTTTTTGAAGAAGCAATACTGAAATATATGTATGATGATAATTATTTTAAACAACGAATAGAACCTTTCCCTGAATATAAATATAAAGATATTATTAAAGATGATGATAATGATAATGATAGTGAAAAAAAAAATAAAAAAAAAATCTATCAACAAAATTGGATGAAAAAAAATCCTAACTACTATAAAGAATATTATAGAAATAAAAATAAAAAATGATAATTACGGAGAATAAATATATATAAGAATTAAATAATATATACATATAATAGAAATGGTTGAATTAACGGAAGAACAAAAACAGATTAAAAGA
>Ga0209631_10006686_pt1 | contig 11812 bp, 10 predicted proteins | sample COG_08_FD_184752 | JGI IMG/M metagenome (GOLD analysis project Ga0209631, IMG submission 184752) | Pelagic Microbial community sample from North Sea - COGITO 998_met_08 (SPAdes) (version 2) | ecosystem: Environmental > Aquatic > Marine > Neritic zone/Coastal water | place: Helgoland, sampling... | reverse complement strand
TGCTCTGAGCGAACACCGCCGCGAGATTCTTGCCGAGCTCGGTTACTCGTCGACGGAGATCGATGCGCTCGCTGAGCAGGGCGTGATCTGAACAACGAAGGTGCTGTGGGAGGATCTACGATCCCGGGATGACCAAAGGGATAACCGTGATCGACGGCGGCATGGGGAAGGAACTGCAGCGCATCGGCGCGCCGTTTGGTCAACCTGAATGGTCAGCGCTTGCGCTCATTGAAGATCCTGACTTCGTCCGTCAGGCGCATCAGAACTTCGTCGATGCTGGTGCGGAGCTGATCATCGCCAACACGTATGCGGTCGTCCCGTACCACCTCGGCCCGGATCTCTTCGCCGCCCGGGGTGCCGAGCTGGCGGCGCTCGCAGCCGATATTGCCCGAGACGTCGCCGATACCTCCGAACGTCCGATCCAGGTTGCAGGGTCGATACCGCCGCTGTTTGGTTCCTATGAACCGTGGAACTTTCGACCCGACGACGCCCATGCACTGTGGGATGTCCTCGTGAAAGCCCAGGCGGGGAAGGTTGACCTGTGGCTGGCCGAGACGATCAGCTCTGTTGAGGAGTATCGGTCGGTTGCAGCCGTGCTTGCCGATCGGCCCGAACCGTTGTGGGTGGCATTCACGTTGTCTGACTCGCCACCGCCCGACGCCGACCCGTCGACATGGTGCGAGCTCCGATCAGGCGAGTCGATTGCAGACATGGCAGATGCCGTGCGAGGCCAGGTCGACGCCGTCCTCTTCAACTGCTCTGAGCCCGAGCGCTTCGAGCCGGCGATCAAGCAGTTGGTCGAAGCCTTAGGTGACGATGCGGTTCCGATTGGTGCATACGCCAACGCGTTTGAAGAAAAGGAAAAGGGCTACTCGTCGAACTCTGTGGTCCTGAAGCTTCGCGACGATCTGACGGCAGACGCGTATGTGGCGACGGCGCAGCGATGGATCGACGCTGGTGCGACCATCATCGGCGGTTGCTGTGGAATCATGCCGAATCACATCGAGGCACTGGCCGAAACCCATCGGCGCTAGCAGTGGTCGCCAGGTGAGGCCGGCCTGGCCTCGAGCGCTGCTGGCCTGGAATGCGGATGGCGGGCGCAGCAGTTTGTAAGGTCGCTTTAGGCAACCGAATCACGCAGGGGGACGCGATGACAACGGTAATTCCCGAGCCAGATGCTCACAACGCTTGGCGACTAACAACACCCGGCAACGAAGGTTGGACTCGTTCGGCCCGGCCCGACGCCACCGACAAGTACTTCATGGTGTCGACCGATGGCCACGTGATCGAGCCCAATGATTTGTGGAGTACACGGGTCGCCGAGAAGTATCGAGACCGACTCCCTGGAGTTGTCGAGAAACCGAACGGCGAAAAATTCCAGAAGACCGAGGGATTTCGTGAGCCGTTGAAGCTGAAGAAGATCGACTTCCAGGGCGAAGACTTGCTACGCAACAAGTCGGGAAAGTTGCCGGAAGGCCGCATCGCTGACTTGCGCGCTGACGGGGTCGATGCCGAGATCATGTTTCCCAACAAGGGGCTCACCATGTGGGCTACCCGTGACCCGTTGTTCTCGCACGCCATGTGTCGAGCGTTCAACGACTGGGCGTGGGAGATGTTCAGTGATTACAACGATCGTCTTGCTCCCATGGCTTGCCTGGCGCCGGCGGCGCTCGATGAGACACTCGCGGAGATTCAGCGATGTGCCGACCTCGGGTTTCGAGGCCTAAGCCTGCCGTGTAAACCACAATGGGGTCCGCCCGACGTCGACGACACCAATTACAACCTCAAAGAGTTCGACCCGCTGTGGGACTGCATCGTTGATGTCGACCTGCCGATCACCTTCCATATCTCGACAGGCCGTGATCCCCGTACGTCACGTAGCCGAGGCGGTGCCGTGATCAACTATGCGGTGCACTCGTTGTCACAGACGGTGGAACCGCTTGCCAACCTGTGTGCCTCTGGGGTCGCCGAGGCCCACCCGACGCTGAAGTTTGGCACGGTCGAGGCTGGTATTGGGTGGGTGCCGTGGGCGCTCGACGCTATGGACGAGGGGTATCTCAAGCACCACATGTTCGTGCGCCCGAAACTTGAACTCCTGCCCAGCGAGTACTTCCGGCGCCAGGGTTTCGCTACGTTCCAAGACGACCGAGCCGGGCTCGCACTCGCTCGAGAGCACGACCTGATCGACAACTTCATGTGGGCCAACGATTATCCCCATCACGAAGGAAGCTGGCCCCACAGTGCCGAAGCCATCGAGCGCACAATGGGCGATCTCACCGATGGCGAACGGGCGAAGATCCTTGGCCTGAATGCAGCGCGTGTCTTCAAGTTCCCTGTGCCTGATCGGTTCCAGAATCACGACGACGCGGCACATGTCGCGGCTTCGATGTGACCACTACTCCAGACGCAACACCATCTGAGGCAACAACACCAGCGAACTCACTGCTTGATGGTGTGCGGATTCTTGAGATTGCACATCCGCTGACCGAACATGCCGGCCGACTTTTTGCTGGTCTTGGTGCCGAGGTGTTGTTGATCGAACCTCCTGGTGGCGCTCTCACCCGGCATCGGTTGCCACGCTTGCCAAACGCCGATGACAACGACCGGGGCAGCATCGCGTTCTTGGCCCGTAATGCCAACAAACACAGCGTCGTCATCGATCCGAACGATGCCGGCGACCTGGCACTGCTGGCCGACTTGGTGGTGCGGAGCCATCTGATCATCGACGCGGACAGCTCCGTGTTCCATTCCGCAATCGCAACGATGACCGGCGACGCGTCGAGGGTGATCCTGACCGATGAGTACGGTCTGGGAACTTCCTCGATTGTGGGTTTCGCCGCGAGTGGTGGCATGGCGTGCAGCGGATGGCCTGGCCAACCGCCGGTCAACGCCGCATCGTGGATGGCGGCCGATGGCGCCTCGATCTATGCGGCGATGATGGGTGCGGTCGGGTTGTTCGTAGCAAACCGCCACGGTGTGCGACTCGACTATGAGATCCCGTACAACGAGGCTGCCATTCGCACGATCGCCCCGTGGAGTCGCCACCTTCACGCCGCGGGCGTGAACGTGGCTGGTCAGGGAGTGAACCCCGGACGACAAGGCTTCGGCCCGTATCCGGTCTTTGCGACGACCGATGGGTTCATCAAGATCGTTATCGCCACGCCCCGCCAACTTGGGGCCTTGCTCGAACTTATGGGTCGCCCGGCTGATCTAGGTGAAGGGGTGTGGGCCGACCCCGCCTTCCGCCGAGACAACATCGACGCGTTTTACATGATGTGTGGCGAGTACCTGAACGACCGGTCGACCGAAGAGTTGTTCCATCATGGCCAGAAACTTGGGCTGACAATCACACCGTTGAACACGTTGCGCCAGTTTCGCGACGACGCTCACGCCGAGTCCCGTGGCTTGTTTATCGCCGTCGAAGATCCTGACTTCGGGCCTCTCGAAATGATGCGGGCTCCAATGATCGCTGAACCGTCATCACTCACGCCGGAATATCTTCCGGCACCGGCGCTCGGCTCTGGGAACGGCCGGGCCCGAGACATCGTCGCCGAACCAGCGTATGTGTTATCACCGACCGGCGACCAGGTGGACCCGCTTCGCCCACTCGCTGACCTTCGACTGCTGCAGCTCGGTAGCGGTGCGGTGGTGCCCGAAGCGTGCATGGACTTCGCCCTATTGGGCTGTGACGTTCTGCGGGTCGAGTCCATGGTGAACCCTGACTTCTTGCGCCGAGGCGGGATCGACGGTGATCTCGACGCATCAGCGACCTTTAACCAGCTGAACCTGGGCGTGCGCAGTCTCACGATCGATATGCGCCAAGACGAAGCGACCCAGATCGTGCGCAAGTTACTGCCTACGTGTGATGCGGTTGTCGAAAACATGCGGGCCCCGGTCGTCGAGAATTGGGGGTTCGATTACGACGCGTGTCGAGAGATCCAGCCCGATGTCATCTCACTGTCGAGCCAAGGGTTCGGACGCGGCCCCTACGGCCACTACCAAAGTTTTGGCCCCAACCTGAGCGCGTACTGCGGAGCCGCATCGCAATGGGCGCACCCAACCGATGAGGTGCCAGTCGGAGGCAGCATTCCGCACCCCGACCATGTTGCAGGCAAACAGGCATACGTGGCGTTACTTGCTGCGCTGCGTCGACGCGACCAAGGTGGCGGCGGATGTTCGATCGAGGCAGCCCAAGTCGAAGCGCCGGCGTATTTGATCGCTGACCGGTTCTTGAGCCAACAGTTCACTGCCGAAGACCTGCCACCGGATGGGAACGTGAGCCTCGACGTGGCTCCTTACGGTTGTTACCCGTGCCTGGACGACGAATGGATCACGCTTGCGGCCGACACCGATGAGCAGTGGCGATCGTTGGCAGCGTTGATCGATGAACCATGGGTGCACGATGCAGCGCTCGAGACGAATGCAGGCCGGCTATCAGCGCCCGATCTCGACGCCCGACTTGGCGAGTGGAGCGAGGCGTTCGCGATCGATGATGTCGAAGCAGCGTTGCGAGCGAGTGGCGTTCCCTCATCTCGTGTGGTGAACAGCAATCACATGGCGTCGGGGCCGGGCAACGAGCGTGGCGGCATTTTTGCCGAAGTAGATCATCCGGCTGCTGGTCGCCTGGCCATGACTGGTCTGCCTGTCGTGACCCCCGATGGCCGAAGGCCGGCGGTTCTGCGATCCCCGCTGATGGGCGAACACACCGATGAGATCGTCAGCGAACTCGCCGGGTGTGATCCCCAGGTGATCAGTGATCTGCGGAGCCAGAACGTGCTCGGTTACTAAGAGACTGGGTTACGAGGAGATGCGGTTAGTAGAGATGGGAAGAACACGGACATTATGAGTAGCAGAACCTTGCGGGGCCAGGTTGCGGTGGCTGGCGTCGGCCAGACCGAATACTACAAGTGGGGCCAGGCCCCCGATCCTGAATTCAAGTTGGCGATACAGGCCATCTTGAACGCGTGCGACGACGCCGGTATCTCGCCAACCGAGATCGATGGCTTCTCGTCGTACAGCAACGATCGCAGCGAGGCATCGCGCATGTCGGCTGCGCTCGGCATCGACGATCTGCGGCTAGCGGTTATGCAATGGGGCGGCGGAGGCGGAGGCGCTGCGGCGGCCGTTGCCAATGCAGCCGGAGCGATCGCCACCGGACAAGCCGAGTGTGTTGTGGTGTTCCGGGCGCTCGCCCAGGGGCAGTTTGGCCGCTTTGGTCAGGGTCCTCGACGAACCACGATCAGCGGGTCAGCAGCTCACACGGTGCCGTATGGCCTGATGTCGCCGGCACAGATGTTTGCCATGCGAGTCACTCGGTTCATGCACGAACACGGCGTCCGTCAGGAGGCGCTGCGGGCGATCTCACTGGCGTCGTATCACCATGCCCAGAACAACCCTGTGGCCACCATGCACGGCAACCCGTTGACCGAAGAGAAATACGACAGCAGTCGGTGGATCACCGAACCCTTCCATCTCTATGACTGTTGCCAAGAGAACGACGGCGCCGCGGCCATCATCTTGGTGCCAGCGGAACGAGCGGCTGACTTCTCACATCGCCCGTGTTATGTGCTTGGCGCAGTTGCAGGTTCTCACCACCGGGCTGCGGCCGGGGTCCATAACGACGCTCACTATGCGACATCAACATTCGAGACGGTCGCACCTCGTCTCTACGACATGGCCAAGGTCACACCCGGCGACGTCGATGTTGTGCAGAGCTATGAGAACTTCACCGGTGGCGTCATGATGGCGCTGGTCGAACACGGCTTCTGCACGCCGGATCAGGTGAACGACTTCTTCACATTCGACAACCTCGTCACGCCCAACGGCGACTTCCCGCTGAACACCAGCGGCGGCAATTTGGCCGAGGCATACATGCATGGTCTGGGGCTGACCATCGAAGCCATCCGCCAGATTCGCGGCACGTCGACCAATCAGGTGCGCCGTGACGGCGTCGACGTGTCCATGATGATCGCAGGACCCATGGTTACACCGGTCAGTAGCTGCATCTTTGGAAGCGAGGCTTCGTTATGAGTTATCTCTCACCTGGACTGCCAGCCCCGGTCGCAGCTCGCGATGGTCTCGACGCACCTTTTTGGGACGGCCTAGCCAACGACAAGCTGCTTCTGCAGCGGTGTCAGTCGTGTGAACGATGGCAATGGGGTGCTGAATGGGTCTGCCATCGGTGCCGTTCGTTCGATCTCACGTTCGAAGAGACCGAAGCGACAGGCATCATCTACAGCCATCAACGGGTGTGGCACCCGGTGCATCCTGCACTGAAAGAGCACGGCCCATTCGTCATCGTGCTTGTGGAACTGCCGCACGCCGACAACGTGCGACTGGTCGGCAACCTCATCGGTGACCCTCACCAGTCGCTCGACATCGGTGCGCCAGTCACCGGGGTCTTCGAACACCACCTCGACAATGACCCAGTGTTCACCTTGTTGCAATGGGCGGTTGGTAGCTCGTAGTCCCCATCAGCTGGCGGCCCTGTAACGGACATGAGCGTTGGAGAGAACGATCGCGCCGTTCTGAGTCTCCGCCTGAAATATGGCGTTTCCGTCGCCGAGTTCCCAAATCTTGGTGATGATGCGGTCGTTCATCCACACCAGGTCGGCGAACCGGCCGGTCATCGACAGCAACCGTTCAGGTTCGTTGTCACAGAGGGCGCGCAACACCGCTCGACCTGCGAATCCGTACGTGCACAGCCCATGCAGGAACGGACCTGGATAACCGGCCTTACGAGCAAACTGCGGGTCGATGTGAAGCATGACCCGATCACCGGATAGCCGGTAGAGGGCTGCCTGTTCAGGTCGCACATCGTCGGTCAACACGTGATCCGGATCACGATCGGGAGGTTGGTGGACAGATCGTGTATCGGGGCCTCGTTCGCCGCCGAATCCGCCATAACCCTTGGCGAACATCGATGCGTAGGTCGTTGCGATTGGGCCGTCGTCGTCGATGAGTTCGGATTCGACGCCGATGACCGCGGCCGTGCCCTTGTCCCACACATCAACAATGCGTCCTCTGACCGTCACCTGACCCGAGGCCGGGAACGGTCGGTGCAGCGTGATGCCCTGCTCGCCATGGAGCATCCGGGAGATGTCGAGATCGACAACCTTGCTGACTTCGCTGAGCGCGGCCATCCCGGGGATGACGGCCAGTGTCGGGAGTACCTTGGGTCCCCGTCGTTCGAGAATGAAGTCGAGGTCGCCTTCGTCGGCGTCTGGGTTGACCAGCGCTCCGTCGCCTGGACGGGCACCGACACCCAAGGCGTAGAGGACGGCGTCACGCCATCCCCAGGACCAGGTGATGTCGGGAAGCGTGGTTCCAACCAGATCTGCCGAGACCGGCATGGTTTGGGCTGTGGTTTGAGCGGCTTTGGGCATGTTGGTTCCTTCGTGTTGCGGTTATTTTTTGGGGGCAACGATGGTGCAGGTGCCCTGCGCTGCCATCACGAGGCGGCCTTCGTTCTCGATGTCGATACGGATGACAGCCATTCGTTTAGACATCGAAATGATCTCGGCAGTCGCAACACATGTGCCGCCAGTAACCGGGGCAAGCAGGTTGGTCTTGAACTCGGTTGTGGCCGCCCAGTATCCGACCGGCATCACGGGGTACATGACAACGCCAAGTGCATGATCACACAACGCGGACAGACAGCCGCCATGCATGTTCCCCATGTTGGTTATGAGTTCCTCGGTAACCGGCATCTCACACACCAGTCGGCCCGGTTCCACCCCGGTGACTTTGAGTCCGAGATAGCTGTCGATCCCGCTCCTTGAGACTCGGCCGATCACTTTGTCGGCCCACTCCTGGTTGAACGTGTCGAATGTGGGGCGGGTCATGTTGCGGGGCCTTTGTTGTTGGATCGGGCGTCTGGAGCGAAAACACCATGGATCGGTGGGGTGCCGGGGCGATCGCCTGCCATGACCTGGATAAGGGGTTCAAGATCGTCGAACCCTGCGATCTGGCGTGGTAGGTCAGCGAACGGGTATCGCCCTGTGACGAGAAGATCAAGTGCTTGGCGATAGGCGGCAACGTCGACGCCCAGAGCACCAAGGATACGAAGCTCTTTGTAGACAATGTGGTCGGGATCGAAGCCGGGAGTCTCCAGTGATCCTCGGGTTCCTGCGAGCACGATTGTTCCTCCGGGTCGGGCGAGAGATACGGCCTGCCCCAGCGCTGCGGGTGCCTTGGCGGTGACATCAACAACGACATCAGCCTTGGTCCCAATCGCTGCCCGCAGGGCTTGGTTGGGGTCCGTTTCAGCGACGTCGACTGCCAGATCAACACCGAAGGCTGGGGCCAAAGCGAGTCGCTCGGCGTCTCGCTCGCCCAGGCCTGTGATCATCACGAACTCGGCGCCCGCGTCCTTGGCTGCTGCTGCTGCGCAAAGTCCACGTATGCCAGGACCCAGGATTGCTACGACATCTCCCGGCTTGGTTTCGGGCACTTCTACGCCCCACCGGATTCCCGCACCCAACGGGTTGAAGAGCGTGGCGGTTACTGGGTCGAGCGCGTCGGGTACCGGTAGTAACATCGAATCGGGGCCAAGGTACAGGTGAGTGGCGTAGCCGCCGCCTAAGCCGGGCGGCTGGTCAACATCGGTGAAGCCAATCATCGTGGCCATACCGTTGCGAATGCAGCGCCGATATATCCCTGTGCGACACGGTTCGCACTGGCGGCATGATTGGAATACCTCGACGGCAACTCGCTGACCAACGGAGACGCCCCAGAGTTCTGCAGCCTGCTCGCCCAGTTCCTCGACGATTCCGACGACCTCGTGACCAGGGATGAATGCATGCCGGTGGGGGAGGTGGCCGGTAAATTGCTCATGGTCGGTCCCACATAACCCGCAGGCCTCGATGCGAAGCAACCCGTCCGTCGCTCCAATATTGGGCAGGTCGAATTGGCGGCGTGCAAACGACCGGGGCGAGTCAAGAACGAGAGCAGTTGCGACCGTCATGAGTTCTGCGCTCCAACCGTGGGCGGGAGGATCTCGCGCACGACGACCATTGCGTCGGTCGCCCGTGGGAGTCCGACGTAGAGGCCGAGGTGGGAGACGATCTCCTCGATCTCGGCGCCGCTGAGCCCGTTGCGCAGGGCACCCTGAACATGGGTAGCGAGGCTTCGTTCGGCACCAAGTGTGGTGAGGATCGAAATCGCAACGATGGAGCGGTCGCGAAGCGACAGTTGGTTACGTGCCCAGATCTCGCCCATAACCCATCGGTAGGTCACCTCGCCGAGGTATCCAAGCTGAGCAGTCATCTCTGCCAGGTCCTGTTCCGGCTCCTGGGGGCGCGGCCGGCAAGCGAGGCTCGCACGGTGGCGGCGGCAACATCACGTTCTTCATCTGATTTGGCGGTAGCGCCCTCTCGTTGCGTCAACCGTTCGACTTGTTCGGCTTGGCGAAGGCCTTCGTCGACGCGACGAGCAGCGGCCATAGCGGCCGGGAATCCGGCGTAGGCCGCTACGAGCGGCAGGATCTCCTCGATTTCTACCCGGGTCAGACCATGTCTGATACCAATCTCGGTATGCAGCACCAGCTCCTCGTCGCGGCCTTGGGCAGCCAGCGTGGCAATGATGAGTAACGAACGGTCTCGACGCTGCAGCTGAGGACGATTCCACATGTCTCCGACAACTTCGAAGGCGAAGGTTCCCAGCGGACCCAGTCGGCGGCTGAACGACGCGGCGACGCGTTCAGGTTCAGCGGCAGGGACGAACCGTCGGAAGGTCTCGGCTGCGCTGTCCCACCGTTGCTCGTGGGTCCGGGCACCGGGACCCACCGGCACCGAAGGATCACTGCGCTTGGATGAGGGTTGCATGTTCGTTTCCTTGCTTGCACCGTGGTTGGTTGTCACCGTCGTTGGTCTTTGCTGTCGTTGGCCCGGGACCTTCCCTTACTAGTTACCTCCGGTGCCGTCCGCAATTCCACTTTTGCACATCCGCTCGAAATGGTCAGTCGAGGCGTGCTGTCGAGCGGCGAGCTCAACCGGTTGTCTCACTTGTCACAATCAACGAATGAGCGTGGGCAATCGAGATTCTGGTGCGCCAATCTAAGGTGGGCGGAGATCGCGACATCGAGAAGGGACCCGAGTCATGACCGACACGGCCACGTTAGAACCGGTAACCAAACCCGCGAGCGAGCACTTCGATGTGCTCATCGTCGGCGCTGGTATCTCGGGTATAGGGGGCGCGTATCACTTGAGCGAGCAGTGTCCCGAGAAGAGTTTCGTGATCCTCGAGACCCAGGACGGGTTTGGTGGAACGTGGCGAACCCACACCTATCCCGGCATTCGGTCCGATAGTGACCTGTACACGTTTGGGTACCGGTTCAAGCCGTGGACCGGAGCCCCGATCGCTTCGGCAGACAAGATCCTCGACTACATGGGCGAGGTGATCGACGACAACGATCTTGACAGGCACATCCGTTACAACCATGCGATTGCGTCTGCGACATGGTCGACCGAAGACCACCAATGGACGTTGAAGGTAGCCCGGACCGACGCTGATACCGGAACCAGTGAAACCGGATATTTCACGGCCAACTTCCTGTGGATGTGTCAGGGTTACTACCGCCACGAAGAGGGCTACACGCCCGAATGGCCAGGTATGGAAGAGTTCGCAGGTCAGATTGTGCACCCGCAGCGATGGCCTGACGACCTCGACTACACCGATAAAGAAGTTGTGGTCATAGGGTCGGGCGCAACGGCAGCCACGCTCATACCAGCGATGGCCCCCGACGTCTCGCACATAACGATGCTGCAACGTTCGCCCACTTACTTTGCGACCGGGCGCAACCACAACGAACTCGCCGACATGCTCCGTGAACTGGAGATCGACGAAGAGTGGATTCACGAAATTGTTCGGCGCAAGATCCTGCACGATCAGAACCTCATCACCAACATGGCCTTCGACGACCCGGCCGCGCTTCGCGAACAACTGTTTGCAGGCATCAAGGAGATTTTGGGCGAGGACTACGAGATGTCGCCGCACTTCACGCCCAACTATGACCCGTGGCGACAACGACTGGCGTTCGTGCCGGACGGCGACCTCTTTCATGGTCTTGCCAGCGGTAAGGCATCGGTGGTCACCGACGAAATCGAGTCGTTTACCGAAACCGGCATCACGCTCACGTCAGGTGAAACTCTTGCGGCCGACATCATCGTGACCGCGACCGGGTTCAACATGAATGTCCTGGGTGACATCAACTTCACGATCGATGGCGCACCGTTGAACTTCCACGATCGAGTTGGGTACCGCGGTGCTATGTTCACCGACATTCCGAACATGGCCTGGGTGTTCGGTTACTTCCGGGCGAGCTGGACCCTGCGGGCCGACCTGATCGGTGACTTTGTTTGCCGCCTGCTGCAGCACATGGACGAACGGGGCGCGACCATGGTGACACCGCGCCTGCGGCCAGAAGATGCGGACATGGAACTGAACCCTTGGGTCGATCCTGAGAACTTCAACCCGGGATATATCCAGCGAGCGTTGCACCTGATGCCGAAATCCGGCGATCGCCAACCATGGATTCACAGCCAGGACTATTGGATGGAACGAAAGGTCCTGCCCGAGGCTGACCTCGACGACGGCTGTTTAGTCTTTGAATGAGGTGATCGGGGCCCGTTACCGGGCGGTTTCGTTGACCGGGAGATAACTGCAGCGCACCGAATCGATGGTGCCGGTGAACACGAATGGTTTACGGTGGGCATACGCCAGTGACACCGGCGAGCCCAGGTCCTTGCCAACATCGAACGTCTCCGAGAAGCTGAACATGGCGGGCACGGTTCGCGGGATTCGTGCCGATGCC
>Ga0209631_10006682_pt1 | contig 11815 bp, 2 predicted proteins | sample COG_08_FD_184752 | JGI IMG/M metagenome (GOLD analysis project Ga0209631, IMG submission 184752) | Pelagic Microbial community sample from North Sea - COGITO 998_met_08 (SPAdes) (version 2) | ecosystem: Environmental > Aquatic > Marine > Neritic zone/Coastal water | place: Helgoland, sampling... | reverse complement strand
TCAAAAGGTGCGGAAATTCCCGAAAGGCTCACTTCCTGAGGAAGGGCCAATTCATTGATGACAATCAGTGAGATTGTTGAGGTTGAATCCACCGTGGTCGGGGGGAAGCTCACCTCATTTGCTTCCAATGCAAATTGCAGCTGACCCCATCCGATACCGGATGAAATCAGCATGCAAAAGCAAAATAATAACCTCATGATTTTCATGATGAATTGGAGTTGATTAGTGAGAAATCATCACAGGCATTGCCTCGTAATGTCCTTGCGCATCCCATGCGCTGAATGTGAACATTCCATTGGGAAGGGCAGCGACATCCAACACGAGTTGGATCCCTGTGGCCCAGCGTCCTTCCATGACGATTCGGCCTGCGGCATCCGTCATTTGGAATTGCGAAGGCTCGAAGTCCGCTGATGAAACTGAAAGCATTTGGTTTGCAGGGTTTGGATAAACCTGCACAGCCCCATTTTCAAAGGTGAGGTCGATGGCATGAAGCTTTCGATTGCCATCGAAACGAATGCACTCATTGCTCTTTCTCCCATTCCAAACGAAATGCAATTCTTTCTCTTGAGCGAGACCTTGAAGAGATCCTGTTTCTGCTCCGTACAAAGGAGTAGAACGAATCCAGCCGCCCTCCAATACATGGAGTTGTGAAACGACGATGTCTGCCTCATCAACGACATCAATCACCTCGCCAGCCAACCAATCGTGCGTGTGGCCATTGACAAAATCGTGCACGTTCGAAACCTCATCTTCTTGATCGATGATGAGTCCGTTGTCCAAATCAACTTTTACCCAGTAGCCAAAGCCATTTTCGAGGGTATTCAACGTATTCAAGAATGAGAGCCCGTTGGGGTCATACACCGATGAACCTTCATCGAAACCGGTCACATAGATCAACTCGTCGTTGGCTATCTCAGTAGCATAGTAATCCGCTACCAAGGCCTGACCTCCCGTGAATCCAACCAAGTTCCAGCCTGATGCCAACGGTGTCTTGTAATCGCTCGACAACAACGTCCCTGAAACCCGCAATTCATCTTCCTCGGAAACCTTCACCCAGTATCCTCGACCGCCTTCAAGCACAGTCAATGTGTTGAGGAAAGAGAGGCCGTTGGGATCGTAAATCATGGCACCGCCGTCAAAACCCGTAACGTATTGCAAGTTGCCCGTCGTGAGCTCACTGAACACATCTTCAGGGTTGGCATTTTGTGGATCGCGATCCAATGAAATCAAGTTCCATCCGGGATTCAATGGGATGATGTCCAGCATGGCCTCGATGCTCAAGACCGCTGTTGTCAAATCACTGAGGTTGCCGTTGGCATCCACGTGCTGCACATAGTACGTGTATTCCTGGCCTTCCTGCACAGTAGTGTCATATGTAACCGTATCTCCATACACTTCCGCTGAAAATCCGTGATCAGATGAAATCACCGTGTAGGAATAGTCTTCTTCCCCTGGCGAGAACCAAAGTACTTCAGCAAGTTCTGGTTCGATCAAGCCCGTTTCTACTTCAGGCGCATCCGGTGCGAGGTTGTCTACAGACTCGCCACACAACACATTCGACTGCCAATACAGCTGATCAATGGCCGTCTCCGCAATGACCGTGTAACAACTCATAAATTCTCCGAATTGATTCGTATTCCCGAGCGTCGGGGCTTGGAAGCCATAAGATTCAAATCCCTGAGCCGGCACTTCCCCTACGAGCTCCCAACTGCCTTGCGACAAATCTGAAATTGCCGAACCTCCAACATCCATGTGGCGCCATACCGTGTACTCAGTCACAGGGTCGATGGCTGTGTTGTTGTCCCAAAAACTGGAACTGAATGCCAACCCTAGGGTGTTTCCTTGGTCTTGTGGGATATCCGAAACTGCATTCAATGAAGAAGATCCGTCGCTGATGACATCACCTCCCCAATAGGCATTGTTTGGACCGCCATACATCCCCATGTCCGCTCTCACGCCTCCGAGTCCCATGGGCATGTGCGCATCGATTTCCCATGGTTTTCCGCCATCGACACCTGGACTAATGGCTTCCATATGTCCCCAATTGTCCTCGAAGTATGGCATGTCGCTGATGAACGAATCATCTAGATCCCAGGAGCTTCCCGTCAGACCTGATGAACCACCCATCACATTGGTGTGGGCTATGTTGATGAAATTGCTGCTGATGTACAATTGGTCCCAGCTCGAAGATGATCCATTGCCCCAGAGCGTAGATGATGATAGGATTTGACTCATCCCGTGGAAAGAACCATCCATGTATATTCCATTGCTTGTGTTATCAAGTACTGTTAGGTGTTCAAATTCAGCCTGACAAGAAGTGCGCAAGCCATAGCCATTGTTTCTGAAAAAGCCAGAATTCATGACATGCAATGAATCGCCTTGTACGAGACTCGTTGTCGATTCGAAGCTAAATCCCCAATTGTTATTGTCAGCGAATATGCTATGTTTCACCTCAGCACTATTGTAAGAACCATCAATCTGCACACCTCTTCCTGAATTCTCTCGTGCTCTTAGACCCGTCATTTCGAAGTCGCTGTACGTTGTGCTTGGAAAGTAGAAAGCATGAGAAGTATTGCTATCCGCAACGCATTCATTTAAGAAGATTTCGCTGTAATTCGAGCTCCTTAAATACAGGCCATGCGTGAAGCCATTGAATTCGCATGAATCAAACCGAAAGACGGAATAGTCGATGTCTTCAAAATCCAACCCCTGTTCATTGCTCCAATGCTCATCATTCAAAGTGATGTGACTGAAATCATACGCATTATCATCGCCTCTGAACCAAGCGCCTTCATCCTTTTCAGAATGGCCTTCGACTTCCCATTGGGAAACATCATATGATGAGTTGGTTTGGTTCCAGTTCGTGTAGTGCGTCCTTATCGAATCCGCCGACAGCTGCATGTTAGATCCTGTCAAAATGAAGTCTTTCGAGAACCGAACATGGTCCAGATGCAAATTGCTAACAAAGTCTTCTTCCTCCCCTAGCTCCATCATAAAATCATCCAAGTAAAAATAATGCCCGCGATAGAAATAATAGTTGAAACGAAACTGAATAGTTGAAGAAGAACTCATACTTGTCAAGTCAAATTGAAATGGGGTTTCAGGCTGATCACCCATGTGGTATTCTTCATAAATCGTTTCCCATGTTCCCCCATCTATACTCACTTCAAATCGCCAATATTCGCTTCCATTTCCGCCTCCATCGTAGTCATTAATCTCTCGCTGAAACGAAACAGAATTTAAACTACCCGAGTAATTACGGATGGGAGAATAAAAGTATATGTCCCTCCAACTGCTATTGCTACTCCAAAACTCACTTCGGACGCGATCGCCTTGGCGGCTCACAGACCCCCCTGATCCACCCGAGTTGTACCAACCGTCAACCCCGTCTGTCGCAACATTCCAATCAAATTCAAATGGAGCTCCCGTTGCCGTGGAAGCAATGTCTACGTACTCGACATCACAGTACTCAAAAGATATTGTTTCCGCATTTTCAACCTCCAAATCCAAATCCAAATCAACTAATGTTACCCGATTCCCAAATTGTCCAAGCAACTGCAGCGGACCGTTTGCAATGATATCGTATCCGTTTCCTTGTACTTCGACACCAGCCTCGATGGTCAATGAGCAGTTGCTGGGCACTGTGACATTATCAACGAGAATGTACGGGCTATTGACAACACCCCATGTACCACAGAGCTCTCCAGAGACTTCGCTGATGCCTGTCGCCGCCAAGTCAATCACGAGCGCTGGATCGTTAGGGTCATTGCTATTAATGGTCAAGGTTTCTGAAGACCCCCCAGCAAAAATAGGCGTGTAAGTAATGATAAGATCGTGACTCCCCCCCTCTGGGATTGTCAAAGAAGCTTCCGTTACAGCGAACTGAGAATCACTGAAATCAAAGCTGGAGATTAACATGGTTCCCGATCCAGCATTCAAGATGCTCAGAACTTCTGTCGAAGATGAGCCAATCGCAGTATTATCGAATTGCACAAAAGAAATATCCGTCTCGATATCAATCTGGGTTCCTTCGCCTTCAATACCTAGCGCACCTGAACCAAATATGGAGCCCGCAAAAAGGATTTCGGCATCAAATTGCCCGACAGCAGTTGGATCAAAATAGAGGGTGATTACAGCGGCTTCTTGAGCATCCAAGGTCAAACTCGACTCTGAGAGGCTGAAGGGCGCCGAGACACCGCTAAAGGTTACGTCTTGTGTGACGCCTACCAAGTTGGTCACGAGCAACTCGTAACTCGCTGTTGTTCCAACCGTGGTGGGCTCAAAGGCCAAGGTCTCTCCAGCAATAGAGAAGTTTGTGATGGTCACACCACTGCCAACGGTTTGTGCGAAAAGCCCCATTGAGCAAAAGCTCAAGGCCAGCGCGAAAAGTAATTTCGTTTTCATGGGTAAAAAGGATTTAGATTTATTCGTTTTCATTACAATTCATTCCATAATCAGTAAGCAATTCTAGGACATCCCCGATGCTGACGGAACCGTCCCCGTCCAAGTCAGAAGGACAAGTTTCAAAGACGCAACTGCCATCATCGTCCGTTGCTAATGCTGTATAATTCAGGGCTTCTTCGTTCGTACAGCCGCTCAACTCGTTTTCATCACATACTCCATCGTCATCTGCATCGTAAAGGCAGTTGAGCGAACAGTCAAGACCGGCGGGAACAAAAAAGCAAGTGCCATCGTCATCCGTAGCTATTGCCGAATAATTGCATGCCTCCACATAGGTGCATCCCGGGATTTCAAGCAAATCGCAAATGCCGTCCGCATCCGCATCAGAAAGACACATGCCTGAGCAGTTATAGCCTAGCTCGGGATAGGTACAAGAACCATCATCCAAGACATTTTCCGCCTCGAAATTGCATGCAGCCAAGTCTGTGCAGCCCTCTAATTCATCACACACCGAGTTGGAGTTAAAGTCGTTGACGCATTGTCCTTCGCAGTTAAAATAGGTCGATGGTATGATGCAGTTTCCATCGTCATCAGTAGCCGTTGAATTGTAGTTGCAGGCCAGAGGGTCTGTGCAGCCGATAATCTCAAACTCATCACAAATACCATCAAAGTCGACGTCATTGATGCACTCGCCTTCACAATTGTATTCAGGGTTGGGATACACACACGTTCCGCTATCATCTGTTGCTAGTGGGTTATAGTTACATGCAGACTGTTCTAAGCATCCAGGCAATTCAAGTGCATCGCAAATTCCATCTCCATCCGTATCTGCTATACAGTTGCCGTCGCAATCATAGCCGAACTCGGCATAATAACACGTCCCGTCGTCGTCCGTGGCACTTGCGCTGAAGTTGCAAGCCAATTCGTTCGTACACCCAGGCTCCTCAAACGGATTACAAATGCCATCCCCGTCCAAATCAGCAAGGCAATTTCCATCACAGTCGTAGCCCCAGTCTGCGTAATTGCACCCAAGACTCGAAGTCGCTTCCGCATCAAAATTACACGCTTGGCTGTCATCACAATTGGGGGCGGCATTTGCTGAATTGAATTCATATACCTCATCCGAATCACTCAAACCGGGAATGGGAGCTCCATTTGTATTGGTCCAACCTGAAATGAAGACATCTACACCATTCAAGGAATAATTGATTGTGGTCAATGCGCTTTCGTCCCACAATACTAGTGCGAAATCCTCATCAGAAGTCATCCCCTCATCTGCGTCAATCGTCGTTGCATCATCACCATAAATGGTGAGGTTGATATACGCTTCTCCCTCATTGACGATAACCATGGAAGCACCTGCGCAATTGCCATTTTCATCAAAAGCGGCAATCCAATCAAACCCAGTCGCGGCCAATCCGTCAACTGTTACCTGAGCAATCATCGTCCCCGAACTTGGAGTAACGGTGTAATCGAAACTAGGTGGTGGGTCTGCTGGAAAAAGACAAGAGCCATTATCTTCTGTAGCGCTGGGGTTGAAATTGAGCGCTTCAGCTTGATTGCATCCCAATATTTCATCTTCATCACACACACCATCACCGTCAGCATCGAGCAAGCAATTCCCATTGCAGTCAAACCCCGGCAGCGGATCTGTACAACTTTCATCATTTTCTGTAGCTAACGAATTAAAATTGCACGCATCCATGAGGGTGCATCCAAAAATCTCATCATCATCGCAAACGCCATCATCATCGGCATCTGAGAGGCAGTCTCCGCCGCATTCGCCCAACACGTCTATTTGGTTTCCGTCACAATCACAATCGCCCGTGGGAATCGAAGCACATCCACAATCGTATATAGCTCCTGGGCCATTGCAGATGCCACATTCATCTAAGAAACCCACACAGCCATCTAGGACATCACAAATTCCATCATTGTCAACATCCAAAATACAATCTCCAGCGCATGAATAACCCGGTGAAGGGTAGGCGCACGATCCATCATCATCCGTTGAATTGGAATCGTAGTTGCAGGCTGTGTCATTTGTGCAGCCATCTACTTCTAATTCGTCGCAGATTCCGTCACCATCCGAGTCATTCAAACAATTCCCCAGACAGTCTAAATTAGCCATAGGATACTGACAATTTGAATCATCTTCCGTTGCTAAGTTGTCAAAATTGCATGCCATAGAGTCTGTGCATCCCGCGATCTCGAATTCATCGCAAACGCCATCATCATCCGCATCGTTCAAGCAAAAACCTGCGCAATCATAACCTGATAAGGCATATATACAGTCCACCAAATCCGATGGATTGCTGTTGAAATTGCACGCAATGTTGTCAAGGCATCCCTCGATTTCAAATTCATCGCACACACCGTCATCATCGGAATCGACCAAGCAGTTTTGACTGCAGTCATAACCAGAATCTGGGTAGATACATCCCGTAGATGTGGACGAATCTTCATCGTAATTGCATGCCTCAGGATTGTCACAAAGAGGGCTGTAAGGGCTTGTGCTAAAATCAAACACGACAGACGCATCGGAAAAAGCGGGCATCGGCGCTCCATTGGTGTTAACCCATCCCGTCAAATTTGATTCCCCAACCCAATCGTAATATTCATAATATAATTCTGAACTTGCATCAAACAGCGCGAGTGTAAACGACTCGTCTCCGTTCATCCCTTCGTCTACATTTGGGGTAGTCATATCATCCCCGTAAATGACGAGCTGCGCATAGGCTGCTTCATTCAGTAGAATTTGATTTGCTCCTGCACAATTCCCCTCCGCATCAAATGCTGCAACCCAATCGTCTGATTCAGCCGGAACACCATTTAAAGTAATTTGACTCAGGAATAAGCCTGATGCGGCGGTCGCAGTGAAGGCGAAATCCCCTGGAATATACGTACATGTAGTATTGGCGTCATTATTGGCAGATTCATCAAAATTCAGTGCCAGTGGATCTAAACACCCCTCTACTACACAAAACAAATCACACCCTCCCGTTGCTGCATAGTCTGGGTCGTAGTTGTTGCAAGCCGACCCTGGCCCGTTGCAGGCACCTTCAATCTGACAACACGAAATATTGGGGTCACCACATGGAATCTCATCACCATCTTCAACATATGAGCCACACTGGGCTTGCAGGCCCGTGAAGAGCGCCAAGAACAATACGGCCGTGAGCAACCGAAACGTTATGTTTAATCTTTCCATCATTCCGTCGTGTCTTTAACGCACCGGACCGAAGCGCCGAAGGCATTCCCTGTGCTGGTTCGTTGAATTTGTGTGGAGCCTGTATCCAAAATGCGCGATATCATGGTCGACGACCCTTGGGTTGTATTCGTCCAGAAAACCGCCTTCGCCCCAAAGCCTGAGAAGCTTCCAAAGTTGAAGCGCTGGCCGGCAGGCACCGCTGTAAAGTCGATGGCATCGGTTCCGTCCCAAGCCGGCTCGTGGGTTGCCGTGGCTTTCAGTTGCTCTCCTTGGTCCGTGCCGCGGCTTCCGAGGATGTCCAACTCAGCGGCGTCCATTCCCAAATGGGATTCCATCGCCATCCAGTCTTCATCGGATGCCACGTGCCAATCCGTCGGGCATAGGCCCCGGGAATCCAACACCGCAAACGCATTGTAGAAATAGCCATAGAACAACCCTTCCTCGGGATCTTCTACCACTTCAATCGCTGCGGGGTCTTCATCGGCTCCGGCCTGGTACCAGTTGAATGAACTGTTGACCACCTCAATGGCATCGCCATTGGCATATTCCGTGCTATAAAGGTTGGCATCGAACCAACAATCGTCTCCGATGGTCAACAAACCGTACTCGACCCCAGCGTAATTGACGCTTTCGAGGTTGTCACACGGTACCACGGGAATGATGCAACTGCCGTTGTCATAGACCGCAAACGGATCATAGTTCTCTGCTGTTGGGTCCGTGCATCCAAACTCCAATGGGCAGCCTGTATTGTACACCGAAAGCAACTGCAATAAGTCCTCCGTTCCGCGGTTTCCGTCGTTGTCCAAGTCGCCGAAACAAGTGGGAATGGCGATGCACTCGTTCCATTCTGGCACCCAAATGGTTCCTTCGCCACAATATTCTCCGGCTGCTATCGCCGCCAGCAATTCTTCTTGAGCACTGTCAATAGCTTCTTGAATTATGGCATCCAACAAAGCTTCATCTTCATCGCAAATGCCATCTTGATTGGCGTCGTTCAGGCAGTTGCCATCGCAATCGAAATTCGTTTCCGGATAATCGCAGTAGCCAGCGTCGGTGGCTGATACGTCGTAGTTGCAGGCCGTTGAGTCCTGGCAGCCCACTAGTTCGTCTTGGTCGCAGATATCGTCGCCATCAGAGTCTAAGAGGCAGTCACCAGCGCAATCGAAACCGGCTTCAGCGTAGGTGCAAGAAGCATCACCATCCGTAGCATCGGCGTTGTAGTTGCATGCTGAGCTGTCTGTACAACCCGCAACTTCAAATTCATCGCAGATGCCATCTTGGTCCGAGTCGTTTAGGCAGTTGCCGTCGCAGTCGTAGTTCGTTTCGGGGTAATCGCAGTAGCCCGCATCCGTTGCTGTCGCAGCATAATTACAAGCGGCCTCGTCTTGGCAACCGGTGACTTCGTCTTGGTCACAGATTTGGTCGTTGTCCGAGTCTAGAAGACAGTTGCCATCACAATCGTAACCGCTGGTCGCGAAGGTGCAAGAGCCATCATTATCGGTAGCGCTTTCATTGAAGTTGCACGCGTCACAATCGGTGCAACCCTCGACTTCAAATTCATCGCAGATGCCGTCTTGATCGGAATCGTCCAAGCATACTCCTGAGCAGTCATATCCTAACGCCGCAAATGAACAGGAGCCATTGTCCTCCGTGGCCTGACCATTGTAATTGCACGCAGCAGAATCGGTACAACCTTGTATTGCCGTCTCGCACAAGTACTCAAAACCTTCCAAGCAATTGCCATCGCAATCGTAATTCGTTTCGGGGTAATCGCAGTAGCCAGCGTCTGTGGCTGTGGCGTCGTAGTTGCAAGCAGTATCGTCCTGGCACCCCGTGACCTCGTCTTGGTCGCAGATTAGGTCGTTGTCTGAATCCACCAAACAGTTGCCGTCGCAATCATAACCAGCATTCGCATACGCGCACGAGTCGTCCTCGTCCGTTGCGTCGGAATCATAATTGCAAGCGGAGCTGTCGGTGCAACCATCGACTTCAAATTCATCGCAGATACCGTCGTTGTCTGAGTCGTTCAAGCAGTTGCCTTGGCAATCGTAGTTAGTTTCGGGGTAGTCGCAGTAGCCTGCGTCAGTCGCTGTTGCATCGTAGTTGCAAGCAGCATTGTCTTGGCAGCCCGTGACCTCGTCTTGGTCGCAGATCTGGTCTTGATCTGAATCAACCAAACAGTTGCCATCGCAATCGAAACCAGCATTCGCATACGTGCAAGATCCATCCTCATCAGTGGCGTCTGAATCATAGTTACACGCCGAGCTGTCGGTGCAGCCTGAAACTTCAAATTCGTTGCAGATGCCGTCTTGATCCGAGTCGTTCAGGCAATTGCCGTCGCAGTCGTAGTTGATTTCTGGATAATCGCAATAACCTGCTTCTGTTGCGGACGCGTCGAAGTTGCAGGCGGACGCGTCCAAGCAACCCGCCGTTTGTGTCAGATCGCAGATTCCATCGTTGTCCAAGTCGATGAGGCAATTGCCGTCGCAGTCAAATCCGGTCTCGGCAAATGTGCATGAACCATCTGCTTCAGTGGCAGCAGCATTGTAATTACAAGCCGATGGCGTGGTGCAGCCCTCTACTTCGAGCGCATCGCAAATGCCATCTTGATCGGAGTCGTTCAAACAGTTGCCATCGCAATCGTAATTCGTTTCGGGGTAATCGCAGTAACCTGCATCCGTAGCTGTTGCATCGTAGTTGCAAGCAGCATTGTCTTGGCAGCCCGTGATTTCGTCTTGGTCGCAGATCTGGTCTTGATCTGAATCAACCAAACAGTCGCCATTGCAATCGAGACCCGCAGTTGCATACGTGCATGAAGCGTCGTCGTCCGTGGCATCGGAATCATAGTTGCAAGCTGAGTTATCGGTGCAGCCGTCGACTTCAAACTCATCGCAAATGCCATCTTGATCCGAGTCGTTCAGGCAATTGCCCGAGCAGTCGTAATTCGTTTCGGGGTAATCGCAGTAACCTGCATCCGTAGCTGTTGCATCGTAGTTGCAAGCAGTATTGTCTTGGCAGCCCGTGATTTCATCTTGGTCACAGATCTGGTCTTGATCTGAATCAACCAAACAGTCGCCATTGCAATCGAGACCCGCAGTTGCATGCGTGCATGAAGCGTCGTCATCGGTAGCGCTTGAATCATAATTACAAGCCGAGCTGTCGGTGCAGCCTGCTACTTCAAACTCATTGCAAATGCCATCTTGATCGGAGTCGTTCAGGCAGTTGCCATCGCAATCGTAATTCGTTTCGGGGTAATCGCAATAGCCGGCCTCCGTTGCAGTTGCATCATAATTACAAGCGGACGAGTCCAAACATCCAACCGTCTGCGTCAAATCACAAATGCCATCGTTGTCCAAATCAATGAGGCAGTTGCCATCGCAATCATAGCCTGCTTCGGCAAAGGTGCATGAGCCATCTGCTTCAGTGGCAGCAGCATTGTAATTGCAGGCCGACGGCGTTGTGCACCCTGGCACCTCATACTCATCGCAAATGCCGTCTTGATCGGCATCATTCAGGCAATTGCCCGAGCAGTCATAATTCGTTTCGGCATAATCACAGTAACCCGCATCCGTAGCTGTTGCATCGTAGTTGCAAGAAGTAGCGTCTTGGCAGCCCGTGATTTCATCTTGGTCGCAGATTTGGTCATTGTCCGAGTCTACCAGGCAATTGCCATCGCAATCGAAACCAGCTTGAGCAAACGAACATGAAGCGTCGTCGTCCGTGGCGTCTGAATCATAATTGCAAGCCGAGCTGTTTGTGCAGCCGTCGACTTCAAGCTCATCGCAAATACCGTCTTGGTCAGCATCATTCAGGCAATTGCCCGAGCAGTCGTAATTCGTTTCGGCATAATCACAGTAACCCGCATCCGTCGCTGTTGCATCGTAGTTACAAGCAGTAGCATCTTGGCAGCCCGTGATTTCGTCTTGGTCGCAGATCTGATCGTTGTCCGAGTCTACCAGGCAGTTGCCTTCGCAATCGAAACCAGCTTGAGCAAACGAACATGAAGCGTCGTCGTCGGTGGCGTCTGAATCATAATTGCAAGCCGAGCTGTCGGTGCATCCGTCAACTTCAAACTCATCGCAGATGCCGTCTTGGTCGGCATCGTTCAAGCAATTTCCTGAGCAGTCATAATTGGTCTCGGCATAATCGCAGTAACCCGCATCCGTGGCCGTTGCGTCATAGTTGCAAGCAGCAGCGTCTTGG
>Ga0209631_10006671_pt1 | contig 11832 bp, 10 predicted proteins | sample COG_08_FD_184752 | JGI IMG/M metagenome (GOLD analysis project Ga0209631, IMG submission 184752) | Pelagic Microbial community sample from North Sea - COGITO 998_met_08 (SPAdes) (version 2) | ecosystem: Environmental > Aquatic > Marine > Neritic zone/Coastal water | place: Helgoland, sampling... | reverse complement strand
GTAAACGAGACGCGCAAGATTTTTAGTGATGATTCGATTCAGGTATGCCCAACAACGGTGCGTGTGCCGGTTTTTTATTCACATTCTGAGGCATTGAATGTCGAAACAGAGGGACCAATTACTGCTTCAGTAGTTAGAGAACTTTTGTCTGCTCAAGCCGGCGTTTGTGTTGTAGATGATCCAGAGAATAATCTTTACCCGCTGGCAATCGCAGGGGAAAACAGGGATGAGGTGTTTATCGGGCGCATTCGTGATGATATTTCCCGTGAACGGGCAGTCAATTTTTGGGTAGTATCTGATAACTTGAGAAAAGGCGCAGCCCTAAATGCTGTTCAAATCGCAGAACTGCTAATTGCGCACCCCTGAATCGTTCCCTGAATTTCCCCTGATTCACCTTCATCACTTGACAATGATTCTTCATAAGTATATAAAAACATAGTACATTAGGGTATTAATTAACTAATTTTTTAGTGAAAAATTTCAGTAAAATAAACTTAACAGGACATTCGTCATGGCAGAAGAATCTGGAACTGAACATCCGCGTGGCTCAAGAAGTGATATGAGCTCAGAAATTCCTGCTGGTTTTGATCCCAAAGAATTTAAAGAATTGATTCATCTGGCCTCACAGGAGCGAAAAAACCTTCAACTTCTTGTTGAGTACTTTGAAAAGAAGTCCGGTGAAATGGACGAAAGAAAACAATTTTTTGAACGAATCAGTAATCAGGTTCCTGATAGCCTTAGCAAGTTGGATTCTTTAAATATCAAATTTGAAGAAATCAAAACCTTTGATGTCCGCATCCGGGATTTTCAGCTAATCTCCAAAGAACTCACGTCAAACTATAAGACCTTGAAAAGAGAACTAGATGGATTGCATTTGCTTAATGAACATGTGGACCAAAAAACTAAAAGCCTGAACCAGCAACGAGTTATTGTCGAAAAGGCCAATGAGGATGCTGGCCGTCTGAATATTCTGGTTTGGGATATGGATTCAAAAGTGAAAAAGATTCGCGATGAGGCTAAACTTCTAAAGTCAGCCGATCACAATGTTAACCGTCTAGAACATATGTTGGATAGTGTTTCGAGTCAGGTTCAGGATGTGGTCAATATGAAAGATCTGTTGAAAACAGCCTCAGGGAAAATAGGGTTGATGAAAGACACCCTCGTAGAGTTGGATAGTAAGTACGCACGTATAATACAGGATAAGGGAACCATTGAAAATCATGCCCGTGATACTGAAGAGTTGAAACAGTTTCTTGGGAATGTTCAGGGCGACTATGAAAAGTTGCTAGGACAAAGTCATATGATCCAAGATACTCAGGAGTCTCTCAACAGTTTGATGCAGCAGATTAGTGATATAAAAATAGAGTCTAAAAATATTTCCATTAAAAATGAATTGATTCGCAGTATCACAGGGCGTTTACGTGAACTGGATGCAGTTTCTGTGGATGTTGAAAACAAGATCGTTCGCATTCAGGATGAAAAAGTAAATATAGAAAAGACCGAAGAGAAAATTCATAAACTGAACTCATTCCTCATTGATAACCTTAGCAATAAGATGAGGATTCTAAAAGATGAAATGAAGGTCATTGATGATGCAAACGAAAGAATGGGTCGTTTTAATGTGATGGCGGAGGAGGCTGAACAAAAAGTTCAGCGTTTGGATCAGGATCTAAAAAAAATAGATACCGTTTCATATACTTTAAGGGAGGTCGATGTTCTTAACGAGTCTACCAAGGAGCAGATGGATGAAATTATTCGCAAGCAGCAGTTGGTAGACCAGGTTGATAAAAAAGTGCATGACCTAAGTTCGATGGTAATCAGTCTGGATGTGAAAATGGAAGCCCAGGTGCAAAGAAAAGCCTTGATCGAAAAAATGGAGAAGAAAGTTGATGGACTTGATTTCTTCATCGAAGAGGCAAACATAAAAATTGCCAGGGTTACTAAAAAAATAGACTTTCTCGAAAAAATTGACCAGAAGCTGGAAGATTTGAAATCTATGGCTAATTTGGTTGATGAGAAAATACTTGACCTGGCAAAGGAGAAGGCTGCTATTGATGATCAAGAAAAACGAATGAATAATATATCATCCAAACTGAGCATTCAGGAAATCGAATTGCGCACTCGATTCAAAGAGGTTCAAGATGCCAAAGAAGAGATCTCACAAATTAACAAGATAAGAGGAGAGTTGGGGCAGGTTAGCTCCAATTTTGAGGAGAAAGTTGAGGCGCTCAATAAAGATTCCGTGCAAGTAGAGAAAACGGAGAAAAAGCTTCGGGCATTGGATGAATTAATGAAGAATTTAAGTGATCGGCAGATAGGTCTAGACGAAAAGAATGAGTCAATGTTGGCAGTTGAAAAGAAAATGGATCACCTGAATAACATTCTTGCAAAAACGGAAGCACGTATTGTAAATGTTTCCAGCGGTGAAGAAAAGGTTAAGGAAACTCAACAAGCTCTCGGCCAGCTTGAGCTTGTTGTCAAACGGACAAATGAAGAAATATCGCGGATTGATAGTGAACGAGAAAACCTTGATAGCTTGAATATTAATATAGAAAAGCTGACTACTGTTACAGAAGATGCGGAAGCAAAAATTGATACTCTGAACAGCAAGGTCAATATGCTAGATGAAGTTGATAGGAGATTGAGCATGCTAAGCCTTCTTGCCGAAGATGTTAACGTAAAAGTGCAAAACCTCAAAAAAGAAGAAGCAGTAATTAATAAAGCGGGCGAGCAAATTACAGAGTTGAAGTTTTTGTTAGGTGAAGTGGAAAATAAAAGAAACAATCCCAATTGATCTGAAAGATTTTATATCTTTGGTTATTTCAAGTTTCCTTCCAAATTCCTATATAAATAATCCCCCATATTTAAAAGTGCAGGAAACGCGGCAAATTAATAATTAATTTTTTTTCTTTGTGAGTAAGGACTTATTGATGTCAGAAAAAATTCTTGGTGTTATTGGTGGTAGTGGCTTATATCAAATGAAAGGCTTGGACATCACCGACAGGCAAGCTTTCGAGACACCTTATGGTTCGCCTTCTGATGAAATTATTATTGGAAGTTTGCGTGGAACAAAAATAGCGTTTTTGCCTCGTCATGGTGTGGGTCACTTTATTACACCCTCGGAGATCAATTTTCGCGCTAATATTTTTGCAATGAAAAAAATTGGTGTAAATAAAATCATATCCGTAAGCGCGGTCGGAAGCATGAAAGAAAAGTATCCTCCCGGTCACTTTGTCGTGCCTGACCAATTCATAGACTATACTACTCAACGTATCAGTACATTTTTTACCACGGGTATGGTGGGCCATGTGAGCTTGGCTGATCCGATTTGTGGAGCGACGGCTGATGTCCTTTTTGATGCTGCTGAGAAAGCCGGTGCCACTGTTCATAAGGGGGGCACGTATATTTGTATTGAAGGACCTCAGTTTTCAACCCGAGCAGAATCCCTTGTTTATCGGCAGTGGGGGGTTGATGTGATAGGCATGACAAATGTTACAGAAGCAAAGCTTGCTCGTGAGGCAGGCCTATGCTATTCAACTCTTGCTTTGGTGACAGACTTTGATTGCTGGCACGTGGAAGAGGAACCGGTGACTTTGGAAGCGGTTTTGGAAATCATGCATCAGAATGTTGAAAAGGCGCAGCAGGTTATTAATGAATTAGTTCCATTGTTGGAAAAAGTAGGTTCTTGTTGTTGTGCTGATGCTGCCAAACAAGCGGTTGTGACCGATCCTAAAAAAATCCCAGAAAAACTTAAAAATGACCTTTCAATTCTTTTTGGCTGAATAAAATGAAAAAAGAAATCTCAAGCCAGCTTTATGCGAAGGCTCAAAAAGTAATGCCAGGCGGAGTGAATAGTCCGGTCCGGGCTTTTAATGCTGTGGGTGGTGAGCCACTATTTATAAAGAGTGCGAAGGGTTGCACAATTACAGATGTGGATGGCAATGAGTTTATTGATTATGTTTCTTCATGGGGGCCCTTAATTTTTGGCCACGCGCATCCGTGTATTGTCGAAGCCATAACCCGCCAGGCAGAATTGGGTACCAGTTATGGTGCCTCTACAGAATTGGAAATCGAGCTCGCCGAAAAGGTGGTGAATGCAGTTCCCTCCATTGATGTTGTGCGTATGGTGAATTCGGGAACAGAAGCGGTGATGAGTGCATTGAGGTTGGCACGAGGTATTACCGGGCGCGATAAAATTGTCAAGTTCGAAGGATGCTATCACGGCCATAGTGATAGTCTTTTAGTTAAAGCGGGTTCAGGGTTAGCATCACTGGGAACTCCAGAATGCCCTGGAATTGTTTCAGGTCTTGCCGAGAAAACATTGAACCTGCCTTTCAATGATACCGAACGGGTGAGGCAATTATTCGCAAAAGAGGGAAATGAGATCGCAGCTTTGATCGTAGAACCTGTTGCCGGAAATATGGGAGTAATTCCCCCTGCACCCGGTTTTCTTGAAATACTTCGAGAAGAAACAAAAAAGGCAGGTTCGCTGTTGATTTTTGATGAAGTGATGACGGGTTTCAGAGTTTCTCTGGGGGGCGCACAAAATCTTTTTGGAGTTACTCCTGATATCACCTGTCTGGGGAAAATAATTGGCGGTGGGCTACCGGTGGGTGCATATGGTGGAAGTAAGGAAGTGATGGACCATATATCTCCGGTGGGTTCGGTTTATCAGGCGGGGACGTTGTCGGGCAATCCTCTTGCTATGGCAGCAGGGAATATCATGCTAGATTTACTATCAGAGCCAAGAGTTTATGATTTGCTTGAAAAGAAGTCGAAGAAACTTTGTGACGGATTGCAAAAAAATGTTCATGAATTAGAAATATCTGCCCAATTTACTCGAGTGGGTTCTATGTTTTCTATGTTCTTTACAGATCAGATAATTAAAGACTTCGATTCGGTTAAAACCTGTGATACGGAATTTTTTAAACGATATTTTAACGCATTATTAGAAGAGGGTGTTTATATTGCTCCTTCGCAGTTCGAAGTGGGTTTTATGTCTGCAATTCATTCAGATGAAGAGATTGACCAAACTATTGCAGTAAGCCTTAAAGCATTAAAAATAGCGAGTAGTTAAACTAGAGAGAAAGATCATGAGTGAAATTATTGGTGTGCATGCTCGGCAGATTTTAGATTCGCGTGGCAACCCAACTCTGGAAGTAGATGTTATGCTGGAAAGCGGAGCTAAGGGAAGAGCTGCCGTTCCCTCCGGTGCTTCAACGGGTTCTCGCGAAGCGGTTGAATTGCGTGATGGCAATGTAAAAGTTTATATGGGCAAAGGCGTACAAAAAGCTGTAAAAAATGTGAATAGTAAGATCGCCGCAGAAATTGTTGGTATTGAGGTGACGGAGCAGGTATTGATCGATCGCTTGATGATAGAAATGGATGGTAGTCCTAATAAAAGCAAGCTTGGGGCCAATTCTATTCTGGGTGTTTCTCTGGCGGTGGCTCATGCAGCAGCAGACGATCTTGACTTGCCTTTGTTCCAATACATTGGTGGTAGTAATGCTAAAGAGTTACCAATGCCGATGATGAATGTTCTAAATGGTGGTGCGCATGCGGATAATAATGTCGATATTCAGGAATTTATGATTGTCCCCGTTGGTGCTAAAAATTTCTCCTCTGCTTTACAAATGGGGGTGGAAGTATTTCACCATTTGAAAGGGGTGCTGAAAAAAGGCGGATTCAATACGGCTGTGGGTGATGAAGGTGGCTTTGCTCCGGATTTGGAGTCGAACGAGCAGGCGATTGAAGTTCTGATCAAGGCAGTCAAAAGTGCAGGTTATAAAATCGAAAAGGATATCCTTATCGCTTTAGATGTTGCGGCCAGTGAAATTTATTCAAAGAACAAATATACGCTTGCCGCAGAGAACAATGTCAAACTGTCATCCTCGCAGATGGTAGATTATCTGTCTGGCCTTACGGCTAAGTTTCCAATCATAAGTATCGAGGACGGATTGGCCGAAAACGACTGGACGGGATGGAAGCAGTTGACCGAAAAAATCGGAGACCAAGTTCAGATTGTTGGCGATGATCTTTTCGTGACCAACACCCAAATTTTAGAAAAAGGTATAGCAAAAGATATTGGTAATTCCATCCTCATCAAGGTCAACCAAATTGGAACGCTTACTGAAACTTTGGATGCCGTGGAGATGGCCAAGCGCGCAGGTTATACGGCGGTAATATCTCACCGTTCTGGTGAAACCGAGGATACAAGTATTGCTGATATCTCGGTTGCCGTGAATGCGGGACAAATAAAAACTGGTTCCTTATGCAGGACGGATCGAATTGCAAAATATAATCAGCTCCTACGAATCGAAGAAATTCTTGGGGACACAGCCATATATCGAGGAAGAGACGTTTTTTACAACCTTTAGGTAATTGCTCGTGAATATTAATTCAAATTATCAAAAAACAATCTTACTCAGTCTTGGTTTTTTCATGCTGTTGATAATAATGGCTGTTTTTCATGAAAATGGCATTTTGAATGCTTACCGTTTTGAGCAGGAACAGGTAAAGATGAAAGAAGGAAACGAAGGATTAAAGCAGCAGAATGATTTATTGCGCCAAGAAATCACAGCTCTGAAATCAGATCCATACGCTATTGAAAAAATTGCTCGGGAAAAGCTGAATCTCGCCAAAACGGGCGATTTAATTTACCGTATTGTCTCGACGCAAAGTAAACTCCCGCCAATAAAATAGTTTCGGAGAAATAAATATTTTTCTCCAGTTTACCCTGGTATCCTCATTTTTTTTGTGATGCTGGATCACTAGTTCCATAAACCTTTTTAAATAAATGTATATCTCCATCTCCTTTTTGTTCCGATACGGATACTTTGTTAAGGCAAAAATCGGGTCACTCCAGGAAAGGAAAAATTCTGCTAAATTCTTGAATAATTTGTTGATATTTTTAATTTAAGTGATAAAGTAATTTCACCGATTTAGAATATATTGAGTTTTTCACAAGCATCTCTTGCGGGTGTTTTGTGACAAATTATTATTCTTTTTGAAACAAGTGAGTTTTGGAGGGAATTTTTACTGAAATGTTAATTTATAGTTAATAGCCATTTTAAAATATCAATAGCTTGTTTATTTTTTAGGAGGGAGCATGACCAAACAAGATATCATTAATCAGGTTTCATCTCGGGCGAGTTTGTCCAGAGCCAAAGCAGAAGAGGCTGTGGAAACGGTGATTGAGCTTATTAAGGAATCGCTAGGCCACGGTGAACCGGTTATCTTGCGTCGATTTGGGACCTTTCAGGTACGCGCAAAATCCAAGCGCGTAGGAAGAAACCCTAAAACGGGTGAAGAAGCTGAAATTTCAGCCCGTACAGTGGTTCGCTTTAAATCAGGAAAGTTTTTCAAGCAAGCTGTGGATGAGGGTGAAGGTACGGCTTGATCAATTCTTTGCCAAAGGGCTTACAGTCACAATAGAAGCATTGCATCGCCATAGCTGAAAAATCGATATTTTTGGCTAATGGCTTCGGTGTATGCCTTTTTCGCCAATTTTTCCCCTGCAAATGCGGAGATGAGTAAAAATAAGGTTGATTTGGGCAGGTGGAAATTGGTGAGTAAATGATCCACATTTTTAAAATCCCATCCCGGCACAATAAAACAATTTGTCCATCCAGATTTAGTTTTAAGGATGGGCTTTTTAAACTCCTGGGTTTCCAGAACCCGGGTTGAAGTTGTTCCTACAGCCAGTATTGGGCGGTCTTTCCTTTTACCATTTACTATTTTATTCCAGTTTTTGGGGGTTATTCGAAAGGCTTCGGCTTCCATTTCATGTTTTGAAAAATCATCCGTGCGTATAGGCTTAAAGGTTCCTGGACCGACATGCAGTGTCAGGTGTGCTATTTCGTCCAGATGGCATTTAAGCTTTTCTAATTGACCTTTAGTAAAATGGAGTCCGGCGGTGGGAGCGGCTATAGCTCCGCTCTGCGAGGCATATACCGTCTGATAGCGCTTTCTATCCTGCTCAAGGATGGCTGGGCTATCCTCCTGTTTGCGTTGGATATAGGGTGGCAGGGGCATCCGTCCGTATTCTTCCAGATATTTTTCCAAAGCTTGTTGTGATGAAAATTCAATCACAACACACTCAGCATTTCTTTTCATAAAAGATCCTGTCAGCGAACTGTTGTGAAAACTTAATTGCGCTCCGGGTTTCATTTTACCCTTCATCAAAACTTCCCATATACCATGAGAAATCTGCCGAACTAAAATCAATGGAACCGTTTTCCCCTTAAGGGTGGCAAAAATTTTTGCCGGCACTACTTGTGTGTTGTTGAAAACCATAAGAGGGTGGTTTTTAAGGTGCTCACCTAAATTTGAAAAAACATCATGGGTTATTGCCTGCTTTTTTCGGTCAACCACCAGCAGGCGCGACTGTCCTCGCCGTGGCAAAGGTTTTTGAGCTATAAGCTCTGCGGGCAGGTCAAAATCGAAATCAGAAAGGTCGGTTTTCATTGCAGAAAAGTGGAATAAGTTGGCTTAGAGAAAATAAAAATATTGCTTTATTTATCAATTGTTTAACCCAATTGGGTATTGACCCGTTGAGGTATTTATACTATCCTTCTCATGTTAAATAAAGAACGAATATTTTGCTTTAATTTTAGCCTTGTTATAGATCAAGGAGGGGTTGTGAAAAAAGGAACGTTAGTAATGGGAAGAATGTTGAAATGTCTGGGGCTGATTATGGTGGCTCTCGTTCTGGTTTTAGGAGCGGGTGGCGAGGCAGACGCTAAAAAGAAAAAAAAGAAATACAAGTTGACCGATGAAGAAACCGCTATGTTTGACAAGTGGCAAGTAAAGCCCAAAAAACGTCAAAAGACAGTTAAAGACCTTCGGAAAAAACCTAAATTTGTGGGTGCTATTAAATGTAATGGCAGTTGTCATGACCCTTATTATCAGGCTTGGACTAAATCACCACACGGAGGAACTTTCGAACTTTTGAAAGCAGGTGTGCGTAAGGAAGCAAAGGTAAGAGTTAAGCTCGATCCTGAAAAAGATTACACAACTACTCCTTTATGCCTTCGCTGTCACACGACAGGGTATAAGCAAAGAGGAGGCTTTAAACCTGCTGGTACTAAGAGTAAGAAGGGTAAGGATAAATCTTCAAAAATAGATCCTGATGAGCCAAATCTGGAACAGGTTGGCTGTGAAATGTGTCATTCGGTAGCTGGTGGCTCTCAGTTTAGAGCAGTTATGAAGTCTTCGAAAGGTGATTTTACGAAAGCTGAGACCGAAAAATATGGGCAGAGATGGGATTATGCTAATGTTTGTACCCGATGTCACACGCATCCAAATACTCCTTTTCTACCGTCAGTTCATGATAAGTACAAATTCAATTATGAGGAGCGAAAACTAAAAGTTCACAAAATTGCTGATTTCTGGAGTGAAGACAACGCAGATCAGAAGCTTGAGAAAGTGGATGATCGGGCAAAACAGCAAGGTCAGACTGAGAAGACACCTTTGATAATTGAAGATTTTCAAATCAAAGATGGAAAACTCAAGTTTAAAAAAGGCACCAAGCCTTATAATAGTAAAAAGAAAACCTTTAATTATAAAAAAGGTTAGTTTCTGCACTATTAAAAAGGTCTGGTCCAGTATGGGCCAGACCTTTTTTCTTTCAAGATTGAGTTACATCTCGCCGAAAAGCTTCTAATGACTCAAAACAATTTTAAAAAGAATATCTTATGCATTGGTGCAGGTTATGTGGGCGGTCCCACAATGACTGTCATTGCAAATAAGTGCCCTGAATATAAAGTAACGGTAGTCGATATATCTCAGGAAAGAATCGATGCCTGGAACTCGGATCAACTCCCTTTGTTTGAGCCAGGATTGTTTGATCGGGTTTTAAAAGTCCGCGGCAAAAATTTATTTTTTTCAACAGATATAGATACAGCCATTGATCAAGCAGATATTATTTTTGTGTCGGTCAATACTCCTACCAAAAATTTTGGAGAAGGCGCAGGTAAGGCAGTTGATCTACAGTTTATTGAGAAGACTGCCCGACGTATCAAGGAAAATGCACGTTCTAATAAAATTGTTGTAGAAAAAAGCACCCTGCCAGTTCGAGCCGCTGAAACGCTGGCAAAAATATTACACTCGGGAAGTAACTCTGTGGAGTTTGAAATTCTATCAAATCCGGAATTCATGGCTGAGGGTTCGGGGATCCGCGACATGGAATTTCCTGACCGAATCTTGATTGGTTCTAGGGAGACATCATCGGGGCTGGCTGCACGTCAGGAGCTTGTCGATTTATATCGGCATTGGGTGCCTGAGGAAAATTTAATCACCACGAATCTTTGGAGCAGTGAACTTTCGAAACTGGTTTCCAATGCTTTTTTAGCGCAGAGAATATCTTCTATCAACTCCATCGCCGCAATTTGTGAGGTGACGGAAGCGGATGTGACCGAGGTCTCCAAGGCGGTAGGAAGGGATTCTCGTATAGGTGCAAAATTTTTAAATGCCGGTCCGGGATTTGGCGGTTCCTGTTTTCGAAAAGATATTTTGAATTTGGTTTATTTATGCGAACATTATCAGTTGAATGAAATAGCCGCGTTTTGGGAACAAGTGGTGACGTTGAACGATTACCAAATGGAGCGTTTTGTTAAACGTATTCTCCAGGCAATGTTCAACACTCTTGTCGGTAAAAAAATTGCGGTGTTTGGTTTTGCATTCAAACCTGATACCGGTGACACTCGTGATTCGCCTGCTATTTACATCTGCAAGCGACTACTGGAAGAAAAGGCCTGTCTTCGTATTTCAGATCCACATGCGCTTGATAATGCCCGAAAAGATCTCGACGGCATTGATGCTGGAGTAGAGTACTTAGAAGACCCCTATAAAGCTGCTGAGGGGGTTCACGGTCTAGCTTTGGTTACAGAATGGGCTGAGTACAGCAAGCTGGATTATAAAAAGATTTTCGATAAAATGGAAAAACCAGCATTTATTTTTGACGGTAGAAGTCACTTGGATCATAAAGCCTTGTTCGATATTGGATTCAATGTGTACTCTGTGGGCAAGGCATCTCTTACCCATTTCTAGTTTTTCTTCCTTCTAGGCCCACTTATGCAAGATGGGCCTGAAATACAATTCATCATAAAGCTATTCTTGACTGGAGTGATCATCCTGTTTTTGACTGGATGCAAGCTAGACCTGTCCACTGATTTGAATATTGGCGAATTACTTCGTTCCGCCCTTTCCAAAATAAATGGAATTGCCTCAGCTGGGACTATTAAATTTGAAGTCGGTTCAATAGCAAATTATGGTGATGGCAGTAAATTTTTTACGTCTATTCTCGAAAAACATTTTCTGGATTTTAAAATTCTGCCCTGCGAACAAGTGGGAATGTAAACCTGTTTTGCGCTGCTTTAAAAATCCCAATTCTTTTCACGTATATTGACTGTCCTGAAAAAACCAATAGCCTGATTGCTCTCAATGCAGGGCCTTCAAATAAATTGGCGGGATTTATTTCGAGTTAGTTCTTAATCAGGATAGATTCAGAAGAATCAACAAAGCGGTGGAGTCTAAATATTTTCAGAAGTTTGAGCTGTCGCGAATAGGTATAAAATTGAAAAATGATTAGGGACCTATCAGAATTTACTGGCTTCGGATGTTTTTGTAGATAGACTGCGCGTGGTCGGAGTTAAAGCATTTCGATTGAGTCCGGCGAAAAGCTTGAACCTTGAACTCTCTGATGTTGAAGAGGATTTTTATTCACTCTATAACCGTATTTCCCTGTTCAGTCTGGTTCTAAGTATTTAGCATTTATTCTTTAGTATAAGGTTTGTGGCATATGGTGCAGGTGCCCATCTGTCGATCTGGCAT
>Ga0209631_10006664_pt1 | contig 11837 bp, 11 predicted proteins | sample COG_08_FD_184752 | JGI IMG/M metagenome (GOLD analysis project Ga0209631, IMG submission 184752) | Pelagic Microbial community sample from North Sea - COGITO 998_met_08 (SPAdes) (version 2) | ecosystem: Environmental > Aquatic > Marine > Neritic zone/Coastal water | place: Helgoland, sampling... | reverse complement strand
CGGCTCTGGATGCGATGTATGCACCCGGTATGGGCGCGTACGGACCGTCCAAGGCGGCGCTCGAAGCGCACACGGCGATCATGGCGAAAGACCTCGAAGGCACCGGTGTGACCGCCAATGTGCTTATCCCCGGCGGGCCCGCCAATACCCGTATGATCCCCGATGCGACCGGCATTCCGCGCGATGCGCTGATCCAGCCGGAAGACATGCAGGCACCGGCGGTATGGCTTGCCTCCGACGAATCTGACGGTCATAGCGGTAAACGGTTTATTGCTGCGCTCTGGGGTCAGGGACTCGAAAAGGCCTCTGCCCCCTGTGCGTGGCCGCAACTGGGCCAACAGGCCATCCTGCCGGGATCCATCGGGCGCTAGGTAAAGCGTACAGGACTATCAATCTTTGGAAACGACCCGCACTGCCCAGACCGCAATCAGGAACGCGATAAAAAGGATGATGGCACCGGCCAGATAAGGCGCATCCCGGCCAAAACCCGTGAAAGCTGCCCCCGCCGTAATCGGGCCGAGAATCCGGCACAGGGACTGCACCGACTGGGAAGCTCCCATAGCGGCCCCCTGATGCTCGTCAGGTGCATTCCGGGATATCAGAGCCGTCAGCGACGGACTCGCCAGCCCGAACCCGACGGCGATCAGTGCACCGCCGACAAATGCCAGTGGCGGCGCATATACGAACAGAACCGACGCATAGCCGATCGACATCAGCAGTGCACCGGCAACCACCAACTTTGCCTCGCCAAGCCTCTTCGCCAAAGGACGGACCATGCCGCCCTGCACCAGCACCATGATGCCGCCAATATAGAGGAAGAAGATGCTGACCTCACGCACGCCCCAATGAAGCTGACGTTCGGTCCATAATGCGAATGTCGCTTCGAGCCCGGCCATGCAGAACGCCAGAAGCGTCAGGATGATGATCGGATACAGAACGGCCGGGGTCGCCCCCGCCACTGAAAAGGCCTTCAGCCGCGCGGGAATGCTTCGTGGGTCGTCGGATACGGTTTTCGCAGGCGGCTCACGCAGTAAAAGCAGCGCCGCAACAAACCCCAACGCGCCAACACCCGCAGCAATCATAAATGCGGTCCGGAAATCCGCTTCGCCCGTGCCAAGACCGGTAAGCGCCCAGCCAATCCCGGGACCAAGCACAAACCCCGCACCGATTGCGGCCCCCATCATGCCCATTCGACCCGCACGTTCTTCCCGCGGTGTGACATCGGCGATATAAGCTTGAGCAACGGGCAACGTGCCGCCCATCAGCCCGCCGAACGCACGGGCAGCAAAGAGCATCCAGAGCGCATCTGCCTGGCTGACCATAGCGAAAGAGATTGCCGTTCCCAGCATGCTGAAGCACAGGATCGGCCGTCGCCCCCATTTGTCGCTGATGACGCCCCAGGGAAATGACGACAAAAAGGCAAAGAACGAATATGTCGAAAACAGCAGCGTCACCTCGAACGGCGACGCCCCGTACCTTTCGGCCCAGAACGGCGTAAACGGAATGATAATCCCGAACGCCAGCATGTCGAAGAAGACGATCAGCAACAGGATGCCAATCGCACCTTTACCAGGAGGTCTTTTGATCATTTCTGCAATCTAGCCGGAGTTCCGCTGACTCACCATGTCTCTGAGTTCGAATTTCAGTACCTTGCCCATCACGTTTCTTGGAAGTGCATCGACGAAAATCACGTCACGCGGATGCTTGAACCTGGCCAATTCCCCGTCGAACAGCTCCAGAACAGCTTCCCGCGTGAGATTGCTGCCCTGACCCGGCACCACAATCGCAACCGCCGCCTCGCCCCATTGTTCGTCTGCGCGCCCGATTACCGCACACTCTGTTATTTCGTCGCACTGGTCGAGAATCATCTCCAGCTCTGCCGGGTAGATATTTTCCGACCCTGAAATGATCACGTCTTTCACCCGGTCATCGACGTAATAGAGCCCCTGCTCGTCCACGTGCCCGATATCGCCGGTATGAAACCACCCGTCTTTGAGAACTTCTTCACTGGCCTCCGGGTCATTCCAGTAGCCGGACATGATGTTCGGTCCCCGCACAACAATTTCACCGCGCTCGTCCGGCCCGAGAATTTCCCCGGAAGGACCCTCGATGCGCGCATCGCAATGCAATGCCGCCCGCCCGGTCGAGCCTTTCGTCGTCCAGGCATCCGGAATACGCTGGTGGATGACAATGGGCGCGGTTTCCGTCGCCCCGTAAACCTGAATAATCGGCACGCCGCGATCCAGATAGGTATCAAGTAGAGACGGCGGGACTGTCGTCGACCCGGTGTTGATTGCCCGCAGGGATGAAAAATCCATATCCGGCCAGGCCGGATGCTGCATCACCGCTGCCATCAGGGCCGGCACCAGAATCATCAGCGTCGGTTTCTCGTCTCTGATGACGTCTACGGTCGCATCGGGGTCGAAGCGGCGATGCATGATCACCATCGCGCCCGCATGCAGCGCCGGCGTGGTCTGAATATTCAAACCACCGACATGGAACATCGGAAGGTTGGTGAAAATTACGTCGTTGCTGGTCATATCGTGCATCGCGATGGAATTGACCGCATTGAATGTCATCGCATTCTGGGTCAGGACGGCGCCCTTCGGGCGACCAGTCGTCCCCGACGTGTAGACGATCAGCAGCGGGTCTTCGGGCCCAACGGCAGGGTCGACGGTATCCGGCGGTGCGGCAGCAACAAATTGTTCAAACTCATCACCCATCGCCACAACACGACAATCGGCAAGCCCTGTATCGATCGTTTCCGTTCCCTCGGCGAACTCATCTTCGCAGAACAGGACCTTCACACCGGCATTCTTCAGGATGTAGAGATGTTCGGGCGGTGCAAGCCGCCAGTTCAGTGGCACAAGTATCGCGCCGATCCGAGCACAGGCAAACATCAGGGCCAGCATATCCGGCGAATTCAACCCCAGAAACGCAACCCGGTCGCCATGTTCCACATCAAGGTCGTGGTGGAGAAAGCCCGCCACCCGGCGAATGCGCTGGTCGAAAGCCCGGTAGCTGATATCCCGGCCTTCGAAGCGTATCGCTGTCTTTTCAGGCTGGAAATCCGCCCAGCGCTCGATCCAGTGCGACAAGTTCATCAGGCGTCGTCCGTCTCACCCGGCTCATAGAGCGTTTCCCGACCCAACCGGTCGAGGCAAAGCTCCGCCGTCCACGGCAGCATCAGGGACCCCAGTCGGGAATCCCGGTACAACCGTTCCAGCGGCAGTGATTTCAGCATCGACTGACCGCCACACGTCCGAATGGCCAGCCGGCACATCTCGTTCGCGTTTTCCATCACCGCGTATTGAGCGGCATAAGCCCGGAGCCGATCGTCTTTTGACGGATCGACACGAGCCTCGCCGGTCGCCTGTTTAAACAGCGCCCAGGTCTGCTGCAGTTTAATCCACATATCCGCAACCGTGATCTGCTTGGTCGGGTACATACGCCGCTTCACAGGAATTCCCTCTATATCGCCCCGCAGGTATGCGACCGTGAAATCGTAGGCCGCCTGCGCCAAGCCCATATAGGTCGGGCACAACGTCAGGAACATATGAGGCCAGCGGCGCGCTGCCTGATAATAGACGCCGCGCGGCAGAAGCATCTGTTCGTCCGGAATAAACACATCTTCCATCACTAGCGTCCGGGAAACAGTCGCCCGCATGCCGACGGGGTCCCACGGGCCAACAATCGACAGGCCCTCTGAATCTGCCGGCACTGCCATGAAAAGCGTATCGCGCACGGATGCGTCGGGCTTATCTTCTGTGCAAAGGACGCCGTAATACGTCGCGGCCCCGGACAGCGACGCGAAGATTTTTTTGCCGTTCAACACCCAGCCGCCATCGACCTTTGCGGCCGACGTACCGAATGGCGCCTTACCCGCAGCGGCGGACGACCCCTCGGAAAACGGCTGGGCGAAAATAGCCCCCTTCTCAACAATCCGGGAAAAGTGAAGTTCGCGATTTTTCTTATGCTGCTTGCGATCCGCTGCCGGCATATCGAGATCATCCGCGATGTGGCCCGTCCACAGAGGCGTGCAGGCATGCATGTTGAAGGTAAGTGCCGTTGCACCACACCAACGCCCCATTTCCGCCGCCAGAAGCGCATAATCCGCATACTGGACGCCAAGCCCGCCGAGTGATTTGGGCACCGTCATCGCAAGGATCCCAGCCCTGCGCATATCGTCGTAATTTTCGAACGGGAAAGAGGCTTCTTCATCATAGCGCTGCGCCCGGCCGACAAATTTTTTCTGGCCGAGCGTTCTGATGACCTGCTCTATCTCGTCATTCTTCCCCGCGAGCTTTTGCCATTTGAAGGACTTGGGCTTCTTTTTTGCAGGTCGCTTGGATGTGGTTTTACGCGCGGGCTTGCGGAGTGATCCGGTTGCGGTGGCCATGTCTGCCTCGTTCTGTATCAGCGTTCGACGGTTTTCAGGAAATGACTTAACGCAGCGTCGAATGCCTGCGGGTCTTCGAGATTAGCCAGGTGTCCGAGCTCCGGCAGACAGACATAACTGGCGCCCGGTATTTTGGTCGCCATCTTCTCCATCATCGGTGCCGGCGCATTCGTATCGGTCTCTCCGGCTATTACCAATGTCGGCACCTTGATATGCGGGAGATTAGCCCTTTGTTCGAACGTTACGATGCATTCGACCGCCGCGCGATAGGACTCCGGTGCAACGTCCGCCATGCAGTCGAAAGCAAGTTGCCGTCCATTCGCGTCTGCATCTGCCGACATCATATTATCGACGAGTTCCTGTGCGAGATCCGCCATGGTTCCGCCGTCTGCCAGCGGAGCAAGGCGCGCCTCTACGAACTTCTTCTGAAATTCACCATCGGGTTTGCCAAAGGCGGGACTGGTCGCAGACAGTGTCAGTGACAGGAGGCGGTCCTGACGATCAACGGCGAATTCCTGGGCCACCATGCCGCCCATCGAATGGCCCACCAGATGCACCTTTTCCCAGCCCCGGTCATCCAGCAGCATTTCGAGCGCGTCGGCGAGTACCGGAAAAGACATCGCGCCGAATAGCGGGCTTTTGCCATAGCCCGGCATGTTCCAGGCGGCCGCCAGGTAGTTCATGGAAAAGCTGTTGATCTGCGGCATCCAGCTATAGGCACCGCCCCCGACACCGTGCAGGAACAGGACAACCTCGCCCTCTCCCTTTTCGATGCAGTCCGGCACAAAAATCACGCGAGGTCTCCCTGCAGAACACCACCGTCAACGATCACAGCATCATCCAGGCGGATTGTGCAGTTACGCACCGGCAGATCGAAATGTCCCGCCGTATAGCGGTTGGCCGTCTCGTTTGCGCCCGTCGAATAAAGGAAATTTCCGGCGAAGGCGCGAAGTTCGGTTCCGTTGATGTCGCGCTTGTCATACATGGCCAGCGAATCCCACCGGGCCAGCGGGTTCATGCCCCAGCCAACATGAGAGACAGCATAGGCTTCCCTGTCGCCCCAGGCCGAAATGTATTCGCGAAACAGGTCGGCATCCACGCCGGTGCCGGCGATTTCGGTCACGTAGTCCTGCTCGATCGTCAGCGTGACCGGGCGTTCGAGATATCGTTTGAAGGTCAGGTTCACATCACCCGCATCCATCACCAGCGTACCGTTAACCGCACCTGCTTTCGGAAAACACAACACGAGCCCGCCGGGCCAATGGGCAACGTGCCCCGGTTTATCGCAATATCCCCAGACCCCTGCCCCGCGCGTATCGGCAAGATCAATCCGCAGATCAGTTCCGGCGGATGAAGTTACCGTCATCTCTGCGGCATCCGACAGCATCCTGATACCGGCCTTCACCTTTGGCGTAAGCTCCGGATCTGGCAGCAGTCGTTCGAGAACATCAGGATGTTCGTTGGACACCATCAAAAGCCGCGCACCGCCTTTCAGAATGTGCGGCAGCTCGGGGGCGTGCAAGAGACCCTCTACGGTGCAATCGATGACAATGGTCGCCGCCCCGAGGGCCGCAATCACGGGCTCCAGCCCCTGCACGGCATCCGATGCGCCCGTAGACCTGACCGCCACGGGCGCTGATTGCGCAGGCGAGACCAGCTTTATGTGAAAGGCGTTAACGCCAAGACGATGGAGCGCAAGTTCCGCCAGGTGAACATTCAGGTCTCGCGACTGCGTCTCCGACAATATCGCTGCGGTATCGCCGGGCTCGAGCTTGCAATGCCCGAACACCGCGCAAAACATATCAATCCATTTGCCTTCGATGCGGTCGGCGAACATACGGCCATTGCCCCCTTTGCGTTGTTAGTTCAAATCTAGCGCAGCCTATTTTGTATGAAAAGGAATATATTTTTGATACAATCGTGAAATGGCTGAGCGGTTCGTAAACGATTATCTGCTGTATCTGCTGGCACGCGCGAGCTCAGAGGTCAGCGCGCAGTTCCATCAAAGACTGAAGACCCATGGCCTTCAGGTGGCAGAGTGGCGCGTCCTCGCGAGCCTGAGCGACGGGGATGGAATGACCATCGGCAAGCTCGCCGCCCGCGCCCTTCAGCGCCAGCCCACGATGACCAAAATTATCACCCGGATGGCGGATGCCGGATTGGTCGAACGGCGCCCGGACGCCAGTGACCGGCGCAAGGTACGCATTTTCATTACTGGCGATGGTCGCCGCCGCGTCGATGACGCCCTCGCAGATGCCAAAGCCCATGAACAAGAAGTACTCGCGGATTACAGCCCGACCGAGGCCGCACAAATGAAATCAATGCTCCGGGCTCTCGTAGATAGAAACGGCGCCTCCCCTCGGGAAGATTGATAATTCGCGGAGCCGGGCTAAAGTTCACGACCGTGGAGGAGACAAACTATGCGCGATGACGCGACACAGCAAACCGTTGAAGATACGGCGAAACTCATCGAGATTATCGGCGAACCGAAGCCGGACGTCGCGACGAAAGAGATGCCGGCGCTCGATAGCCATTGCCGCCATTTTATCTCGCTCTGTCCCTTCCTCTGCATTTCGACGGCAGACGCCGGCGGCAATCAGGATGTCAGCCCACGGGGCGATCCGCCGGGATTCGTGCGGGTCCTCGATGACCGCACTATTCTGATCCCGGATCGCAAAGGCAATCGCCGGGTCGATACAATGCGCAATATCCTCGAAAACCCAAATGTCGGACTTCTGCTGATGTTGCCGGGGGTCGAGGAAGTGGTTCGCATCAATGGCAAAGCGACGCTGACCGAAGACAAAACACTGCTCGCAGATTCCGCCGTGAATGGCAGTATTCCGGCCCTCGGCGTCATCGTCAAAATCGATGACGTTTTCTTCCACTGTGCCAAGGCGGTGATCCGCTCGAAACTCTGGGCCCCGGAGACACCGATTCAACGCAGCGAATTCCCCACATATGGAGAAATCGTCCGGGATCAGCGGGTCCCTGACGGCGATGCTGCAAATATCAACGCCGAACTCCAGACGGACTACAAGACCCGCCTGTATTAATAGTTCCGGCTAATTTTTTCGTGCCTCGCGGCAAACCCTGGATTTCCAGCGCGAAAAATCTGTTGAACTCGCTTCATAATGCTTCGATCTCTGTAGCGTGAGAGGGAAACCATTCTCTAACATATTGTTTTTACTGACATTACCGTTTTGGCACAATTTTTGCATAGTTCAAGCCAGAACAGGAACAGAACGTCGTCAGTTACAAAATGATCCACCTTCCCTTCATCTCCAGCCTCAAAAAGGCGTCTGTCGCGGGTCTCATTGCCGTCTATGCCGTTATCGCATTCACCCACACAGCATCTGCAATACCCGCGCTCCAGGTTTATATCGAAGGCGCATCATATGATGACGCTGACGAAAGCTGGAAGATCACCAGCCCATCCAACGCCCCCTTGCGCCTCTGGGCCGTCGGTAACGTTGACGGCCGCGGCGGAAAAGGATCGATTACCGATGTAAAAGCCGCTTTCGCCTACAGCTCGGGCGCCGGCAATGTGACAATCGACATTACTCCGACGACGACCGGAAATTTCGGCGGCTTCACCGACGAATCAGTTGCGGTCGCGCCTACGCTGATCGCCACCCACACAGATGGCAGCCAGCCGGTGCGGTCAGACGGCAAAAAACTGGCCAAACACGGCGTATACGGCAGGAACACCCATTTTCAGGAATGGGCACTCGGTGATTTCACGCTGACTGATTCTCCGATCGCCGATGTCATGGAAGCCTTTCCCGAAGCAACCGGGCAGATCAACGCATACGACATCAACGTCACCGGCCTCGTCGAAGGCGAATGGATCCATATTGACCTTTACGGGTCGATCCTGAACAGCCGCGGCAAGGTAAAGTCGGTCTTTGCACCGTTTTCGCATGACGCGGAATTCACGCTGCTGGCCGCCGGACCGATTGGAAGTACCGAAGTACACGCGCCGGGCGCGCTCGTAATATTCTCGGCCGGGTTGTTCTTCCTGGCCCGTCAGCGACGCAACAAAAAGAACGCCTGACCGCGTCGCAATGCGCTAATATCGGCGCATGTCTTCTCTTTCCAAATCCGTCGAGGCCCCTGCGGAGGTCGCACTTACAGGGGTTTCCCGCCGGTTCGATGAAACGTTCTCGCTGCAGGACCTTGAATTATCCGTCGCAGACGGCGAATCCGTCGTCCTGATTGGCCCCTCCGCATCCGGCAAAACGGTAACGCTCAAGACAATAGCCGGCCTGTTCCGCCCCGATACCGGAAGCATCCTGATTCGGGGCCAGGAAACCATCGGGATCGGCGATAAGGAGCGGTCTGAAATCGCCCGGATCGGGGTACTGTTCCAGCGTTCGGCCCTGTTCGACAGCATGACGGTTTGGGAGAATATTACCTTCCGGCTTCGGCAACACACGAGGCTCAGTAAACAGGATGCAATAGAGGTTGCAGGCGAAAAGCTAGCGGCCGTGGGATTGGCAAGGGATACAGCCCTGCTCTACCCCGTAGAATTATCAGGCGGCATGCAAAAACGCGTCGGCATTGCGCGCGCACTGGCTGATAGCCCCGATATCCTGTTGTTGGACGAGCCGACTGCGGGCCTCGACCCGATCATGACCAATGTGATCAACGAGCTCATACTTGAAAATGTGAAGAGCCTTGGCGCAACCGTCATATCAATCACCAGTAACCTTTACGGTGCCAGATATATTGCGGACAGGGTCGTCATGATGAACGGGGGTCGCATCGTCTGGAGCGGTAGTCCTGATGATCTCGATCAGTCAGGTAACCCCTATGTGGATCAGTTCGTTCACAAAACCGCTGACGGCCCAATTATTGCAGGTCTTTCTTAGTCGGGCCCCCTCGAATGCGGTGGCTGAATACCGGAACCTCCCGAACCTTAAAATACCGTTAGTTTAATCCCGTTAAATAAAAACCACTAATCGAATACATAAATACAAAAATAATACCATTATCACAATATTATTTATCGCCGATATATATTCAGTCCGCAGGTTGATTGCCTATTTATAATTCCTTAAGAATTTTTAAGCCTTAACGTCTTGTGCCATTGGTATATTTAACAAATTTGACGACTGATATACCTCTTAACAATCTGCATGAACAGACTCTTGATTTCAAATCCTCCATTGTTAAGGGTTGTTATTTATACTGGCGCGGAAAAATGATTGGCGATCGCCTTCCAAGTCGATCGGATATCGATCCGGTCGACATTCCCAAGCTTATGCCACATGCCGTGATCCTGGATGTCAGACGCGAGCCTGAGCTGGATTTCAGGTATCGCCTGATCGGCACCTATGTTGCGGAACATCTTTTCAAAGACCACACGGGCTCGTGGTTTTCGGAGATTGAATATCAGAGGGCGCCAAGCACGATCTGGCAGAACTGCGCCCATGTTATCGAAACAGGCAAGCCTCTCCTGCCCGAAACGCCCTATGTGGGACCGAACCAGGGATTCAAAAGCGTCGAGGACGTTATCCTGCCCCTCGCTGATGACGGCGAAACTGTCGATAGCCTGCTGGTGTTTATCCACTGCATGCGCCGCTCGGAAATCTAACCCCAGGTCCATCCCCCATACGGCAAAGTATTGTTTCGCCGCAGAATGCCCACTAAGCTGGAAGCCAAGCGGACAGCAAGTCCGCACATAGCGGGGATACAAGGTGCAGGTACTATCAATAGCCCACGACTGGCTAATACACACATTCAAGTTTATCGCAGGGCTTATCGTACTCGCGATATTTGTCCTGATTACGCTGGACGTTCTCCTCCCACTCGTGGGAATCCAGCCATGGGACGGAACCCTCGGCGTCGTGGAATACGGTCTGCTGTGGTTCACCATTCTCGCAGCACCGTGGCTCGCCCGTATAAAGGGTCACGTGTTCATTGATGCAGTCGCGGTCATGTTGCCGCCGGCAGTCAAAAAGGTGACCGCGAAAATCGCCTATCTGGTTGCTATCACCGGGTCGCTGATGCTCGCCTATTACTCATGGCTTTTGCTGGTGGAGTCCTATGTCGACGAGAATATCGATGAACGCAGCATCGAGCTGATGCTCTGGTGGATTTACGCCCCCATGCCCATCTGCTTCGCCCTCGTCGCGATTGAATTCATCCGCTACCTGATTGGCATCGATGACATGTATGGCAGCCGAACCGACGTCAAGGAGGGGATGTAGTTATGGAGTGGTACTGGGCTTTTGCGTTCCTTCTCGGTTGGGTCATCTGCTTTATGGCGCTGGGCGTCCCCGTCGCCTTCGCATTCATCGCAACGAACTTTATCGCCGTTTACACATTCACCGGCTTTGACGCCAACGCGCTTATCCAGGTCGCGGATAACTCGACCCAGCTGATATCCCGCTTCACCCTCGGCCCTGTACCGATGTTTATCCTGATGGGCTCCCTGTTCTTCCATACGGGGCTGGCGCTAAAAGTGTTTGACGGGCTGGATGCGATTTTCGGGCGGCTTCCCGGACGGCTTTGCTACCTCACCGTCGCCGGCGGCTCGATATTTTCGACCCTCACCGGCTCCTCTATGGCGAACACGGCGATGCTCGGATCACTGATGGTCCCGGAAATGCGCCGCCGCGGTTACAGCAAGCAGATGTCCATGGGCCCCATACTCGGCACCGGCGGACTTGCCATGATCATTCCACCATCGGCACTTGGCGTGCTGCTGGCGGCGATTGCTGAAATCGATGTCGGACGCCTGCTGGTGGCAGGACTACTGCCTGGCCTGACGCTTGCCATTCTCTATGCGACCATGATCACACTGCAGCTATGGCGCTATCCCGGATCTGCTCCCGCCTATGATGTCGACCCGATGAGCCTTGGCGCGCGCCTGAGACTGGTCACGACAAACATCCTGCCCATGGGACTCGTCGTCTTCATGGTGATCGGGTTTATCGTCCTCGGCATTGCAACACCGACGGAAGCGGCTGCCTGCGGTGTACTTGGCGTCTTTATCGTCGCAATCGGGTTCAGGGCGCTGAGCGTCCGTGCCGTCTCAACCTCGGTTGAAGCGACGGTAAAAGTCGGTGCGATGGTGTTCCTTATCATCATGAATTCCACGGTCTTCAGCCAGATGCTTTCCTATTCCGGCGCGAGCAAGGGGCTGATCGAATGGGTGACAAGCTACGAGCTGCACAAGCTCGCTATCCTGTTCATGATGTTCTGCGTACTCATCCTGCTCGGCATGTTTATGGATGCGACATCGATGATGCTGATCACGGTGCCGATCTTTTTCCCGCTTGCCGGCGCAATGGGTTTCGACCTGATCTGGTACGGCCTGTTCGTGCTCATCACGATCGAGATGGCGGGCACCACACCGCCCTTTGGGCTATTGCTATATGTCATGCTCGGGGTGGCGCCCAAGGGAACAACGCTGATCGACGTTGCCAAGGCC
>Ga0209631_10006661_pt1 | contig 11841 bp, 10 predicted proteins | sample COG_08_FD_184752 | JGI IMG/M metagenome (GOLD analysis project Ga0209631, IMG submission 184752) | Pelagic Microbial community sample from North Sea - COGITO 998_met_08 (SPAdes) (version 2) | ecosystem: Environmental > Aquatic > Marine > Neritic zone/Coastal water | place: Helgoland, sampling... | reverse complement strand
CACTGCACTTATTGTTGCTTTGTGGTTTTTTATATTCGCCATTCCTATGCTTTTCTTTTTTAGGGATAAAACTTCTAAAGATATACAAACAAATAATTTGAATTTTAAATCTTTAACTCAAATAATTTGGCAAAATAAATTAACTGAAGCAGGAAAGTTTTTAATAGCAAGAATGTTATATGCCGATGCGCTTATTGTGCTGATAAGTGGAGGAGGAGTTTACGCAAGTGGCGTATTTGGTTTTAGTTTTAATGAGATTATTCAAATGGCTATTTTTTCAAATGTTATTGCTTTTTTAAGTGTAATAGTTGGAGGATTTTTAAATGATAAATATTCATCAAAAAATTTAATTTTAATAAGTATAGCAGCATTAACATTATGCATAATTTATGCTTCATTATTTGCTGTAAGTAAATCAAATTTTTTCACAGTTGTAATGGTTGTCTCTATGTTTATTGGAATTATACAAAGTGCTAGCCGTGTAATGATGACATCACTAATTAGAGAAGAACAGGCAGGTAGAAGCTTTGGTTTATTTGCATTTTCAGGTCGCATAACTTCATTTGCTGGTCCGTTGTTGGTCGGCACAATGACATATTATTTTTCTCAGCGAATTGGTCTTTTCTCCAATACTTTACTGTTCGTATTAGGTTTTTATTTTATGTTAAAAATTAAAAACAAATAATTTATGGAATCTAAAAATAAAATAAAAGAAAATAAAAATTTTTCTTCAGGTTTTTATGATTGGGCAATTTTTTTAATTAATTTTTATCAGCGAATTAATAAAAAACTAGGTCTAGATTTTGAAAGTTTTTTAATATTGCAAGTAGTGGTTAGTTACAATGTATATTTAATAAACAAAAATAAGGAAGTGTCTTTAGAAGCATTATCTTTTGCATTTGAAAAATCTTCTAATGCTGAGGTCTTAAATAGTCCAAAGTTAACCGTGACAAGTATTTCATCTTCTTTAAATATGCCTAGAGAAACAGTTAAAAGAAAAGTTTTATTATTACAAAATAAAAATTTTTTAACAATTAATCCTAACAAAACAATTCAACTGGGTAAAAAATATACTGAAATTTTTCCTGATTTTGCATCAGGTACTACTCTTGATTTAGCTCGGTTACTTCAACGATGGGATAAAAAAGATATCGTCAGCAAATTTCTTAATTTAAAAATTTAATTTATTTTTTTTTATGCAATACGTTGATAAATTTTGCTGAGATAAAAGAATAAGGTCAACGCTCTCAATGCAAAAAAGATACATAGTGATATCCATAATCCTAAATTACCAAAACTGCTGGTTAGGAATAGGGCACAGACTATATAAATACTCACAGAGACAATCATAGCATTACGTAACTCTTTTGTTTGCGAAGCTCCTATAAAAATACCATCAAATTGAAAACAAAAGCAAGAAATAAAAGGAATGATAACAACCCAATAAGAATACGAAAAACTTAAATTTTTAATATCAGGCAGATCTGTCATGATGGAGATAAAGTTATCTTTGCCAACAAGGTATATTAAAGAAATAAATAAACCTGTTGATGCACTTAAAATAAATGAATTTTTAATAACATCTGTCAGTAATGTTTTATTTTTGGATCCAATAGAGTAACCCACGATACCTTCTGTTGAAAAAGCATAAGCATCTAAAATAAACGCTGATAACATGATGAGGTTTAGTAAAATAGTATTTGCTGCAACAACATCTTCACTAATGGTATTCCCTAAGTAGGTAAAAAAAATGAATGAAAATGTAAGAAGAGCTGATCTGATAAATATATCTAAATTGATGCTAAATAATTTTTGTATTTTTTTTAGATTAAATATTTTTACTACATTGATTTTTATTGATGTAAATTTTTGTAATTCAAAAAATGTATAACTTAAAAAAATTATAGCAGTTAGTGTTGAAGATATTGCTGTTCCAAGAGCCACTCCCCGCACATCTAAATCAAAGTATATTACAAATATTAAACTTAATAGAATATTAGTAATTGAAAAAAAACCTACTACTACACTTGATATTGTTGTTCTTTGTAAACCAATAAATAACCCAGTAATTATAAAGATGATGAGCTCACCAAAAGAAGAATAAATGCGTATCTGAAAATACTCTTTAAAATGTGTGGATGTTTGATTTGATAAATCAAAAATACTTAAGGCAATTGTAAAAATATATTTCTGAAAGATAACTAAAAGTAGGGAAATAATAATAACAAAAGCAATATTTTGAAAAACTAAATTAACAATCTCCTCATATTGGTTTGAGCCATGAGCTTGCGCCACTAAACCAACGGTGCCCATTCGAAGAAAGCCAAAACTCCAGAAAATAAGAGAAAATACACTGGTGGCAATACTTGTGGCTGTTAGATAACTCGCATTATCTAGATTACCCATTAAGCCTGTATCGACAATGGCCACTAAGGGAATTACTAGATTAGCAAAAAAAATTGGAATTGATAATTTTATAATATTGCTAATGGATGCTCTATTAGACATTTTTATAATTTAGGAAAATTGAATGTTTCTAAATAAAAAATTAAATAGAGCTTAGTGACATTTTTTTGGAATATTTTTTCCTGGGAGCATTTTTTATCACTGCTTGACCGCATCGCATTACCCCTCTTTTTGTATTAAATGTCATTTTTGGTTCGCCGTGCAACTTCCACCCACTTGATAGCGCTTCTGTTACGCGGTGACAAAACTCTGACGTATCATCATCCGTAATAAATCTATAACCTTTCATGTAGTCTCCTTTTAGTATTAATTTATTTGATCTAGAATTTTTAATTGTTCCTTAGATTTTAAATCAATGAATGTTTCAAACTCTATGAGAAAATCATCATAACTCATTTTAAAGTTTTTTCTAAAAGATTCTCTCCATCCTTGGTGGATTTCTCCTTCTTCTCTTTTTTCTAATTCAAGTTCAGCAATATCTTCATAAAAATCATAAAAAACTTTTTGATTTGATCCACTTAAAGACGCAAGATATGCTGTTGCCCACATACCACCGTCATATTCAAAGCCTTGATCACATTGACTGCGAAGCTTAAATGCGTCTTCTTCTCTTTCCACATCTTTTAGTTTTATTCCTTTTTTTGCACAATTTCGAAAAGACTTCAGTCTTTGTTTCATAATTTTTTTATAGTCAGCTAAATTATGTTTTCCAATAATGTAATAGCCAAAATATTCAGCACCACCTTCTTCAATCCACATCGGCATATCATCATTAAATTTATACTGGGCAACACCAAAACGTTGTTCATCTTCAAAAAAGATTTTTTTCATATTTTGATGAACATGAAAATATTCATGTGCTACTATTTTTGCAACACTCCACGCTTCATTCTTATAACCTGCCCACCAACATTTATTACCTTCTATACTTCCTTTTAATGTTTCTGGTGAAAAATAAGCAGAGGCTACACATTCTTTGAACCATCGTTTGTCATCGCCACCACCTACTTTTAAACATTCTTTATTGAAATCTTCACCGCGGTTTACTTCACACCAATTCTCAGCAACTTTTTTTAGATTAGATTTTCTTTCATTCCAGATAATAACGTGGGTTTCTGCAATTGGTTTTTCACCAAGCTCAAGGTACGAATATTCAAGGGTTTCCATGAATAAACTGTGAAGATCATCTGGAACGCCTTTATATTTTGGAAATATTATTTTTTCCTGTCCATACCAATCTGGTGTTCTATATTCATATTCAACCATATCGGCTGAGTCGTCATATTCACTTTCTCCTTCATCATTTGTAACAAAGGAAATATTTTCCCATAGAATTTTGTCGTTAACAGCAAAGGGCTCACACTTACCTGCAATATTATTTTCTTTTCTCCATTTCTCACAATTTTTAAAAGCTTTCTTTTCTGCTTTTTCTTCTGATTTTTCTCCAATGGCAATACCGTATTCACATTCATCACCACTTACTACTACAAACATAGCTGAGTGTTTATCTTTTGCCTCTTCCTGATATTCCTTGAAGGGCTCATCCATTATCCAGCTACATAGACTTTCGTTGGCGTAAGATGAAGAAAAATAGAGTAGGAAAAAAGAGACGAGAGCTATTAGCTTCATAATTGATGAATTTTATTTTCAATAATTTTTATTAAATACTCAATTAGATCAACTTGTTGATCAGGATTAAATTTATTGATATCTTTTGATCCCATAGCGACAACAAACATATCTTCCTGAAAATTAATTTTAAGTAGAATATAGGATTTTATCTGTGGTGATTTATTGGGAAAAAATAATAACACACCTTTGGGATTTTGATTTAAGTTTGTCATGGCTTTATCGCGAAAATAACTTTTAGCTACTCGGGTATCTATTTTTTGCACTTCATTGATCCCAATATTATTATTTGTACTAAAGCAATTTATATATTCACATCCAAGAAGTAATTTAAAGTCAGATAAAATAACATTAAAAACTTTAGCAAGTGATTTGCTATTAAGAATTTTAAGAGATGATTTGAGAATTCTTTTCTGAGATTGCATATGACTTTTACCAGCAAGCAAAATTTGCGTCATTTGATTTTGCAAATCAATGTTCTCCTGATTAATTTTTTTGTAACGGTATACTTGAAGATCAATAACTTTATCTGAACCTTCGTCTTTTAGTGGAAACTGTAATTCTTTAAGAAGCTCTGGGTGTTTGATAAAAAAATTTTTATTTTTTTTAAGAAAATTTTGAACAAGTTCTTCAGCAGAACTGTTGTCATCTTTTCTTTTCATTTATTTGGGTAGGATGGATTGTCCTGTTTTCTTCCAATCTTCCAAAAAGGCATTTAATCCCTTTTCTGTTAAAGGGTGATTATATAGTTCGTGAATTACTTTTGGTGGCAATGTTGATACATGCGCACCGATAACGGCAGCATCAATCACATGCTGTGTTGATCGAATGGACGCGACAAGTACTTCTGTATCAAAATCATAATTGTCGTAGATATCAACGATATCTTCAATTAGATCCATACCATTTTCTCCAAGATCATCTAATCGTCCAACAAAAGGTGAAATGAAACTAGCTCCTGCTTTTGCTGCTAATAAAGCCTGCGCCGCTGTAAAACATAGAGTGACATTAACCATGATGTTTTTCTCACGAAGCGTCTTACACGTTTTTAACCCATTAGGTGTAAGAGGAACTTTGACAGCAACGTTTTTGGCCAGAGAGGCTAAATATTCTCCCTCTTGCAACATGGTATCAAAATCAGTTGCTGTAACTTCTGCACTTACCGGTCCTGGAACAATAGAGCAGATCGCTTTTATTGTTTTGGCCATATCATCTCCATTTTTAGCAATAAGAGATGGGTTTGTAGTTACCCCATCAACAAAACCTGTTGGAATCAGTTCTTCTATTTCTTTAATATCTGCTGTATCGACAAAAAATTTCATTGATTGCTGTATATCATATACGTGATATTTAAAAAGTTAAGATTATAAAAATTTATTATTGAATATGTACTATAACATCCTCGTTGCTAGACCCTTTGATCAAGTTTTTACCTATGAGTCAGATGATCAGACTTTAGAAGTAGGTCAAATAGTGATTGTTCCTTTTGGAAAAGCGATGGAAGTAGGAATGATAATGGAAGTTGATGTCAACAAACCTGACTATACGATAAAAAAAATAGAGACAATTATAAATGGCATTCAATTTAATGAGATAAATATAAAGTTTTTAAAGTGGGTAAGTGATTACACCTTAGCTCCTATAGGATCAGTCCTAAAATTATTTACCATTAATAAAGATATCATTAGCTATGAACGAGATGATAAAATTCTAAGTGAACCAACTTTTAAATCAACCATATTGAATGATGAGCAAGATAAAGCGAAAGAAGAGATTATCAAAATTCAAAAGAACTCAAACAAACCTGTCGTATTAGAGGGTGTTACAGGGTCAGGAAAAACAGAAGTGTATTTTGATCTCATTGAGCAAGAAATTAATCAATCAAAACAAATACTGATTATGGTGCCAGAGATAAGTTTAACACCCCAGTTTGAAAATAGGTTCAAGGAAAGATTCGGAATGGATATTTATATATGGCATTCTAAAATTACGCCTAAAAGACGAAAAGAAATTTGGCATAAATGTTATGCTGGAGAACCTATTGTTGTTATTGGAGCACGGTCAAGTCTCTTTTTACCATTTACAAATTTAGGACTAACTGTGATTGATGAAGAGCATGACTCATCGTATAAACAAGAGGATAACTTACGGTATCAAGCAAGAGATCTAGCTGTGGTAAAGGCAAATTTTGAAAAAAATAAATTAATCCTTGCCTCTGCTACTCCTTCTTTAGAGACTATTAATAATATTAATCATAAAAAATATCATCACGTTTTTTTATCGAAGCAATATTCAGGTTTGCCACTCCCTCAAATCAGTTTAGTTGATTTATCAAAAAATAAGTTAGAAAAAAATCAATGGATTTCTGCGCTTCTTAAAAAAGAGATTGAGAAATGTTTATCAAATAAGGAACAAGCCTTAATTTTTTTAAATAGAAGAGGGTATTCCCCTTTGAGTCTATGTGTTGATTGTGGATACAGACATCAATGCTCACAATGTTCCTCTTGGTTAGTGATGCATCAACAAAAAAAACGTTTACTTTGTCATCAGTGTGGCAGTATTGAAGAGATGTCATATAATTGTCCTAAGTGTCTTGCCAAAGATTCCATTAAATTTATTGGCCCTGGAGTCGAGAGAATAGCGGAAGAACTTACGCAATCTTTTCCAGATAAAGTTATAAGCGTGATGTCGAGTGATCTCATTAATTCACCAAAAAAAATAAAAGAATTAATTGATAAATTTTCGAATAAAGAAATTGATATTATTGTGGCTACTCAAATTATGGCGAAGGGTTATGACTTTCCTAATTTATCATTAGTAGGTGTGATTGATGCTGATGCAGGATTATTCGGAGGTGATATGCGCGCTATTGAGAAGACATATAATATGTTGCAACAAGTTAGTGGCAGAGCAGGGAGATCACAACAAACTGGTAATGTAATTATTCAGACTTATTATCCTGAGCAGCCCATTATTCAATCGTTGGAAAAAAGGGACCGCACATCTTTTGTTCAACAAGCTCTTTTGGAAAGGAAACAATTTAATATTCCCCCATTTGGTTTTATGACATCCATTATCATATCTGGTCCTTCCAAAGGAAATGTTGAAAAAATCTCTCAACAATTAGTTTATTTTAGAAAATATTCAGAAGATTTTAGTGTTCTGGGTCCAGTAGAGGCTCCTATTAATTTATTGAAGGGTCAGTTTCGATATAGAATTCTTTTAAAAGGAAAAAGTAGGAAAAACCTTAATATTTTCACTAAAAAAATGGTTAGCTCGGTTAAAATACCCTCTGCTGTTAGGGTTGTTATAGATGTGGATCCTTATACTTTTATGTGATTTATGCACAATTAGAGACTAAATATTCAAAATTACATATTTGACGCATAAACTGGGAGTTTACCTACATTTTTCTATGTGTTAATAGCCTCACACAATTTCCTTACGGAGAATATTTTAATGGCATCACAACTTGCATCTGGAAACTTAGTATCGGATAGATATGCAGCAGCTTTATATGATTTAGCTGCAGAAAAAAAACTTGTTGATCCTGTTTTAGAAGATTTATCCAATTTAAAAAATATGTTGAAAGATAACAAAGAATTAAGTTTGGTTATTAAGAGTCCTTTAATAACATCTATAGATAAACTTAATATTTTTGAAAGTTTGTTAAAAAAAATAAATGCTAATGAACTTACAAGTACATTTTTAAAAGTAATTCAAAAAAATAAAAGATTTTCTAACCTTGCATCCATCATTACACAATTCATGAATATTAATTCACAAAAAAGAGGTGATGTTCTTGCTGATATTACTTCAGCTGATGAATTAAATGACGAGCAAAAAAATAATATTACTAATCAACTAAAAAGTATTTTAGGTGACAAATTATCTTTGTCATTTGATGTTGATAAAAACATTATGGGTGGATTAATTGTTAAAGTGGGATCAAAGATGATCGACACTTCACTCGCTAATAAAATAAATAAACTTAAAATCGCAATGAAGGGGGCGTAATGGAAATAAAAGCAGCTGAAATTTCATCAGTAATAAAAGATCAGATTGCCAATTTTGAAACTAAAGCAGATGTAGCTGAGGTTGGAACTGTACTAAGTGTTGGAGATGGTATCGCGCGTGTATACGGTCTAGATCAAGTACAAGCAGGTGAGATGGTAGAATTTCCAGGCGGAATCAAAGGTATGGCCCTCAACCTTGAGATGGATAACGTCGGTGTTTCAATCTTTGGCGATGATACAGGAATTAAAGAAGGTGACACGGTTAAACGTACAGGAGAAATTGTTGATGTTCCTGTAGGAAAAGAATTATTAGGTCGTGTTGTCGATGGATTAGGTAATCCTATTGATGGTAAAGGCCCTATTCAATCTTCTGAAAAAAGAAGAATTGAATTAAAGGCCCCAGGTATTATTCCTCGTCAAAGTGTATCAGAACCGATGCAGACAGGTATTAAAGCACTTGACGCACTCGTTCCCGTAGGAAGAGGTCAGCGTGAGCTTATCATTGGTGATAGACAGACTGGTAAAACAGCTGTTGCAATTGACACTATACTAAACCAAAAATCAGTTAACCAATCGGATAACGAAAAAGAGAAATTATATTGTATCTATGTTGCAATTGGTCAAAAAAGATCAACTGTTGCGCAAATTGTTAAAACTTTAGAGGACAACGGTGCAATGGAATACACTATTGTTGTATCTGCAACTGCATCTGAGCCAGCACCCCTTCAATTTTTGTCGGCTTATACTGGTTGTACGATGGGTGAATTCTTTAGAGATAATGGAATGCATGCTCTTATTGTGTATGATGATTTATCTAAACAAGCGGTTGCTTATAGACAGATGTCTTTATTGTTAAGAAGACCTCCAGGACGTGAAGCATATCCAGGAGATGTTTTTTATATTCATAGTCGTTTGCTTGAGAGAGCAGCTAAGATGAGTGATGAACATGGCGGCGGAAGTTTAACAGCCTTACCTATTATTGAAACACAAGCTGGAGATTTATCTGCTTATATTCCAACTAATGTAATTTCAATAACGGATGGACAGATTTTCTTAGAAACCAATTTATTCTTTGCCGGTATTCGTCCTGCAATTAACGTTGGATTATCTGTTAGTCGTGTTGGTTCTGCTGCACAAACAAAAGCAATGAAAAAAATTGCTGGTCCAGTTAAACTAGAATTAGCACAATATCGTGAAATGGCAGCATTTGCTCAGTTTGCTTCTGATTTAGATGCTTCTACAAAACAATTGCTAGACCGTGGAGCGAGATTGGTTGAAATTTTGAAACAAGGACAATATTCACCGCTGACAGTATCTGAACAGGTTGTATCAATTTATGCAGGTGTTCGTGGGTACTTAGATAAAGTTGCAGTGAATGATGTTGTTCGTTTTGAGACTGAAGTTTTAAATGACATGAGATCTAGTCATGCTGATTTATTAGAAGCTATTGCAAATGAAAAAGAGTTGTCCAAAGAGAATGATGATAAATTAAAATCAATCTTAGATAACTTCGTTGAAAAATTTACGAGTAACTAATAATGCCAAGTTTAAAGGATATCAAAACCCAGATTAATTCTGTAGTTTCTACAAAGAAAATTACCACAGCCATGAAAATGGTTGCGGCAAGTAAACTGCGTAGATCCCAGGAAAAAGCAGTAGCGGCAAGACCATATTCTTCACGTTTAGAAGAAATGCTTTCTTCACTCGCTTCATCTGCTGCATCTGGTGAGGGTATCATTAAACTTTTAACTGGTACTGGAAATGATCAAAACTATATGATTGTTCCTGTTAGTGCGGATAGAGGTCTATGTGGTGGTTTTAATAGCAGCATTAATAGGGAAACGTTTAAATTAGTAAAATCTTTGGAGAAAGATGGAAAAAATGTTCAACTTATGCCTGTTGGAAAAAAGAGTAGAGATTTTTTCAATCGTGTGATGAAGGATCAAATTGCAGAAAGTTTTATAGATCTAAATGTTTCAAATTCTGGATATGACTCTGCACTTCAAGTATCAAATAAACTTCAAGACTTATACTTTGATGGAAAGTTTGATAAATGCATTTTGGTTTTCAATAAATTTATCTCGGCAATCTCACAAGATGTAACACAGCAACAACTTATTCCATTAGATGTATCGGAGTCTTCAAAAGAAGTGAAAGAAGATAGCAATGATGCAAAAGCAATTTACGATTATGAGCCTGATGAAGAAACTATTTTAAAAGATTTACTTCCAAAAAATGTTTCTATTCAAATATTTAAAGTATTACTTGAAAGTGATGCTGGTGAGCATGGAGCTAGAATGGCAGCAATGGATAATGCCACACGTAATGCTGGTGAAATGATTGATGGATTGACACTAAAATATAACAGAACGCGACAAGCGTTTATAACTAAAGAATTAATTGAAATTATTTCTGGAGCTGAATCAATTTAAAAGGGGGATATATGGCTAATAATTTAACTGGAAAAATATCACAAGTTCTTGGAGCTGTTGTGGATGTAGAGTTCGATGGTGAACTTCCTGCAATCATGAATGCTCTTGAGCTTGATAATGATGGAACAAGACTGCTACTTGAGGTTGCTCAGCATTTAGGTGAAAATGCCGTTAGAACAATTGCAATGGATACAACTGACGGATTAGTAAGAGGTCAAACAGTGACAGATACAGGCGCCCCCATTTCTATGCCAGTAGGTCCTGAAACACTTGGCCGAATTATGAACGTTATTGGAGAGCCAGTTGATGAAAGAGGCGACATTGGAACTACAAAAACTTATCCTATTCACCGACCTGCCCCTGAGTTCGTTGAACAGTCTACAGAAACAGAAGTTTTAGTAACAGGAATTAAGGTTGTTGATTTATTAGCGCCATATGCCCGAGGTGGTAAAATTGGATTATTCGGTGGAGCTGGTGTTGGTAAAACAGTTTTGATTATGGAATTGATCAACAACATTGCAAAAGCACACGGTGGTTATTCAGTTTTTGCAGGAGTTGGTGAAAGAACACGTGAAGGTAATGACCTTTATCATGAAATGATTGAGTCTGGCATTATTGATCTTAAAGGTAAAGATTCTAAAGTTGCCCTAGTCTATGGTCAAATGAATGAGCCCCCAGGAGCAAGAGCAAGAGTTGCCTTATCTGGATTAACACAAGCTGAATACTTTAGAGATGAAGAAGGACAAGACGTGTTATTCTTCGTAGATAATATTTTTCGATTCACTCAAGCGGGATCAGAAGTATCAGCTCTTTTAGGACGTATTCCATCAGCCGTTGGTTATCAACCAACACTGGCTACTGATATGGGTGCTTTGCAAGAGCGTATTACAACAACAAAAAAAGGATCTATCACATCAGTTCAGGCAATCTACGTTCCTGCTGATGACTTGACAGACCCTGCTCCAGCAACATCTTTTGCTCACTTAGACGCAACAACAGTTTTAAATAGAGCAATTTCAGAAAAAGGTATTTATCCTGCAGTGGATCCACTTGATTCAACTTCAAGAATTCTTGACCCACAAGTTGTTGGTGAGGATCACTACAGAGTTGCAAGAGAAGTACAAAGAGTATTACAAACGTATAAAAGTTTGCAGGACATTATTGCAATTCTTGGAATGGATGAATTATCGGAAGAAGATAAACTTACTGTTGCAAGAGCAAGAAAAATTGAGAAGTTTTTAAGTCAGCCTTTCTTTGTTGCAGAAATCTTTACTGGATCTCCTGGAAAGTATGTTGAT
>Ga0209631_10006660_pt1 | contig 11841 bp, 8 predicted proteins | sample COG_08_FD_184752 | JGI IMG/M metagenome (GOLD analysis project Ga0209631, IMG submission 184752) | Pelagic Microbial community sample from North Sea - COGITO 998_met_08 (SPAdes) (version 2) | ecosystem: Environmental > Aquatic > Marine > Neritic zone/Coastal water | place: Helgoland, sampling... | reverse complement strand
CCCAAGTTTTTCCAGCCGTTTGATAATTTTTTCGACATGCGCGGTCTGATCCGGGTCCATGAAATCATGGAACTCCACGGTAATCTGATCCATCCGCTGAAGGGTTTCATCATCGGTAGCGTCGAACATGGCAAGTTCGGCCCCCTCGATATCGACCTTCAGAAGAGTGACACGATCCAGACGGAGACGGTCCAACAAGCCCCCAAGAGTTACTCCCTCAACGTCGATGGTGTCGCGTGATTTCTGACCTGGCATCAGATCGATCGATGCGCTGGCAAATTGTTCATCCACCGAATGGATGGATACCGGACCGTCGGTGCCGCAGATTGCCAGGTTATATGGCGTGATCGAGGGAGACCCGTCGATACGCGCGAAGTTTTCGGGCAAGGCTTCAACCGCGTGACAGCGGCAGCCGAAGCGCGCGTTCATATCCTGGGAAAAAGACGCCAGTGATGCGCCGAGGTCAAGTATGACGGATGAGCCATCCAGAGGGCGCAGATAAACCGTGTGATAGAGAACTTCCACCCAGGCAGGACCTGACCCGGAAGGTCGACTGTTATTTTCTGTCACATGCGGGTCCATCGATGGGCGAATTAAACGGTCGCAAGCATAGAGCTTACGGGGATACTGGTACACTGCGTGCGTCACGGACCGCCTGCCAGACCCGGTTCGGTGTCGCCGGCATATCCAGTTCTATGACCCCCGCCTCGGCCAGCGCATTCAGCACCGCGTTCATCGTTGCCGGCAGCGCGCCGACCGTGCCCGCCTCACCTGCTCCCTTCACACCCAGCGGGTTACGCTGGGTCGGGACAGCATGGGCTGCGATCTGGATATCAGGAAAATCTGCGGCACGTGGCATGGCATAATCCATGAACGATCCGCTGAGCAATTGGCCGCTATCCGGATCATAGGCCACCTGTTCGGCCAAGGCTTGGCCGACGCCCTGGGCGACACCGCCATGGATCTGGCCTTTGACGATGACCGGGTTGATCATATTGCCGACGTCGTCGACCACCCAGTAACCGACGACCTCGGTCATGCCCGTGTCCGGGTCTATCTCGACCTCGCAGACGTGGCTGCCATTGGGATAGGTATCGTCTTCCGGGGCAAAGGTCGCGGTCTCGAACAGGCCGGGCTCGACACCCTTCGGCAATCGGGCGGGCGTGAAAGAAGCCTTGGCGACATCGGTCAGGGTAACGCTGCGGTCTGTGCCCGCGACCGAGAACGAACCATCTGCGAACTCCATATCAACCACGCTCGCTTCGAGCATATGGGCCGCTATTGTCTTAGCCTTTTCGATGATCTTTTCAGCAGCGAAATAGAGTGCCGAGCCTCCGATCACGGTCGACCGGGACCCCATGGTACCAATCCCGAAGGCAACCCGGTCCGTATCACCGTCGATCACCCGCATCCGCGCAGGATCAAGGCCGAGACGCTCGTTCACGATTTGCTTGTAGACCGTCTCATGCCCCTGACCCTGGCTCTTGGTGCCCATCAGTATCGTTGCGGTACCGTCTGTACTGAAACGGATTTCAGCAAAATCAGGCGACGGGGAGGCCGACCTCTCGATCGGGTTGGCGGTGCCGATGCCGCGCAGTTTTCCACGCGCGCGCGCTTCTTCCCGGCGCCCCGGAAATCCCTTGTAATCCGCCATTTCGAGCACGGCAGCCTGGTTCCGGGCGAATTCGCCACAATCATAGGTGAGGCCAAGCGCGTTCTTCACCGGCATGGCGTCGGGCGCGATCATGTTGCGCGCACGTAATTCGGTGGGATCTATGCCCATCTCGCGCGCTGCCTCATCGAACATGCGTTCGATTACATAGGTCGCCTCCGGCCGTCCAGCACCGCGATAAGGGGCAGTCGGGTTGGTGTTCGAATGCACCGTTCGTACCGCCACATGAGCCGCCGGTATATCGTAGACGCCGATCAACGTACCGACATTGGTAAAGACCGGCAGCAGGTTGCGAATGGCGGAAAGATACGCACCGATGGCGGCGATGGTCTTGACCCGCAGGCCGACAACCCTGCCATTCGCATCAAAGGCGAGTTCGGCATCCGTGACATTGTCGCGACCGTGTTCATCCGCCTGCACGGCCTCGGAGCGGTCGCAGGCCCATTTGACGGGGCGCCCGACCTTGCGCGCGGCCCATAACACCAGGCGGTGTTCGGCATATTGCCAGCCCTTGGTGCCAAACCCACCACCGACATCACGGGCGATTACGCGGATATTCTGTTCGGGTACATCGAAAACCTTTTCCGCCAGAAGCTGTCGCACACGGTGCGGATACTGCACGTCGGCATGCAGAAGATAACGATCTTCCCGCTCGTCATAGGCGCCGATGGCGCCGCGGGCTTCCATGTACTGGGCGAAGACGCGGGAAATCACAAAGCGGCGGCTGACGATACGGTCCGCCCGGGAAAACGCCGTCTCTGTCGCTGCCGCGTCACCAACCTGAAACAGACCCGACACATTGTCAGGACTGTCATCCCACACCAGCGGCGCATCCGCGTCGACCGTGCGGGCGGTATCGGTAATCGACGGCAACGGCAGGTAGTCAACGGCGACCGCTTCAGCGGCATCGTGCGCCTGGGCCAGCGTATCCGCAACGATCAGCGCAACGGGATCACCAACATAACGAACACGGCCCAGCGCCAGCGGCGGCTGTGGGCGGTATTTCATCGGTTCGCCATCAGGGCGGAGCCATTTTGCAGGCATGCCGGGAACACCGAGATTGTCGGCGGCGACATCTTCCCCGGTATAGACGGCCAGAACACCCGGTAGAGCCGCGGCCGCGGATGTATCTATCGAGCGAATTTCGGCATGGGCATGCGGCGAACGTAACACGACCGCGTAGCTCTGATCCGGCAGGTTGACGTCATTGACGAACAGGCCACGCCCCTTGAGCAGACGTGGGTCTTCCTCGCGCGTGACACCCTGCCCTATCCCGAATTTTTCCATTTTTCCGACCTGGTAATACTGACGATAATTTTGGCGATGACGTTGGCAATCATCTTACCGAAAACGAAAGCGCCCCGGCCATGACAGCCGGGGCGAATTTCGTAAGCCTCTGCTCGCTTAAAGCTGGCCGAGGATCGTGTCCGCGTCGCTGACTTCGAACCCGCCGCCTTCTTCGAGATTAATCGCCGTGACGGTTCCGTCATCGACAATCATCGAATACCGGCTGGACCGCACACCGAGACCGCGATCGGTCAGATCGAGCACAGTGCCGAGCTCCTTGGTCAGCGCTGCGCTGCCATCGGCCAGCATTTCCACCTTGTCACCGGCGTTCTGATCTTTGCCCCAGGCGTCCATGACGAACACGTCATTGACCGACAGGCAGGCAATCGTATCGACGCCCTTTGCCTTGATCTCTGCTGCCTTTTCGACAAAGCCGGGAAGATGCTTGGCCGAACAGGTCGGCGTAAACGCTCCCGGTACTGCAAACAAAACAACTTTCTTGCCGCCGAACAGTTCTTCGGTCGTGACCGGACCGGGGCCTTCTGCGCCCATTTTCGCAAGCGCGCCCGACGGAATTTTATCACCCACACCAATAGCCATATCATTCTTCCTTTTGTTACGGGGCCGTCGCCCGGCCCGATGACCTGAACAAGGCCGCAAAGCGGCCAGAAACCAGATAAGTGAGATAATGCACCGATGGCGATTTGTCACCTGTCAGAGTGGACAAAAAGCCCGCCGGTTGAGTCTAGCGTTTGGCGAGCACCGCTTTTCCGCCTGCCTTCTCAAACCCCGCAAGAACGCTGGATTCAGTCAGAATTTCCGGCAACGGGACACCCCGCGGCGCGTCCGGTCCGTAGATCACGTTGAACGGAATTCCATAGCGCCCGAAGCTTTTAAGATAAGCCGATATGGCAGGATCCGGCTTGGTCCAGTCCGCCTTCATGGCGATGATACGGCCTGCGCCCAGAATTTCAGCCACGCGCCCGCGATTGAGCACCAGCGATTTGTTGACCTGGCAGGTCAGGCACCAGTCCGCAGTAACATCGACAAACACGGTGTTGCCCTTCGCCACCTCTGCCTGCACCGCGGCAAGATCGAATTTCTGCCACGCGTTGCCGTCTTTTCCGGCAGTAACGGAGCTCTCCGGCCCTTCGCCGTTAAAGCTGCTGGCACCGACCATCGAGATCGCCGTCAGCAGGCCGACGACAATCCAGGTAGCGAATCGCGCTTTCTCGCCCAGATGCCGGTATTGCCACACTGCAAACGCCATCGCGATCATCAGGGTCGCAATAATCCCGGTCGCCGCACTGCCGATCTGGAACCACAGCACACTAAGCAGCCATGCCGCCGTGCCGATCAGGGCGATCGACAGGATACGTTTAAGCGTAATCATCCAGTGGCCCGGCTTCGGCAGACGATTCGCCAGGACGGGAAACGCCGCGACAACAATCCACGGTGCAGCCAGACCGATGCCAAGGGCAAGGAACACCGAATAGATTTCCAGCGGACCGCGCGACAGAGCAAACCCGACCGCGGTACCGAGGAAAGGCGCTGTGCAGGGCGTCGCCAGCAGGGTCGCAAACGCGCCGGTCAGGAAATGACCTCCCAACCCGCCGCTCCGGCCTGAACTCACAGCGGCGTCCGCCACCGCGCCCGGCAGGCGGATTTCGAACAACCCCCACATATTGCAAGCGAAGAGCGTGATAATCGCGATCATGAAGGCGAGAAACGCGGGCTGCTGGAACTGGATTCCCCAGCCCGCGGCGAGCCCGGCGCTTTGCAGCCCGACTGCCACCGTACCCAGCAACAGGAAGCAGGCGATAATTCCAGCAGACGACGCCAGGAAGCCCGCCCGGATACGCCCCGGTGCTTCGCCACCATGGCTAACCACGGTGAGCAACTTGATGGACAGAACCGGCAACACGCAGGGCATCAGGTTGAGGATCAACCCGCCCAGCAGCGCGAACCCGATGATCGCAAGAAAGCCGTACCCCATCCCGTCGCCGCCCGGACTGGAACCCGGGGATGCCGTCGCCGTGGACGATGCCCGTTCGAGCGTCACCTTGCGCTCTACCGCGCGATCACCGTCAACCAGCGTCAATGTGACAGTTTCACCGGCGAGCCGCGCATCCGGCCTTTTGGGCGCATGGATCCCGATCCGCATCAGCGCTTGATTACCGACCGAGGCGATCTGAACGACGGGCTTTTTGAATCCGTAATCGACAGGCCCTTCGACAAACAGGTCCGGCGCGCTCAACGCCTCCTTGCCTGTGACACGCACGATAAGTGCCTGGTCTTCTCCGCTCCCCGCTATTTCAGCACGTTCGATCGCAAGCGGCGCAGACGCAGCTAACCGGGTTACGTCTATCGGTACACGGGACTGCCATGTCGCGATCGTACCGGATGCGGGAGTATTGAGATCACGCCCCGCCGGGAGGTTAAGAGTGAGATTGGTCTCATACGGAACACAGATATCGTCGCAGGTCAGAAAACGGACCCGTGCGGCCAGGTCAACCGTCTTGCCGCGCTCGAACACTTCCGCGCTGATCGGAAACACGACCTCTTTCTTGTAGCCCAGGGTTTCCAGTCCAAGGACGGAGAACCGTTCCGGCGCAGGCCAGGACATTGTCGCCCCGGCAAAATTGGTGGAGCCAACCCAGCTTACCTGGGGCGGAAATCCGGCATCGCCGGGGGAGCGCCAGTACACCTTCCAGCCGGGCTTCATCCGGAACTGCAGACCGAGATCGATCGTCTGCGCGCTACCGGCCCCCGCATTCGAGGAAATCAGCCGAACAGCGCCATGTTCGTGTTCGAACCACTCTGACGTTGCGCCGACCGATGGCGATGCAGACAGCGTCATTGACGCGACGGCAAGCACAACCGCGGACAGTGCGGCCCGGCAGCGCGATATCAGATTACGATTTGTGGATCGCATGTTGGCGTTCACCCTTTGTGGCAACTTGGCCTATAATATAAGGCAAGGTAACACTCTGCACAGCACACGGGGTTCAAAGTTTGAATCCGTTTCGTAAACTTTGCGTGTAGAGCATTGCCGAGGCGGGAAACGGGGCATTCCGCAGTTTTCAGGGTAGAATGACGATACAGGTGCACCATGACAGACAACATAGACGACACGCAGAATGACGACGGATATCTCGCCGGCCAACTCCTGGTGGCGATGCCGCAGATGCTCGACGAAAGATTCGCCAAGACCGTCATTTACATGTGCGCTCATACCGAAGACGGGGCGATGGGACTGGTGGTCAACAAGGTGATGGAAAACATCGATTTTCCCGACCTGCTCGACCAGCTCGGCCTGTCTGCATCACCCCGCGGAGAGGATATCCGCGTCCATTTCGGCGGACCGGTGGAATCGGGACGTGGCTTCGTCCTTCATTCCGCCGATTACGTTCAGGACGCCACTATGGTCATTGATGATACGATTGCCATGACAGCGACCACCGATATTCTGCGCGACATCGCCGAAGGCGACGGCCCGCGCAACAGTCTTCTGGCGCTGGGCTATGCCGGTTGGGGCCCGGGCCAGCTTGATACGGAAATCCAGGCCAATGGCTGGCTATCCGTTCCCGCAGACAGCTCGCTGGTTTTCAATTTGGACCCTCAGGCTGTCTGGCAGGGAGCCCTTGCAAAACTGGGTATCGATGTGTCGATGCTGTCGGGCGACGCAGGCCACGCCTGAGGGCCATAATTCCTGCCGGCTTCCTGCCGGACAGTTTCAGGAATTCAGCCTTGCTTTGACGGTCTCGTAATCCGGCAGGCCACCGACAGGACCGAGCGCGGCAAGCGTCGGTGGCGAGGTCAGCAGCCGTTCCGCCACCCGGCGCACGTCTTCGGCAGTCACTGAATCGATCCGGCGCGCTATTTCATCGACCGGAATAATCCGATTATAAATCTGCAGATGTCGCGCGACGCGTTCGGCGCGCGACGACGTGCTTTCCAGTGACATCAGAACACCTGCTTTGATCTGCGCACGCGAACGGGCGATTTCTTCACCGTCCATCCGGTCCGCCGCGACGCGCTTCAGCTCATCGCAGACGACACTGACCAGTTCGGCAACCTCCTCCTCGCCCGTCCCTGCATAAAGGCCGAACAGCCCGCCATCCTGGTAGGCCGACGAGAACGTGTAGATTGAATACACCAGCCCGCGTTTTTCACGGACTTCCTGAAACAGGCGCGAAGACATGCCGCCGCCAAGCGCGGTCGACAGGACCGCGAGCGGGTAATAATCATCATCATCGTAACCGACCCCCTCGAACCCCATCACCAGATGCGCCTGTTCGAGGTCGCGAACCTCCCGGTTATCCCCGCCGGAATACACACCCGCCTGCGGTTCTGCCGCCTGTGAGGCGGTGACACTGCCGAACGCTTTTTCGGCGAGCCCCGCAAGCGCATCGTGATCCAGGTTCCCGGCCGCAGACAGGATCATCCGGTCGCTGCCGTATTGTGTATCGATATAGCCTTTGAGCGTTTCGCGCGGCATCTGGCTGACGATATCGGTCGTGCCCAGAATCGCACGCCCAAGCGGCTGGTCCGGGTAGGCGGTTTCCTGGAACGTATCGAATATGATGTCATCGGGCGTATCGTTGGCCTGGCCGATTTCCTGCAATACGACGGCGCGTTCACGGGCAAGCTCATCATCCGCAAAAGTCGAATTCATCAGGATATCGGACACGATATCGAGCGCGAGAGCAGCGTCCTCTTTAAGCACCGTCGCGTAATAAACCGTGGATTCCCGCGACGTATAGGCGTTCAGGTGACCGCCGACATTCTCGATCTCGACCGCTATGTCGAGCGCGGAGCGGCGGGCCGTTCCCTTGAACGCCATATGTTCAAGCAGATGCGATACGCCGTTTATTTCCGCAGTTTCATTGCGCGCACCAGCATTTACCCATACGCCGAGAGAAACGCTTTCGACAGAATCCATCCTGTCAGTGACAAACCGCATCCCGCCCGGGAAGGTCGCCTGCTCAACCGTCATGAATGGCCCTCGACCGCACGGCGGACAAAATCCTGCACCGCGGCAATGTCATTGGGCAGCGTGTCGAATTTCTCGTTGCGGTCGAACAGGTCGCTCATGCGCTCTGGCAGTTGCGGGTGTATGCCCGTTGCCGCCTTTACCGCATCGGGGAACTTGGCCGGATGCGCGGTCGCCAGCGTGACCATCGGCACCTCTTTGTCTCCCCTACACTGGCGTGCCGCATCGACACCAATAGCGCTATGCGGATCAAGGAGCTCACCGGTTGTCTCGTATATCTCGCGGATGACGCGGCGCGTGCCGTCATCATCCAGCCGTGACGCTGAAATCTTCTCGCGCGCGCCTGCAAGCCGGGCATCATCGACCGAGACGACGCCGGATATACGGAAATCGGCGATCCAGTCCCGCACCGCTGCTCCGTCACCATCCATCATATCGAACAGCAGGCGTTCAAAATTGCTCGAAACCTGAATATCCATACTGGGCGACAGGGTCGGTTCAACCCCCGCCATCTTCATCTCCCCGGTCTCGAAAAACCGGAAGAGGATGTCATTGCTGTTGGTACCGACGACAAGCCGGTCTATCGGCAGGCCGCATTTCCACGCTGCCCACCCGGCAAACACGTTGCCGAAATTACCGGTCGGGACCGCGAAGCTGACAGGGCGCGACGGCGCACCGAGGCGAACGGCAGCGACGACGTAATAAACGATCTGCGCCATAACCCGCGCCCAGTTGATCGAATTCACCGCCGACAGATTCTGAGCCTTGCGAAACTGGGTGTCGTTGAACATCCCTTTCACCAAATCCTGGCAATCGTCGAACGTGCCGGCGACGGCAATTGCGTGGACATTGGCGCTGTCTACCGTGGTCATCTGGCGTTGCTGCACAGGCGACACGCGGCCTTCAGGGAACAGAATGAAGATATCGATGTTTTCGCGGTCGCGGCAGGCTTCTATCGCGGCAGACCCGGTATCGCCGGACGTCGCACCGACAATGGTGACCCGTTCCCCACGCGCTGCAAGCACATGGGCGAACATGCGTCCGACCAGTTGCAGGGCAAAATCCTTGAAGGCCAGCGTCGGCCCCTGAAACAGTTCCATCAGCCAGTCGTTCGAGCCGATCTGTTTGAGTGGCGCAACAGCCACATGGCCGAAACCGGCATAGGTCTCTTCGACCATTTTCTCCAGATCGCTATCCGCGATGGTGCCGCCGACGAACGGGCGGATCACCCGGTAGGCGATTTTCGCATAGGACATCCCGGCCATGGATGAAAGCTCACCCGTCGAGAACTGCGGCCAGTCCTGCGGCACATACAGGCCGCCATCCTCGGCCAGTCCGGCCAGCAGAACATCATCAAAAGCGAGAACCGGCGCCTCGCCGCGGGTAGATACGTATTTCACGGGCAAATCCTTATGAACGCGCGGAATTTAGTCCGGCAGACGGGCAAGTCAAACGGGAATACGCATAACCAGGTGGGCATATCGCCCAATAGTCAGCCGTAGCGCGTCTGCAGGTGTGCCTTGAAGGCCTCGGTGCCGAGCGGCTTGCCGGTCGCGGCCTGCATCAGCTCGTCCGTCGAGCCGGAAGACGCCTTGGTGTGCAGATTTTCGCGCATCCAGCCGACCAAAGGCGCGAAATCACCCTTTGAGATACCTTCCGGTATCTCGGGCCGGGCCTCTTTTGCCGCGGCGAATAACTGCGCCGCCGCCATCGCCCCCATCGTATAGGTCGGGAAATAGCCCCAGGCGCCATCATACCAGTGGATATCCTGGAGGCAGCCGAGCCGGTCTTCGGGCGGGCGGATACCCAGCAGTTCTTCCATGCCGTCGTTCCATGCACCCGGCAGGTCGGCGAGCTTCATATCGCCCGCGATCAGCGCGCTTTCCAGCCGGTAGCGCAGGATGACATGGGCCGGATAGGTTACCTCGTCCGCGTCGACGCGGATAAAGCTCCGATCGACGCGTGTATAAAGCCGGTACAGATTGTCGGCATCCCATACAGCGCCGGTGCCGCCAAAGGTTTCGCGCATCAGGGGAGCGGCAAATTCAAGGTATTCACGGCTGCGGCATGCCTGCATCTCTATCAGCAGGGACTGGCTTTCATGCAACGCCATGCCGCGCGCCTGGCCTACCGGCTGGTAGCGCCAGTCATCCGGCAGTCCCATCTCGTACAGCGCATGCCCTGTCTCGTGGAGCACGCCCATCAGGCTTTCGGTAAAATCGTCCTCGGTGTAGCGGGTCGTGATGCGAACGTCCCCGGGGACACCGCCGCAAAACGGGTGCAGGCTGACATCGAGTCTTCCGGCATCGAAATCGAAGCCGAGAGTACGCATTAATCGTTCGCCGAGGCCTCGCTGTTTGTCCACGGAGAACGGACCGTCCGGCAGCTCCCCTTCGCCCCGTGCTGACTGGCGCGACAAGGCAGTTTCCAGAAAATCAGGCAGGAAAGCAGACAGATCCGTGAACAGGCTATCTATCCGCGCCGTGCTGCCATCGGGCTCATACTGGTCCAGCAACGCCTCATAGGGCGACCGGCCGAGCGCTTCGGCTTTGGCCGCCGCCGCCTGCCGGCTGAGGTTCAGTACTTCCTCCAGATACGGGAGCACGCGGGCATAATCGTTTTCGGGCCTGGCTTCACGCCAAACCATCTCACAGGCAGAACATGCCCGGGTTGTTGCATCCACGAGCCCGGCATCCACCGCGTTCGCATGAACCCAGCTGCGCCGCATTTCACGCAGATTGGCGGCCCACCAGGGATCGTCCGGAACCTCAGCCTCGGCGGCTTCGAGCAGTTCTGCCAGGCGAGGGTCGGTTTTCATTTCATGGGTCGTCAGTTTCAGGGCCGATAGCTGTTCTATACGCGACGCCGCGCCACCTGCCGGCATAAGGACCGACATGTCCCAATGCAGCATGCCTTCGGCCTCACCAAGCGCGGCCATGCGCTTAAATCGCGTTTCAAGTTCCTGATAGGCTGACACTTTTTATTCCTTAATCACGGCGACGAACCTGATAAATGACGAAGATCACCACAAGCGTGGCGGCAAGACCGAACCAGGTCACGGCATACTGGAGATGATTGTTGCGCACCGCCGTAATTGTCTGCCCCGGAATAGGATACCCGCCGCCCGACGCCGCATCAGGCGCAAGTTCAAGCACGTAAGGTTTCACATTTTCCAGGCCGCGGGCCTTCGCCATTGCGGGCGCATCCGCATAGAACCAGACATCGTTTGCGGGTTCGTTATCGGGCACCCACGCGCTGGTCTTTGCCCCGGCGCGTAAAAACCCGTCAACCGGCACGACCCCGCCCGGGCGCCGGAATTCAGCCGCATCGCGCGCATGAACCGGCGGTGCCCACCCACGATTGACCAGCACCGTGCCTGAACCGTCAGCCAGCACCAACGGTGTTAAGACATACACACCGGGCCGGCCCTTCAGGGTGCGGCTTACGATTTCAACAGACTTGTCATGCTGATAAGCGCCACGCGCACGCACCGCCCGCAATTCAAAGGCCCGCCACCCCTTTTCAGGCACGGCGCCAAGCGCGACGGCAGGCATATTCATCCGCTCCATCCGGTCGGCAATAAGCGTTTCTTTCCATTCAAGACGCTGCAACTGCCAAACACCAAGACCGACCAGCACCAACAGGCTCGGGATCGCGAATACGGTCATCCACAAGCTCAGACGAAACCGCGGGCGGTCAGGCGTCATTGCTGGTTTCATATTTATGTCGGAGGTTTTTGTAGTGAAGGCCAACCAGTATGCCCTTGAATGGCCGGAGAAGGACGATGGACATAATACTTATGACGGGGATCCAGACGAGGAGGTGAACCCAGATCGGCGGCGCCAGCGCAGCTTCCATCCAGAGTGCCAGGATAACCGAAACCGCC
>Ga0209631_10006659_pt1 | contig 11842 bp, 10 predicted proteins | sample COG_08_FD_184752 | JGI IMG/M metagenome (GOLD analysis project Ga0209631, IMG submission 184752) | Pelagic Microbial community sample from North Sea - COGITO 998_met_08 (SPAdes) (version 2) | ecosystem: Environmental > Aquatic > Marine > Neritic zone/Coastal water | place: Helgoland, sampling... | reverse complement strand
CTAAATTTATTGGAGTTAGATTTTTTCTAACTTCCATATCTTCAACAAAACATAAATCACGATGGAAACTATCCATAGATGAAATAGAACCATCATTATGAAATTTGAAGTTACATCTACCACCACCTTCTAATAAATCGAAACGGATTTTATTACCATTATATAATTTTTCATATAGTTCATATAATCCAATACCCATTTTTTCCGCTGTATATTTTACAGTAGAAGATGGAACGCCTTTCATGCGTATATGAAAACCTCTAACTATTCTACCATCAATTTCACCAACTAGACAATCTATATAACATTTCTTGCCTAAAAATAAAGATTTTTCAGCATAAACATTTTTACATTCATTTCCATCTTCATCGTATAAATCAAAATCAATATGGAATTGTCCTAATTTCTTACCATCTAATTCTCGTCCATATTTTTTAGTAAATTCTTTTTTCAAAATTGCAACATCATCATAATCAATATGGAGGCTGTCTGTATCCTGATAAGATATTTTAAGTGATTTATCGTCTGCTAAACACATTACTTCATTCATAATACGCTTACTCATAGATAATATCTCAACACCACATGAAGCATAATTAAAATGTTTATTAATTGATTTATGAATTTTAACTCTGTATTTGTTACATTCGAACATTTCATTTAATTCAATAATATGATTATAATTTTTGATAAGATATTTATGGAATTTATCCTCACCACTAATAACTAATTCATCAGTAGTAATAGGTTTAAGGATAGTCTTACCATAAGAAGCATTCATAATAAGTTTATATACAATTTGAATAGGATTTTTAACAGCTTTCTTTTTTAATCTTTCATTAAATAAATATTGAATTACTTTTTTTATAGTGGTATTTCTACCTTCATCATAATAGTAACCTTTGATAATATCATATTCAATATCTTGAAATTCTATATAATCTTCTAGTGTTACTTTATCTACATATTGATATTCACCTACCATATCATTAGTAAATACTCTAACATCTTCTTTATTCTTACAACTCATTAATGGAAAATGACGATGTTTATTTACTTTTGTAATTTGTATTTTAATAAAGTATCCATCAATAGTATCTAAAAAGGATTTATTCATTTGTTCGGTTGTTAATACTTTTGGTGTTCCTTTTAAAAATCCATCCATACGAGCCATAGATGAAGGATAAAGTGATACTCCGTCATAGTCAGCCATTTTCTTACCACCACTTCCAGTAGGTCTAACGGGTTTTCCATCACTTCCAGTAGATTGAATATTACTACTTTTTTTATCTGTTTTATCATCAGTTCCATCAAAAGATTGTTTTTCATTATCGCGCATCATGGTTCTACCACCTACTACACATTTTTGGATAAAAAACTGTGGTGTTCCTGATAGTTGATTAACTCCTTCATAGCAACCTTTTGAATGTAAATATTTATCTGCTAATGAGGCAGTAGTCCAGCAACAATCAATATCTAAATCTAATGCTTCTAAAATCCAGTTTCTATATGTAGAATATCCATTCTTCAATACCATACAATCTAACATACAATAATATTCACAATATTTCATACAATCAAAACAATCATAGCCATCAATATTAGTAATAATATCTAGTTCTTTGCAGTTTTTATAGAATTGATTATAATTATTTTTTAAATATACTTTTGCTTTTTCCATTTTAATAAATCCATTCTTGATACTTTCAGCAGTATATAAACCATAAGGCATTACTTCTTTTTCTTGTTTAAGATTGAAGCATTTACCGAATTGTGATAATCTCATAGGAATAAGTTTTAAACTATCTTTGAATTCAATTGTATATTTAATATCATTATAATAATAATCAGCGGTGGCGTTCATTAATCCGTTGCCTTTTGTAATCTGTTTAATGTTGTATAAGTATTTTTGTAAAAATCTATAATCATATCCGGCGTTATGAGCTATCATTAATATATTATTATCACACATTCTTGATAATTTTTTATTAATTTTTTCGTCAATATTTTTAATAGAACTATTATATAATTTATCAAAATATTTTTTTCTTGTATATTCATTTTTACAATTAGCATTATCTGCTTTCTTTCTACAATTGTTTTTTATTCTTTCAATAGTATCTTTTTTAGTTTTTTCGAATAGATCATGTGGAATAGATTTATTTTTATGTAACGAACAGATTTTATCTAATAGTAATTTCCCACAATCATCACCAGTAGATACTAATTTATTAATAGGTGTTTTCCTTTTTATTTTTCGTGGTTTATTGTTATAACTTTTTGTTACTTCGGTTGAATATTTATATTTATCACCGACGGCACAGGCGGTAAATGGTCTGTGAATTATTTGAACTTTATTATTAACTATTTCGTTATGTTTAAAAGTTTCAAAATCAAAATACCATTTATTACGGAATTCATTTAATAATCTTTTTTGTTCTTCTTTTTCGTTTTTTTCTTCTTGGTCTATCAATCTAGTATTATCATCATCATAACTTAAATCATCATCGTCATCAATAAGTTTATAGAATTGAGTATTTAATAAATCATTATTAATTTTCATTTTAGTTAAATAATCTTCTTTATTATCAAACATATATTTAATTGCTTTATAACTATTAGTATATTTATTTTTGCGTTTAACATATTTACCTTTCTTTTTCCATAGTTCTTCTTTATTCATTTGATTAACATTTTTGATTTTATTAATATCTCCGTAATGTTTCATTAATGGTTCATAATTTATAAGGGAATACATAGTAAAATCAACATCTTCAATAAGGAAATAATGTTTATCAATAATACCGATGTTAATAGGTGGTAGGTTTTGATTTCCATAATGGAATAGTTTTCCATTTTCACTACCTTCTTTTTTTATTGTAATATGAATATCTAATATTTCTGCAACTTTTGGTAATCTTAACATAGGAACTTCTCTTTTAATAATGAAACCTTTTATTAGTTTTAGTTTTTCATCTTTTACTCCTCCGTGTTCTAATGCTCTAACTAAACAATTAATTTTATAATTATCTTTATCAACTTCATGGAATACTCCGTATCTTGATAAATCAAAAAGAGTATTATTTAAATGTTTAAAGAACCCAGCACCATTTGATGTTTTGATTTTTCCGCTTTTTAATTTATCACTTTTTTTTGGTTTCCATTTGAATACATTAATACTTTGTAATAATGCTATTTCACCGAATGTTTCTTTATCACTTTCAGTTACTTCATCGCCTTCATCTACATCATCACCTAATACTTTTTTCAATCTAATAATATTGGTAGGTGTTAAAGTGTATTTAATAGTTCTTGTTTCACCTATAGCTATTGTGTTATAATTTTCATCTACATCTGTTTCCCCCATACTAATTATTTTCATAACTTCTAATAAAGCATATTGGTCTTGGAAGATTTCAACTAATATATCTAATACAATACTTACACCTTTTCTAATTTGTTGTTCTTCTTGTCCTCCACCAATTAATGCTATAATATCTCTTGTAATATTAAAATTATTTCTTTGATTATTTTTTACTCTATTTAATTGTTTTCGTAGATATTTTAAAATATTTAACGATTTTTTTTCACGCTTCTTTTTAAATTTCCTTACCCTCCTGCGTCTTAAAATATCTTCTCGTAGTATTTCAATCTGTTGATTATAAACATCTGCTAGAAACCTGTAAGCAAAATTAATATTTTTAAATTTTTTATTACCACCTCTAATCTCCTTTGCTAAATTGAGAATAGCATTCTTTTGTTGTCTTTTATTTTTACCTCTAAATGATAATCCATATTCCTTACGGAGTTTCCTTTTATTTGCTAATGATATTGAACCATTATTATTAATTTTGATAAATTGAGGTAATCTTTCCATATATATTATACTCAACATTTTATTTTTTTCATTTTTATTTATTATTATATTTTGATTTTCAACATCGTCATTCGCAATAATTATTTTGTTATTCATTATAAAAAATAATAATAAATTATCTTTATACCTTCTTTTTACTATATAATATATATTTTCCTAAATAAAACAAAAAATATATATCTAAATATTACCATAGAAACCGATGGCTCAATATCCTAGCGTTGTATTTACCACCGCTTTTATCTTTTTCTTTTTTAATTGCTTTTGCTTTTGTTCCTACACCAGAATGACGCATAAAATAATTTTTTTTTCGTTTAGGGTCGCCGTGATTTTTTGATGTATATAAACCCAAAGGTGTGCTGTCCTTGAACTGCTGATAATCTATAGCACCGAATGATATTTTACGCTCCTTTTTGGTCTTCTTATTTCTAACTATCGCTGTATATTTTTTCCCCTTCTGTGTTGATTTCATAATTTTTACTATTACTTCTTCCATATATATACTTACAATATTTTATTTATCATTAAAACAACAATCAAAAATAGTTTTAAAAGAAATTACTGAAATAAAAGATAAAAATAAAATATATAAAACCATTAAAAAACTCATTATATAATTATAATATTTTAATAAAATATATAAAAACATTAAAAAACTCATTATATATATATATTCGTTTTTTTAGAAAAAAAACAAACCCAAAAAAGGAGGGGTTAAAGGGGAACTTCGTTCCCTTTGTTTAATATATGATATAACTCATTAACAGTAATATAATTAGTAATACTATTAAATGCTGAAACAGCCCGATGTTTTCCTAATGTATTAATTGAAGTAAAATCGAAAAGGTATTCAATAAAATCTATACCTCTTTCTTCTATTCCATCTTCTCTATAATAATCACCTGCCTTTGATAATTGCATTAAACACTCATTCATATTATCTTTATGTAAAAATTTAAAATATTCTAGTTCTAATTGACTATAATTATTGTAATGGTATATATCTTGTATAATTGCTAAAGGTATTTTATTTATGAGTGGATACATTAATATTTATAATCATTTAATAATTCACATTAAAACGCCTCATTTGGTTCATTCTGTTATTTGATTTAAATGCTAGAGGTATAGGGTTTTCATTTAATCTTTCTGCTTCGCTTCTTAAATTTTGATATTGTGGAGGGTCATTTATTCTACCCCTTAATACTATATTTCTTGGTTGTTTTAACATCAATTTTCTATTTTTTTTATATTCCATGTTTAACCTTCCTTTTTTCTTTTTACCTTTCTTTTTCATTCCCATCTCCTCAAAAACATCCATTTGTGGTTTTTGTTGTTTTTCTTTTAAATCTATTCCTTGTTTCGGTTCTTGTTGTTGTTGTTGTGGTAATACTGGTGAGGTTGATGATTGTTCTACTGCTTGTTGTGGTGATATATTTAATGAACCAGCATTTAATACTAAACCTAATTGACCTTCACTCATTAGTTTATCTAATTGGTTACTGCCACTTGCTACTGGTGCTGAAACTCTCATTTTTAATAATGCTCGTTTGTATTGAGCTTCTAATCTAATAACTTCTTTAAGAATATGTTTTAATGTATATAGTTCTTCTACTTCTTGTTTTGAATAATTATCTTTAGGTACTAAAATACCTAATAAAAATCCATATTCTCTAATACATTTTTCACCCATTTTTTTTAAAGCATTTTGATCGTTTGGTAATGGATTAACTAATAATAAAGATTTTTTGGTAAATGAAAAATCATAATCATTTATAGTTGCAATTCTTTGTATTGCTTCATTATGTATACCAGTATCTTCTTCATCATCTAAATCTAAACCAGTTGCCTCATCTGTTGTTGGTGAATATCCAGCAGTTCCTTCTTGTCCCATTAATCTTTCTTGTATTTGTTCTGTTACTTCTTCTGCTGTTTCGCCTTGCTTTGCTGGTGCTGGTGGTGTTGGTGGTGCTCGTGATGCTCGTGGTGCTTCATTAATTTCCATTTTAATATTTCTTTTGGAAGGGTCACCTTTACCGAATGTTTCACGCTTACCTACTGGGTCTGGTGGTGTATCTTTAATCGCTTTATTCATCGCTTCATCTTGCAATTTTCGTTCTCTTGCTTTATCTGGAAATAATTTATCTATATCTTCTTTTGTAAATTCACCAGTAGATTTATAACCTTTCATATCCATATATTTTTTTATGTTTTCTGCTCTTATCGCAACCATATCTTTCATCGGTATATTACCAGCACCAATAAATCCAGTAGATTGACCTTCACCTAATGTTTTACCTAAATATACTTCACTTTCTTTTATAAATTTTTTATCATATTCTATTCTTTTACTTTCAACAATTTCATTTAGTTCTTTTTGTTCAACTACTTCATTTTCTATTTGTTCTAATGTTTTTGGTTTTATTGTTTGGTCTAATTTTGCTAATAATAAACCAGCACTATAAACTACAGCGGGGTCATAAAGTGGAAAAATACCTTTTAATATTAAAGAACCTACGACATAAGGTGATAAAGTTTCTAATTTTTTATAAATTGTAGTTGCTCCATCTGCTATTCTTTGTGCCTTTCTTAAATCTTCTCCCACTAAATCATCATATAAAGCATTTAAAGCATCTACCCCTATTTTATAACCACCATCAACCATATATTTAACTACTCCACTCATACCATCTTTAATAACATTTGCTATTGTTTCTTCTTGTTTTTCTTTACTTGGTTTATCATCATCTGGTTCTTCTATCTTTGTTGGTTTAATTGTTGCTTTTGGTAATCCTTGACCGCTTACCTCCTCTATTTTTGGAGCTGTTTCTTGGTCGCCTTTATTTACTTTAATAGAAACTTTAGCTCTTACAACTTTATTAAAATCTTGGAATTCATCAGTAGAACCTTTTATAAATTTTTCAGTATCTCTATTATTTGCTAATTGTAAAACTTTCTCTGTTACTTCTACACCTATACCTTTTTGTTTATAAAATGATATATATGCTTCTTCTCTTTCTCTATCACTAGTTGCTTCTTTTAATGACGCTTTCAATCTATCTAAATCTTTTTTATTAATATTTTTTGATTTAATACTATTAACTATAATCCATGATTTATCACTTTGTTTATCGCTGAATAATGGATATACCTGACCTTTATATAATAAACCTTTATCAATATAACCTTTAGGGTGTGGTATTCTCTTTCCTCCTTTTCTGGTTTCTTTCGGTTTTTTTGTTTGTTTCGGCATTATATAGTTATATAAGAAAAAAATATTTTAATTAAATTTTTCGGTTTTTCCTAAATTTTGTTTTTTTCTTAATTTTTTTAATTTATCTTTAAAAATATTTTTTGAATAAACTAATACCTTATTCTTATCATCTACCAGAGTTGTTCGTTTTGTGTCGTTAGTTATTCTTATCTTAATATCGTCTTCATAATTAACCATACATTTGGATTTTTCTAATATTATACGATTACCATTCCATTCGCCGTGACTATGATATTGATGAAATCTAAAAGGGCATATACAATATGGTATAGAGCATTTAACCCAGATAGTATCACAATCCACCGCATTCGCTAAAAATTTTGTTTGTATTAATTTATTCATATATATATATATATGAATAAAATATTAATTGATAAACGCCTTATTAAATACTAAAGGTTGTATTTATAAAATCACCATCTTTATTAAATGTTTTCTTTTCTATTTTTAACCTTTTATATTTATTTAAAATATTACTTTTTCTTGAATTACTATTATATTTTTTATTTCCACAACATTCATATAAAAACGATTTACCTAAATTAAATTCTTTTTTGATTTCTAATATATTATTATATTCTTTTTGAAACATTAAATTAGTTTTTTCATCATCAAAATATAAACTGATTAACCATATACATTTTTTCATCTTATAATATACTAATATAAAATATTTTGTTTTTAAACCTATATCGCTATATAATTAAACTTTTAGAAAAAGTTTAAAATCAAAAAGGGGTTAAAAGTTACCTACCTTATCATATTCGAACATTAAAACAACAGATGTTAAATAAGCAGTTAAATCACTACCTCCTGGAGTTGCTGTAGTCGCTTCTGTATCAATTAATTTAGTTGGTGTTGAATTATCAAAATTTTTAACTGATGCAACTATATCCCTGTCTATTTTACCATCTACTGAAAAGGCTATATCTAAACCTGTAAAAGCAGTGAATAATTCATTTTTTAAAGGTAGAATTAAACTATTGATATGTGGAAAATCATTACCATCTTCTGTTAAAGATGATGAAGCATTATGAACTTGATTACCTAAAAAAGATAAATCTACAAATATTTGGTTAGGAACTTGAACTCCTGCATTACCACCAGATTTAAAATGAACGAAGTATCCTTTTAATCTTATTTCTTGTGCGTGTATACCTGTTCCTATCAGTTGTGTTCTCATATTCTTCGTTGAATTATGCGGTCGTAAATGAATACTAAATAAAACCATTATATAATATAGTAAAATATAATAATTTTATAAAAAAAAACTTTTGAAAAAAGGGGTTTTGCCATAGATTTTTTTAAAATCTATATTCCATCAGTAGCTTGTGAAAAATTTTTATCAGCATATTCTAATTTTTCTTGTTTAATACCTTCTGCTAAACTAGAAAATTCGTTAGGCGGTAATACTTTATAATCATCTTTATTATTATTCTTCGCATCTATTTCTTCTTGTCTTTGTGTTTTCAATAAACCAGCGCCATAATAACCTTTTCCGTGATTATCACCCTTATTTAATGGTTTTCTTCTAAAGGTCATTAGTGCTTTTGCTTTTGATTTATCTAGTTGTCTGTAACCCATAACATCACCGCCTTGAGTTGCTTGTTCTTCTAATGCTAAATTTTCATCGTCTAGTTCATGATCTTCTTTCTTTTCCACGTGTCTTCTCATTCTATATTTATACATATTTGTTTTAGTGTGTTTATGAAAACCAATACCAGAATTACCGCCCATATAATCCATATCTACAAAGTCTTGCTTTTTTGCTAAATTAAAAGCATTATCTCTATAATTTTTAGTTCTACTTCTTAATCCTTTATCCCAGTCATTAAATCTATATATAACATTTCCATCTCCTTCTTTTCTTGTCTTTGAAAAATCTACCATAAATTCTTTCTTATCATCATTAACATAATTAAATCTCGGCATATATTCTATGTTTAGATTTTATTTTTTTATCTTTTTTCTTTTCTTCTTTCATAGGTATTAAACTTAATTTATATTTTCTTAATTTTGCCGGTGCTGTTGATACAGAACAATATTCTTTTAATGTTGTTGCGTTTTTATATTGTTCACATACTAACGCCCTATATTTTTCACTAAAAACTTGATGGTATATCGTTTCTACTTCTTGCTTTGTTGAACCTATACTTAAATATCGTTCCCTTATACTCTTCTGGTCTTGCTTTGTTTTCGGTAAAAAATTAACAACTATACCGCACGAATTTCTCATAATAGGCGCTAATTGTGTATCTCTATGCGTAAGCATAACGCACGATATTGATAAATGCCTAAAAAATGTTATACCTGTTAAGGCCTCACTGTTTTTAATCATTTTACCATTACTTTTCATTACTGCAAAATCATCTAGAACAATAAGAATAGATTGATTTGTGTTCTTTGTCTGTTTTCTAATTTCTATAATTCTATCTAAATTATCTAATGTTGTAAAACGATTTTCTTTCGGTATAAAAGGGAAACTATCCTGTAAATGTGCGGTTGCACTAAATAGAAAAGCGTGTTTAAATCTACCCGCCTTTTTACTCCTATTTAACCAGTATATCGCTTCATTCCCCCAGTAATTTTTTCCTGACTTCGATGCTCCATTAATACATATTGTAGTATGCTCTTTTAATTCCGCCAAAGTTCTAAAATCGAATTCATCTAATTCAAAGTTAATATTATATTTATTCATATATATATAATCTAATATAATAATATAAATGGATAATCAAACTCCTACAAAAACCTTCGGTCTAGATGCTCCGCCTTCTGCTCCATCTCCTCTAATACTAGGTATTTCTATTACGAATAATTTAAATTTCAATTATCATTTTATTATTAAAAAACGCTCTTACTGGTGTTATAAAAATTATTTAAAATTAGAAATAAATGATAGTTATTATATTATAAAATATTATAATGGAACTTTAGAAATACCTAAAACTAAATCAATACAATATATAATAGATATTTTAAAAACTCTTGGTATTTCTAATAAACATATATTTAAAGTTTATGTAATGAAAGATGATATTATAATGAGTAAAAAAATTTTATATGATTTAAATGCTATTATTAATTTTATAAATAAAACAGAGATTATTATGGAAAATGTAAAACATATTTAATATTATAATAAATAAATACAACTTATTAAAGCAATTTTATTTCCGTTTTCTAAATAACAATTATAATTATTTGAATTCAAATCAAAATTACAATCTATTGTAGCCTTGGCTATGGTATATGAATGAATTAAATCATCATCTTGTTTACATCCAATACCTTCTAAAGTACATGTTGTAATTAAATCGCCGTTTTCAATATTACCGCATATATCACATATCAAAATACCACCCTCCCCAACAGAATTTATAGTTAATCTATTATCATCGATTTCACTATGTATAACACTTGTAAAAGAACCAAATTGATAATGCTTCTCACCATTTTCTTCTATATCTTTACCATTTGATATAACGCCAAATATTCGTTTATCTTTATAACTATTACTTAATTCTACTCTAGGTATTGCTTCGTTTATAGTAATACCTTCTTTACTGGTTGCTGGATGAAAAATATTTGAAGCGTCTTTAATTAGAGAACATATCTCACCGCTACTTATAACAATTTTTCCAACATTATTTGATAAATCATTAATTAAATTATTATCAACTGGAACACATCTATGTTGACCGGTAAAATCTATTCTTCCAACCGAAGCACCGCCGATGTATCCGCTGTATATCCCATTTGCAGAAAAATATAGATTAGTGTAATCTGTTCTTAAAGTGGGGTAGTATTTGGTGGAATAGCCCGGAAGGCTTCCTTGTTTAGTAGTCATATAAATATTAGCGTTTGCTGGGTTGGCTACATTTGCACCTCTGCATTCTATTTCATTTAAATATACACTGAAGCCAGTGCCACTTGCCACATTTACTTTAGTATTACTACTACTTCTGCTTAAATATGATAATGTATCTTGCTCTGTAGAAGTAATACCAGTTTTGCTATTATTTGTTGCTATATTACTCGTCATTGTATTCAAATTTACAGAAGAACTAACAGAAATATTATCAACTAAATTTTTTAAATCGTTTCCAGTGTATTCTTCTACATTGTTTTTTCGAAATGAAATAGGGTCACTCGTCACTCCGTTTAAAATTGTTTTTCCTTGGTTTGATTGTTTCAACCCAGCATAAGTATCGTTTAGAACACCAGAATTTAACGAAGAGTTCATGATCGAAAATCCAGTAGTTCCAGATACTTTACCTATTCTTCCTGTTGAATAATTCATTATATCCGCTCCAATAATTATATTATTCAGTTCTGTTTTATTATTTGCAATATCGGTTGCTTGACTACTTGAAATAGTTGTTGTATTGCCGGCCAACGCGGTTGAAGAAGTTGTCCCTAATTGTAATAGAGCGGTATTGCCAGCAAGAGCGGTTGAAGAACTCGTGCCTAATTGTAATAGTGCTGTATCGCCAGCAAGAGCGGTTGAAGAACTCGTGCCTAATTGTAATAGTGCTGTATCACCAGCAAGAGCGGTTGAAGAACTCGTGCCTAATTGTAATAGAGCGGTATTGCCTGCCAGAGCGGTTGAAGAACTCGTGCCTAATACCATTGAAACTTTATTATTGTTTGTTGAAATATTACTCGTCATTGTATTCAAATTTACAGAA
>Ga0209631_10006658_pt1 | contig 11844 bp, 12 predicted proteins | sample COG_08_FD_184752 | JGI IMG/M metagenome (GOLD analysis project Ga0209631, IMG submission 184752) | Pelagic Microbial community sample from North Sea - COGITO 998_met_08 (SPAdes) (version 2) | ecosystem: Environmental > Aquatic > Marine > Neritic zone/Coastal water | place: Helgoland, sampling... | reverse complement strand
TTTTCTGTGGCACTATCCCTGAAGTCACCTTCGCCAGTCATTAACTGGCACTGTGTCCTTATGGAGCCCGGACTTTCCTCTGTCAGCTTTACTGGCAGCGACAATCCAATTATCTAGCAAATCCTATTTAGTTTATATAAGAGAATTGATCAAGCTAATTTAAGCTTATTAGCTAAAAAATGGCTAATTTTAAAGGTTTTAAAGTCTATTTTACCTGTAACACCTTGAGGAAGATAATGCTCTTGAAATGATTTAATAATGAGTTTGTCTTTTTTAAGTCTTTTATTAATTTTAAAATATCTGTAACCAATTTTATGCAGATTTTTAAAAAATAAATGCTCTATGTTTTTATTGTTAAAAAAAATTTCTTCTTTACTTTTTTTATACCAAACTCCAATATCTAATTTACTTAATTTTTTCCAAGGAAATTTTTTACCTGGGTCAGTTTTTCTTAGCGGTGCAATATCAGAGTGACCTAAAAAATTTTTAGCATTAATTTTGTATTTATTTTTTAAATCTTTGCATAATGATATCAAGCTATTGATCTGTTTTTTTGAAAAACTTTCGTATCCAAATTGATGGCCTTTATTCACTAACTCGATACCAATTGAATTATTATTTAAATTTACTAAGTTTTTCCATTTAGATTTCCCAGCATGCCAAGCAACTTTGTGGTCCAGCACCATTTGGGTAATCACACCTTTTCTATTTATCAAATAATGGCAACTCACTTTAAATTTTTGGTTCATTAACCTCTTATAAGATTCAATTTCAGATTGCATTCCTGTGTAATGAATAATTACATATTTTATTTGACTTATTGGTCTTTTATTTTTTGAGGAATTTGGAGATAAATCGGTGATTATTTTCATTAATTTTATATTTTTACCAAATATTTAATAAAAAATATGTGCCATTTTATGTCCTTTTTTCAGTAGTATAAATGTTAAAATTATATATATACCATTATATGTTGGTTCCAAAAAAAATTAAATCCATAATAATTTCTTTAGTGATCTTTGCCTTTATTTCTAACAATGCTAAAGCAACAGAAGAATGTTTTGAAAACGTTAGTAGATCTATTTTTAAATTTAACATGGCTCTTGATGATGTGGTATTAGAGCCAATAGCAAAAGGTTATAACAAATTGCCTGATGCTATTAAAGACGGGACAAGTAATTTTACTTCAAATATTGCAACACTTCTATCTATTCCGAATGCGCTTCTTCAGGGTGATATTAAAGGAGCTGGCCATTCAACAGGAAGCTTTATTGTAAACTCCTCAGTCGGAATATTAGGTATTTTTAATCCCGCAGAAAAATTAGGATTAAAAACTCATAAAGAGGATGTTGGTCAAACTCTAGGAACTTATGGGATGGGTCCAGGATGTTATTTTGTGCTACCTATCTTGGGGCCCTCTACTGCTCGTGATACTTTAGGATTGATTGCTGATAGTTTTGTTGATCCTTTCGCACATATTACTATTAGAGAAAAAGAATTATTTGGTGTGTCTGGAAATCAGTTAGACTATTTTTCAGTGAAAGGAACGACAGCTGTAGATTTTAGATCAGATAATATAACTAATTTTGACAGTTTAGAAAAAAATTCTATTGATTTATATTCATCTGTAAAAAGTGTTTACTTACAAGACCGAGACAATAAGATCAAAAACTCTACAGATATTCAGAATGACTGGGAAAATCTAGATAATTAAAAAGTAATGAAGAAAATTAGTTTTTATCTAGTTGCAATATTACTTATTTTTCAAACCTCGGTATTTTCTTATAGCTCTGATCCAAAATTATTCATAAAAGAATTGCTAGATGAAGCTATTGCAAAATTATCAGACGTAAACTTAGATAAAGATGAAAAGGCAAAGTTTATTGAAAATGTCGCTTTAGAGAATGTAGATATCAATGCTTTAGGATTGTATACACTCGGTGAACTACGAAAATCATCCGATCCACAATCTATAAACAAATATCAAGAAGCTTTTACAAAATATTTTTTAAAAAGTCTGACTTCGAGATTGGTCGATTATTCATCAAGTAAATTTGAAATTTTTGATGTAGATAAGAAAAGCTCTAACTATACAATTGTAAGTACTAAAGTGGTTCCTAGTGATGGAAGCCCAGAGATAAAGATTGATTGGAGAGTTTATACTAAAAATCCAGACAAACCTCTTATAAGAGATCTTATAGTTGAGGGCCTTAGTTTAGCAAGAACACAGAAAGAGGAATTTTCTTCAATACTTAGTTCAAATAATAATGATATTGGTGCTTTAATTGAAAAATTAGATGAGTTCTCTAATAATTAATATTGAAAACAACTATTTACTCGCCTTTGCTTTATAATTTGGTGGGCCCACCAGGACTCGAACCTGGGACCAATACATTATGAGTGTACTGCTCTAACCAACTGAGCTACAGGCCCTAAAAATTAAATATGTAAATACTATACTCTTTTTAGTCTAACAAGAACATTTTTATTTGGTTATTTAATATCTCTTGAACAAAAACAAATGTTAGACTAATGTTTAATAATTGTAGGGATTAATTTTTTATTTGATAATTTAAGTTAAATAATTTTAATAATGAATAATTATTATAAGCAGAAATGTGAACTTGCCGCTATATTCAGATGGACAGCTAGACTTAATATGCATGAGTCCGTTGTAAATCACTTCAGTCTTTCAGTCGATAAAGATAGAAGTAAATTTCTCATCAATCCAGGTGGATTACATTTTAGCTTAATAAAAGCAAGTGATTTAATTTTAATAGATAGAAATAATATTAAAAAATCATTAAACGACTTATCAAAAGATAGGAGACCTTTAGTTACTGCATTAGATCTCCACTCCAGTGTGCACAAATTGATAAAAAATGCTGGTTGTATTCTGCATGTTCATTCAAAGTACGCTACTGCACTTTCCACAATAAAAAATAAAAAAGGGCAAGACCCTCAATGGTCTGGTTATTTACCGCCAGTTGATCAAAACACTATGAGATTTTACGAGAGAATTTCAATTGATCAAGATTACGATGGTATGGCTAAAGGGGATGAAGCAAAAAGAGTAGCGAAACAATTAGTTGATAAAAAAATTCTTCTTTTGAGACATCATGGGGTAATGGTTGTTGGTGCAAATGTAGCTGAAGCTTTTAATGATTTATATTATTTTGAAAAAGCTTGCGAAACATATGTAACAGCCCTTTCAACTGGCAAAGAATTACAAGTGGTTTCGCATGAGATTGCAACAAAAACCGCAAAACAATGGGAAAACTATAAGCCTTCAAATATTGCTGATCTTCACTTAAAGTCGTTGATGGCCATCCTTGATAAGGAAGATTCAGATTATAAAGAATAAGATTAAATAATTTTATCAAGTATTTGAACCTATTTATATATACATCAATACTTCATTATGAAAAATTTTAAAGAATATTATCGGAAAACTCTAAATAATTTTAATAAAAAAAAAATTTTTTATAAATATTTTTCAACTAATATAACTTATCTTGAAGGTTTAAATTATTTAAAAAAAATTATTTCATTTTTCCTAATCAAAAATATAACAAAAAAAAATATTTATGTTTCTTGTGACAAATCTTTTGAAATGTATGTGACAATTTTTAGTGTTTTGCTTACCAATAATACTTGGATTCCTTTAAGCAAAAGTTTACCAAATAATAGAATCAAGAATATTTTAAGACAGGTTCCACCTGATATTTTCATTCATGATAAAAAAGATTTAGATAAAATTAGCCTGTTTCGAAAATTTGAAGCAGAATGCATTGAATTTAAAAAAATTCATTTATTTAAGACAAACACTAAATTTGGGGATCTTAATAATTTAATTAATAAAATAGACTTTAATGAAACCGCATTTATATACTTTACATCGGGTTCTACAGGTGTGCCTAAAGGCATCAAAATCTCTCATAAAAATATTATAAGTGACATATATGCCCAGAAACACCATTTATTTAAAAAAAAATATTTCCATAAAAATCCTCTCATTTTTGGGGATTATTATGATACAGCCTTTAGTATTTTTTTCGACATCTACTTTCCAGCAATTTATTTAGGCGCAGCTATTTCACCGGGTATTAAAAAGATCGATTCTTTTTTACCTTTAAATCACATTAAGAGGAATAAAGTAAATATTTTAGTTGCGGTGCCATCTACGATACAGAGATTAAAGAATTATTATCAAGATAAAAAGTTTCAACATAAATTTAATACTATTATTATGACAGGTGAACCGTTTCATTTAAGTTTGTTGAAATATATTTATAATAATTTTTATTTTAATAAGTTATTTAATTGTTATGGGGGCACAGAAATGTCCAACTGGGTTTATTATCATGATTGTAAAAAAAATGATTTAATAAATTACAAACAATTTAATCTTGTACCCATAGGCAAAAAATTTAGATCAGTTAAATCGAAAATTGTAAATAAAGTACTTACAGTATCTGGGCCAATGGTCTCTCTTGGTTACCTCAACACAAAATTAAATAAAGGAAAATTTATTTTCAAAAAAAATAATTCTGAATTTAATACTGGTGATATTGTTGCAAAAAAAAAGGGAATAATTATTTGCTTAGGCAGAAAAGATAATATGATAAAAATTAGAGGCTATAGAATAGAAATTTTACATGTAGAAGCTATGATACTCAAGCTTGATGAAATAGAACAAGCTATAGTTTTTGAAAAAAAAGAAGCAAATTATAATAATCACTTGCTCGCAGTAATAAAATTAAATAGGATTATTTCGGAAGTAAAAATTAGGGAAAAATTGTCAAAAGAATTACCAAATTATATGGTACCAAAGAAAATTGTAATTCTTAAAAACATACCTGTAAATTCAAATGGAAAGATAAATAGAAATTTTTTAAAACAAAAATATGCCAAAAAAAAATAGAAATTTAAATAAAAAAAGCGAAGTTATGAATCAAATGTTATTGTTTTTAAAAAAAACCATTAAAGGTAACATACCAATCGATAAATCCTTGTTAGATATTGGCCTTCTAGACTCACTTGAGTACGTAAAATTCCAATTTTTCATAGAAAAAAAATGGAAGATTAAGTTTAAAGATAGCGAATCTTTTGACAAAGATTTTTTTATATTAAAAGATCTGGAAAAAAAAATTCTAAAAAAAATACAGAAAAAAATTAATTAACTCAATTTTCATTTAAAAGTGATAAGTTTTACAAATATAAGAGCCATTTATAAGGATGCAAAATTGTTATTTAATTGGAGGTCAAGCTCACACCTTCAAAATAAAAGTCTGACGACAATTAAATCTAATTTAAGAAATCAAATAACATGGTTGAAAGTTTCATCTAAAAAAAATGATTATTGTCATTGGTACATTAAATATAAAAAAAAAAAAATTGGTTGGATATGTATTACTGAACCAGATTTTTTGGCACGTTCTATTAGATGGGGATATTATATTGGAGAAAAAAAATATCAACACTTAGGTTCAATTGTTCCATTCTATCTATATAATTTTATTTTTTTTAAATTGAATTATAAATTTATTATAGCTGAAACTTTATCTAATAATTTAAATATGGCACGTGTTTTAAAATTTCATGGGTTTAAAAGGATTAAAATAATAAAAAAATTTATACTAAGAAATGGTAGATATTTAGATAAATATAACTTTAACATGAGTAAGGAAAACTGGATAAAACAAAAAAAATTTCATAGATACAATTATAATTTTCAAATGAATAATACAAAGAAAAAAGTTTTCACATTAAAAAAATAAGATTTTTTGGTAATTTTTAATCAACTTTCCATTTTTTTTACAAATTTAATGTAGAGGCGTAACTTTAGTAAAGTTGATATATAGTTGGTAAAGTATTATAATTGTTAAACAGTTAAAATAACTATATAGTTAGTATGTTAGAGCTTCAATAAAATGAAATTAGATAGCGTCATACCTACTCCAACCCAGATTGAAATATTATACAGTCAGCTAAAAAATCGTGCTTTCAACATAAGTCACGGACTCCTTCCAAGCTACGAAACACATGAAAAGTTTGTAATTAACCATCCTTACAGAAAGTGGTTTATTGTAAAAGAGTCAGAGAAAATTCTCGGAAATGTTTATGTCAAATATGATAATTCAGTAGGATTAAGATGCGATCTTTCTATTACCGTGCATCAGATTGATGAGATTTTGAAAACAGTTGCAGCAACAATTACTCCGTTACCTGCGCAGCCATCTGTCCGTTTTGGGGGCTTCTTTTTAAATGTCTCTTCAGAAAATTTTGACCTGCAGAAAAAGCTATTGAGTTTAGGTCTTGTTGAAACTGAGCGAACATATGTTATAAAAAAAACTTAAACTATTTAAAGGAATAAAAAGAATGTTTAGCATTAACGGCACAAAAATTGGCAGCACAGAAAATCCTTATATAATCGCAGAATTGTCAGCAAACCATGGCGGAGATATAAAAAAGGCTAAGTTAGCGATTAAAGTTGCGAAAGAAAGTGGTGCAAGCGCTGTTAAGATACAGACTTATACGCCAGATACGATGACAATTGAATCACGTAAGCCTGATTTTATTGTTAACGAAGGTATTTGGAAGGGTAGATCTCTTTATGATATATATTCTGAAGCATACACACCATTCGAGTGGCATAAAGAGCTTTTTGACTTTGCGCGTGAACAAGATATGACACTTTTTTCGACTCCTTTTGATGAAACAGCCGTAGATTTATTGCAAGAACTAGAGTCACCTGCTTATAAAATTGCATCATTTGAACTTATTGATTTACCTTTAATTAAAAGAGCTGCAAAATGTGGTAAGCCGCTTTTGATGTCTACTGGTATGGCGAGTGTAAGCGAAGTAAGAGAGGCTTTAGCTGTTGCTTTGAAGTATGGTAATGGGGAGGTTTTATTGTTTCATTGCATTAGTAGTTATCCAGCTCCCCTAAGAGACTCGAATCTTAAAAATATTAAATTTTTACGAGACGAATTTGGCGTTGAAGTAGGTTTGTCTGATCATACATTGAGCAATCTTGCTTCTACTATCGCTGTAGGCTTAGGTGCCTCAGCTATAGAAAAACATTTTAAACCATCAGATAACTCCGTTGGCCCTGATGCAAGTTTTTCAATTAGCCCTAATCAGTTAACGGCACTAGTATCCGATTGTAATGATGCGTGGCATTCGCTTGGTAAGCAGGGTTTTCACCGCTCAATAGCTGAGGAAGGTTCTCGGAAATACCGCCGTTCGTTATATTTTATCAAAAATTTAAACATCGGTGATATTATTTCTTCAAATGACGTGAAAGCCATTCGTCCAGGATATGGCATCCTTCCTGTAAATATTAAAAAAATAATTGGTAAGACATTATTAAAAGATGTGAAACGCGGTGATCCTGTTGCATTTGAAGATTTTAGTGATTAGATGAGCGTATAATACATCCGTCAAAAATAGCCAATTGGCATCTATTATAAATTACTACAAGAAAGCTTTGAGAAAACTAATCTACATCACACCGAACCCGCAAAAAAAGTTAGAAATCTCTTTTACCTATTATAAACACTGAATCTAAAAAATTTATTACTTTTCTAAAAAACTCTTTAGTTGTTTTGATCTACTTGGGTGCTTAAGTTTTCTTAACGCTTTAGCCTCAATTTGTCTAATCCTCTCTCTGGTTACTGAAAACTGTAAGCCTACTTCTTCTAAAGTGTGATCTGTATTCATTCCTATTCCAAATCTCATTCTAAGAACTCTCTCTTCCCTAGGAGTTAATGAAGCCAAAATTTTTGTAGTTGACTCACTTAAGTTTGATTGGATGGCAGTGTCTAGTGGTTGTAAAGCATTTTTATCTTCTATGAAATCTCCTAAACTACTATCTTCTTCATCACCCACTGGAGTTTCAAGTGACACTGGTTCTTTAGCAATTTTTAAAACTTTTCTAACTTTTTCTAAAGGCATCGCTAGTTTTTTTGATAATTCTTCTGGAGTTGGTTCTCTTCCAAACTCACTCATAATTTGTCTTTGCGTTCTGACAATTTTATTTATTGTCTCAATCATATGTACAGGTATTCTTATAGTTCTAGCTTGATCTGCTATAGATCTTGTTATTGCTTGTCTAATCCACCAAGTAGCGTAAGTTGAAAATTTATAACCTCTCCTATATTCAAACTTATCTACCGCTTTCATTAATCCAATATTACCCTCTTGTATTAGATCTAAAAATTGTAGACCTCTATTAGTGTATTTTTTCGCTATTGAGATAACCAGTCTTAAGTTGGCTTCTACCATCTCTTTTTTTGCAACTCTAGATTCTCTCTCACCTTTTTGAATTCTGCTAACCAATTTTTTAAATTCTCCAACGGATAGACCAATCTTTTTACTAAATTCAACTAATCTGTCTCTTATTTCTGTAAAATCTTTTTTGAATTTTTTGAAAAATGCTTTCCAAATTGGATTTTCTTTTAAAAAAGACTCAAACTTTGGATTGATTTCATTTCCAATGTAATATTTTAAAAATTCTTCTCGAGAGATTTTATTATCCATTGCTAGTCGCAATAAAACTCCTTCTAAAGAGACAATTTTTTTATTTTCTTTGTAATGTGATTGAACCAATTCTTCAACAACATGTGGCGCAAGTTGTAAATTTTTAAAATTATCAACTAAAACTTCTTGAATTTTTTTGAAATTTTTATTTTTTGAGACTGAAAGTTCTTTTGAATTTAATAAACATTCTAATTTTTCTACTTGATACTTTTGTAGCTTGGAATAATTTTTATTTAAAGAGTCTAATATATTAATTATTTTTGGTTTAATTTCCTCTTCCATTTTAGCAAGAGAAACATTAAATTCATCGTCTTCAGTTGAGGGATTTTCTTCTTTTTTTTGAATTTCTTCTGTTTTATCTATTTCTTTTTTAGCTTTTGTTTTTTTATTTATTTTTAATTCATCATCATCATCCAGTGCTTCAAAGTCCTCATAGGTGGAATCTATATCAATTATATCTCTTACCAACATTTCTTGATTTTCTATTAATCCTTTCCACTCAAATATTTTTTTTCCAACAATTGGACTTTGAGTAAGAGCATTAATCATTACATCTTTTCCAGCTTCAATTCTTTTAGCAATAGCGATTTCACCTTCTCGAGAAAGTAATTCAACGCCACCCATTTCTCTAAGATACATTCTTATCGGATCGTCGCTCTTATCAGATGATTTTTCTTCACCTCCTGCAGCGGCTTCTTTCTTTTTATTTGACTGGTATTGTGATTTTTTTTCTACAAGTGTTATTTTTTCGTCAACCAGAATAATAAAAGCATGTTCAATATTTTCATTAGTACTATTCCTTTTACCTAAAGATTTTCCAAGTTCTTCGTATGTAATGAAACCTCTATGTTTGCCTTTGGCAAGTAGTCTTTCAAATGATTTTGTAATTATTTTTTCGGCCATAAAAGATTGTGGAGTATATATAAAGGCTGAATAAAAAAAATCTATCTTTTTTTATTCCCTATTTAGCTGGCTTTTAAGCTTAATTAATTCTGAATATGAGTTTTCGTCAAGGTTATTAATCAGTTCATTTTCTAAAGATTCTATTTTTTTTAAATTTCCCTGTTCTTTAAAATCAAGAATTAATTCATTGAGTAAATCTAGAATGTCTTGATCAGTTTTGTCTCTAACTATCATTTCAATATTAGAATTTTTTTTTATTTCTTCAGAAAGATCTTTGTATTCAATATTAATTTTTTCTTGCAAAACTTCTTTACTAACTCTTTCTGTGATTGCGGCAATAATAGTATTTTTTAAGTTTTCATTTTTTTCAGAGATAAAATTTATTTCTGACAATTCTTCTAGTTTTTTTGATGCTATTTCAAAATAATTTAAAATTATAAATAGAATAGAAAATTCAATAATTTGTGTTTTGGAAAGATCTTTTCTTTTTTGGTGCAAAAGCTTAGTTTCTTTAAGCAATTGATAGTCTTTTTGTTTGTTATATTTCGTGTAATTATAATTTCTTTTATACGCTTGTAACGGTGTTAATTTTTTTATTTTTTCCAGATAATCTTCAAGCACATATTTTTTTAGTGTTTCATCTTGTATTGAATAAGATAATTTTTTAATTTCTTTTTCAAATTTTGAGATTTCGAAAGGGTTGTTTTGATCAATTTTATTTAAATGATAATTCCAAATGTAAGTTTGGATTATTTCTTTACCTTTTAGTAAATTTAACAATCCTTCTTTTCCATTAAGTTTAATATAATCATCAGGATCTTTTCCTTCGGGCATAATAGAAAAATGAATTTTATTTTTTTCATTAATTAATGGAAACAATTTTTCCGCAATTCTTAGAGCTGCCTTTTGTCCACTTTCATCTCCGTCTAAACAAATTATTGGATTAGAAAAAAATTTCCAAATTAGGTCGATCTGTCTTTCTGTAAGAGCTGTACCAGAATTTGCAATAACATTTTTTATTCCTGATGAGTAAACACTCACAACATCCATATATCCTTCTACAAGTATAACTTCATCGGTTTCGGCACGTGAGTCTTTGGCTTTATCTAGATTGAAAATAGTATTGCCTTTTTTATAAAACTCTGTCTCTGGTGAGTTAATATATTTTGCTAACTTGCTTTCACGAATTATTCTTCCTCCAAATGCAATTGTATCTCCGGTGATATTATTTACAGGAAAAATTATTCTAGAATTAAATCTATCAAAATATTTTCCTGTCTTTTCGTTTTTATAATATAAGCCTGTCAAGCCTACATCTTCTTCATTATATTTTTTTAAGAGTTCATCATAAAAATTATTCTTCCAGGGAACATAACCTAATTGAAACTCTTCTATTATATTTTTGCTTAATCCTCTTTTTAGAAGATAGTCTAAAGCATCTTTATTATTTTCTTGAAACAATTGCTGATGAAAATAATTTGAATAGTCTTTAAATATGTTTTTATAATTTTGAAATCTTAAGTCTTTTTTTTTATCAAAGTTTGAAAATCTATAAGGCTGCATACCGGCTTCTGCTGCCAAAGATCTTACCGCTTCACCAAAACCAATTGATTTTGTTTTCATTAAAAAATCAAAAATATTCCCATGCTCGCCAGTGCTAAAACAGTGATAAAATTCTTTTTCATCGTTAATTGTAAATGAGGGACTTTTTTCATTTTTAAATGGAGAGATGCCAATAAACTCTTTGCCTCTCTTTTTTAGCTGAACTGATTTACCTACTACTTGTGAAACTTTTAATCTCAATTTTATCTCATCAAGATATTCTTTGGGATATTTCATTTTAATTTAAAAGCTCTTTTATAATGGGACTTACTTTTGAAAAATCAATTGTGTCAGCATGTTTTGATTTTAATGCCCCCATAACCTTACCCATATCCTTCATAGAAGTGGCGCCTACAGATTTGACTGTTTCTTGACAAATTTTCTTTACTTCTTCCTCGCTTAGTTGTTTGGGAAGAAATGCACTAATTACATCCATCTCTTTTAACTCATTTTCTAAAAGTTCACTTCTGCCAGCTTTTTTATAAACTTCACAAGACTCATTTCTTTGTTTTATCATTTTTTTTAATATCGCTGTAATGTCGCTGTCAGTAATTTCCTTTTTATCTTTTGTACGACCTGCTATTTCTACGTCTTTTATTGCAGATATTATTAACCGCAATGTAGGGTAAGTATTTTTATCCTTAGCTTTTAAAGCGCTATTTAATTTATCTTCGATTTGATGTTTAAGAGACATAAAATAATTTATTTTAATCACAATTCTTATCTAAAATAAAAAGAACTTTCTTGACGATTATATTTCTATTTCATATGTTTCGCAAAATCATGTTTATAAGT
>Ga0209631_10006654_pt1 | contig 11846 bp, 13 predicted proteins | sample COG_08_FD_184752 | JGI IMG/M metagenome (GOLD analysis project Ga0209631, IMG submission 184752) | Pelagic Microbial community sample from North Sea - COGITO 998_met_08 (SPAdes) (version 2) | ecosystem: Environmental > Aquatic > Marine > Neritic zone/Coastal water | place: Helgoland, sampling... | reverse complement strand
TGGATTTAAATACACAGAATGCATTAATTGCAACAACTCCCAAAACTGCGCCTCATGAGAGAATTAGCTTGACTGCAAAATCTATTGTTGATGCTAAACAAGTTATTCTTCATCTTAATGGTTCTAGTAAGCTCCATACACTCGAAGAGGCGATGAATATAGGTGATTCTAATACAATGCCAATTTATGCTTTTCTAGATCACGGACTTGATATATTTTGGAGCCCTTAAAGTAACAAGTTTGCTTAATGACGAAAGACTTATTAGTATGAAAAAGCAAGGGATAATAATATTTTCTCATGGAGAATTTAAAGTTAACTTATGAAAATTAATAACATTGATGGTGAAATTGTTAAAGATAATGAGACTTATCTTCTTAAAGACAACACTTCTCTTAAAAACCTTGTAGTTAGCTCAACAACCCTTCACCCAGGAAAGTCAACAAGAGGCCACTCTCATCCAGGAAAGGAAGAGGTTTATATGATTATAAGCGGATCTGGAAGAATGCAGCTCGATGACCACGAATTCGATATTTCAGGTGGTGAAATAGTTTTGATTGAGGATGGTGTTTTTCATCGTGTTCATAATACGGGAGAAGTAGATCTCTACATGGTGTGTATCTTTGATGGGGATAGGAATCATTAATAGTCAACTTTACAACTTAGTTGGAGATATTGGTGCAACGAATGCTAGGTTTGCACTTGTATCACCCGGATCCTCAGAGATGGAAAATATACAAAACTTGAAATGCTCAGATTTTGAGGATATACAGAGTGCAATTCTTTCCTATATTTCAAATCATTCTGAGGTACAGGTTCAGTCAGCCTGCTTTGCAACTGCTGGGACAGTTCATTTAGATGTCTTCAAGCTTGCTAACAACCATTGGGTTATCAGTAAAAAGGATGTAAGAGATGCCCTTAAAGGAATTGAAGTGCAATGGATTAATGATTTTACTGCGCAAGCCTTTGCGACAACCACTCTAGGAGATGATGAGGTTATAGTCATTAATCAAGGGGTTGTTGAGCCAGAAAAATTAAGGTTAGTAATTGGTCCAGGAACTGGCTTAGGGGTCTGTGGTTTAATTATGTCACCCTCAGGTTGGCTTCCTATTGCAGGTGAAGGTGGTCACTCAGACTTTGCTCCAAATACGGCTTTTGAGTTTGAAATTCTGACTATATTAACTAAAAAATTTGGTCATGTGGCTGTTGAGAGAATTCTCTCAGGTCCTGGAATTATGAACTTGTATGAGGCGCTATGCCAAATTCATAGCAAAGAGATGATTTATCACTCACCCTCAGAAATAACTGCATCAGCAGTAAATCAAGGCAGTGATCCTATTGCAGTTGAAACCGTTCAAATGTTTTGTAAAATCTTTGGTTCTGTAGCTGGCAGTATGGCTTTGACTGTTGGCGCTCTGGGAGGTGTGTATATTACGAGCGACCTTGTAAAGAATTTTTTAGACCTTTTTGTTGAGAGTGAATTCCAAAAATGTTTTGAGAATAAAGGCAGACTTCAACCTGTTCTTAAGGATATTCCAGTCTATCTCTCTAAAAAGAAAAATATGGGCCTCATTGGAACGGTATATCAAATCAATAATCAGTGGATCCAGAAAGGCTTTAAGATATAAGTAGCCAGATTTTTTAATCCTCTAAGGCTGTTTTCATCAATAGTTCTGCAATCTCATCCCTGGAGCCAAAATAGCTAGTGATATTAATCTCCAGATTTGGAAAATTTTGAGAGGCTTTATTAACCTCTTCAGGAATATCTCTATTGATGTGAACGCCGGCTGAAAGGAAGTATGGCAAAACTGTAACTCGGCTGGCTCCCATTTCACTGCACTTTTTAATAGCTTCGGGGATTGAAGGGTAGGCAAACTCAAGAAAAGCCGGCATTACTTTATCAAATTGATTTGAATTAAATTGAAGCATTTTTTTTGATAGGGAGTCAACTTCTATATTTGATTCTTCTCTTCTGCTTCCGTGCGCAACCAGCAATAAAATATTCATAACAAACAGGATTAAATCCTAAATTAAAATATTCACTATTTTATAGGGTATCTTATCATCTTAAAAAAAATAAATGAGAGGCAAACCTTTGTACCAATGTTCGTCAATACATGAATCTGCTGGCCAATCCAAGATTGGAATTCTTTTATCCAACTTGGGTACTCCAGATGCGCCAACCAAGAGAGCAGTTAAGCCGTATTTGAGGCAATTTTTATCTGATACGCGCGTCATTGAGCCGCCTCCACCGAGATGGGTTTGGAAAATAATTTTAAATGCGGTTATCCTTAACCTAAGACCCAGAAAATCAGCTAAAGCCTACCAGACAGTCTGGGATACCCACGGAGAGGGCTCTCCTTTGCTATCAATTGCCAAAAGTCAGAAAGCAGCTTTAATCTCTGAGCTTGATAAAAGAGCTCCTGGTCAATATGAGGTTGCACTTGGAATGTGCTATGGTAATCCATCTATGAAATCTGCATTAGATGCGCTTGAGGAGAGAGGCTGCAAAAGAATTATTGTTCTTCCTTTGTATCCTCAGTATGCAGCCTCATCAACTGGATCTGTCTTCGATGCAGTTGCTAAGGAGCTAACATCCTGGAGAAATGTGCCAGATTTGAGATTCATAAGTAACTATAGCGAAGAGGAGATGTATATTGATGCGCTCGCAAATAGTGTAAAGGAGTATCAAAAAATAAATGGCAAGCCTGATTTTCTATTGATGTCCTATCATGGCATTCCTAAGAGATATTTTGACAAGGGTGATAACTATCCTTGTCAATGCTGCAGAACTACCTTTCGCTTAGCCCAAAAATTAAATTTAAAGCCCAATGAGTACCAGATGTCATTTCAATCAAGGCTAGGAGTCGCTGAGTGGATGAAGGAGTACACCGATCAAACTTTGAAATCTTTACCAAGCAAAGGCGTTAAAAATGTCCAAGTGATTTGTCCAGGCTTTTCTGCCGATTGCCTAGAGACAATTGAGGAGATTAGTGGAGAGAATAAAGAGTATTTTTTGGAGTCTGGTGGAGAAAGTTTTGGTTACATACCAGCGCTTAATGACAGAAAAGATCATATAGAATTTTTGAGTCAATTACTTATTGACAATTCAGCCGGCTGGAACAAGTAGGATGAAAATTGTTATTCTTGGAGGCACAGGTTTAATAGGAAGAGCTCTTTATAAAAGCTTTTCAAATGATCATGAGGTTCTCTGCTTTAATCGTGATGCATTCCAATCCATTGAGCATCTAACTTCGATAGTTGAAGGGAGTGATTTGGTTATTCAGCTCTCAGGCTCAACCATCTCAAAAAGATGGTCCACTAAAGTTGTTAATGAGATGTGGCAAAGCCGAGTGAATACAAATCAAATGCTCTCTAAAGTTGTGAAGACTTTGAAGAATCAACCCAGAGTGATTTGCGCCTCAGGTATAAGCTTTTATGAAGAATCTAATTGTGAAGATCCAAAAACTGAAGAAGATTCTAAGGGTAGTGGCTATCTTACGGGTTTAAATATTGCTATTGAGGATGCTGCAAGATCAATATCAGAAGACGTCACTATTCTTAGGTTTGGCGTAGTTCTATCAAGAGAAGGAGGCGCTCTACAAAAGCTTTATTGGCCATACTATTTTGGACTGGGTGGACCTATAATGTCAGGAAATCAATGTTTTTCATGGATTCATATTAAAGACCTAGTTAAAGCAATTCAATTTCTTATCGATAACCCTCAAAGCAAAGGAGTCTATAACGTTACATCACCTGAACCAGTTCCTCAGAAAATTTTTGGAAAAGCTTTCGCTAAAGCACTAAAGAGACCCTTTTTAATTCCAGTATGGGAGTGGCAACTAAAAATTCTTCTTGGCAAAGGTTCTCAAGTTTTGACTTTGAGTGCATCTGTAATCCCAAAAAGATTGATGGATGGTGGATTTGTTTTTGATTACCCAAGTGTTGACAGCGCTATGAAAGAGTTGGTTGGTTAAAAAATTAAATCCTATGGTAAAATATCTCTAGTTTTCACGTTGTTACATCAATCAATTAGGCTTTCCATCATGGAAAGTTTTTTTTATTTATTTTGGAGAAAATATGAAAGTTAGTAAGGATAAGGTTGTTTCAATGCACTACACTTTAAAAAATGATGCGGGAGAAGTTATTGACTCATCCGAAGGCAAAGAGACTTTAGACTTCTTGCAAGGTCATGGCAACATTATCCCTGGCTTAGAGTCTGCACTTGAAGGTGCAAGCAAGGGCGACAAGATGGATGTGTCGGTTGAGCCTGAAGAAGGATACGGACTAAAAATGGAAGACGCTATTCAGGAAATTCCAAGAACTGCACTTCAGGGCATTGATGAAGTTACGATTGGAATGCAGCTTCAGTCTCAAGATCAAGATGGCAATGCATTTGTTGTTACAGTTACAAAACAGGATGAAAAAAACATTACAGTTGATGCAAATCACCCCCTAGCTGGTGAAACGCTTCATTTTTCAGTCAGTATTGAGGATGTAAGAGATGCTGAGGCCGAAGAGTTATCTCATGGCCACGTGCACTCTGCTGGCGGACACTCTCACTAAAGAATCGAATTTTAAGCGGACTAAGTGACAGCACAAATCACGTGTCCGCTTTGCCTCTCTGAAAAGAATCCTAAGTTTCACCAAGATGAGTTTCGAGAGTATCATCAGTGCATAAACTGTAGGTTTGTTTTTGTCCCGTTCAAATATCACTTATCGGCTTCAGAAGAAAAAAAAAGGTACGACAGTCACAATAACAATCCAAAAGATCCACGTTACCGCCAATTCTTGAATCAACTAACTAACCCACTCAATGATCTGATATCTGATAGTTCACTTGGTCTTGACTTTGGTTGTGGGCCGGGCCCAACACTCTCTGTAATGCTTGAAGAGCAGGGGCATAGCGTTGAATTGTATGATAAGTATTATGCTAATGATCATTCCGTCTTTGATAAAGAATTTGACTTTATTACTCTAACAGAAGTGTTGGAACATCTTTACGATCCTATTTTTGAGTTGGAAAGGCTGACTTCAATTCTTAAGCCTAAGGGTGTTCTTGCGATCATGACGCAAACACTAACTAAGGATGTCGATTTTAAGACGTGGTATTACAAAAATGATCCTTCACATATCGGCTTCTTTTCTCAAAAATCATTAGAGTTTTTGGCAAGTCACCTTGAACTATCGATGAAGCAGCACTCAGACCGCGTTATTTTTTTTAAAAAATTGTCAAAGGATTAAGTTTAGATAGCTCTGATAACGGTTTTTGTTTATGAGTCCCTTATCCAAAGACTCTTTAACTGCACAACTCGGCTCATTGAGATGTTTGCAGTCTCTAAAACGGCATTTATCAGCTAATACTTTAAACTCTTTGAATCCATTCTTAATTTCAATTTCAGTTAGACTGTCTAATTGAAACTCTCTGACACCTGGAGAGTCAATTAAATCTCCACCACTCGGAATATGATAGATTGTTGTGTTGGTCGTCGTGTGTTTGCCAAGCTTGCTTTTACTTGAAATCTCATTAACTCTGAGATCTAAGTCAGGAATGAGGCAGTTGATTAGTGAGGACTTTCCAACACCAGATTGACCCAAGAAAATATGAGATTTATCAACCAGCTGTAATTTGAAATTATCAAGATTAGTATTTTCTTTTACACTTAGTAAATGAACTCCATAGCCAAGCTCTTTATAGTGCTGAAAATCTTTGTTAACAGCTTCATTGTTTGAGAGCTCAATCTTATTGACAATAATTCCAATAGGTAGATTAGAGTTTTCAGCCATGATTAGGTATCGATCGATGAGTTCAAACTCATAGTGAGGCTCGAGAGCAACAACAAGCCACAACTGATCAATGTTGGCCGCAATCAACTTATCTTGTCTTTTAAGTTCATTCTCTCGAGGATAGATCGCAGTTACAATGGCGTCATCGTGTTTTGTTTTTTGAAAAAGAACCTTGTCACCTGCAACCGAAAAGCCAATATTTTGACGACTCACTGACTGAAAAACATCTCCATTTTCATCCTCAACGAGCTGTCGCTGTCCATATCTTGTAATCACCCTTCCAACATAATCTATTTCATCATATTGCAGTTGAGATTCAATTTTTGAAGCAGCTTTATCAGCTCTAGCAATCTTGTCAGATTGTACTTTGTTTATGCGCCATTTTTGTTTTCTAGATAACGGCACTAGGCAAATAATTTATTGAAGTCTTTCAATTCTGAGAACAGCACTTGGGTGAGAATCATGGAAAGCAGAGTAGTATTTATCTGGAGAGAGCGATGACGAGTTCTCTTTGTAAAGCTTAATAAGAGAAGAGATAAGATCTTTTGCATCGGTATGACTTGCTGCAAATGCATCTGCCTGAAACTCGTGCTTTCTTGACATAAGGTTGCTGATTGGCGTGATAAAAAAACTAAAGACAGGAAGAGTTAAGCTAAATAAAACAAGAGCCGCATGGGAAGATGGCTGAGCGACGCCAAGACCATTATAAAACCATGTCTGATTAATTAGATAGCCTAAAAGAGCAAGGCTTGCAAAACTGAAAATAAATGAGTTAATCATTCTTTTTCGGGTGTGTTTGTGATGAAAGTGGCCCAGTTCGTGTGCAAGGATTGCTTCAATCTCTTTGTCCTCCATTCCTTTAAGGAGAGTATCAAAAAATACTATTCTTTTGTTTTTTCCAATGCCAGTGAAATAGGCGTTACCGTGGGATGATCGTTTTGAGCCATCCATCACATAGATACCATCACTTCCAAACCCGGTTCTTTCCAATAAGTTAGTAATCCTTGCTTTTAAAGTCTCATTATCCAAAGGATTAAACTTATTAAAAATTGGGGCAATATAGGAAGGATAAATCCACATCATAATTAGGGAAAATAGACTAATGATAACCCACACATAAATCCACCAGTAGTTACCAATGGATTCAAAGTTCATCAAGTATAAAATCGCATAGATTAGAGGTAATACAATAACAAGACTCAAAATTAATTCTTTGATCAAGTCTCCAGCAAAAATACCCATTGTCATTCGATTAAAGCCAAATTTTTGCTCGAGTACAAAATTTCTGTAAATACTAAAGGGTAAGTCGATAAAACTTGCAATCAACATAATGCTCAAGATGAAGAAAGTGCCCATTAAAACTGGATCTGTTACTCGCTCTGACCAAAAGCCGTCGATCCAATTCATCGCCCCACCAAGCGTCCATACAAGAAGAACAAAAGTTGAAAAGATGATTTCAAAATGATTGAGTCTTAATTTAGCTCTAGTATAGTTCCCCGCTTTCTGGTGGTCTTCAAGCTTAATAGTCTCATTAAAACCCTCAGGTACAGTGTCAAATGAATCAGAGATAGCTCTATCTTGCCTAAAATTTAACCAGAGCAAAGCAATCACAGAGGTGAGAATTGCGAACAGAAACAAAAATGTAAAAAAATTAAATTCCATTTATTCAAATAATTATACAATTAGACTCAAATTATACCTAGTCAATCCCTTGATATTAATGATTGAAATTCCAAATTACTTTCAATAAAAATTTGTATTTAGGGAGGTTTAAATGGTTATTTTGACTGCACAAAGTCAAATAAGAGATATTGGATGATTATCCAAATGAGATGGGTATAATTTCGTCATTAATGTTTAATTTTAATAAAGTTTTATGATGACAATGGAAGACAGAGATGGCTTCATCTGGATGGATGGAGAGTGGTTGGATTGGAGAGAGGCAAAGGTTCATGTTCTTACTCATACTTTGCACTATGGTATGGGTGCTTTTGAAGGGGTAAGGGCTTATGAAACGGATCATGGACCAGCTATCTTTAAACTCAAGGAGCATACCGAGAGGCTTTTTAACTCGACTAGAATTCTGGGCATGAAAATACCCTTTGATGCTGAGACTCTTAATCAGGCTCAAAGAGAGGTAATTACAAAAAATAATCTTAAATCTGCATATATTAGGCCTATGTGTTTTTATGGTTCTGAAGGTATGGGTCTTAGAGCTGATAATCTTAAAGTTCATACCATGATTGCTGCTTGGGAATGGGGCGCCTACTTGGGCGAAGACAACATGAAGCATGGAATTAGAATTAGAACATCTTCCTATGTTAGGCATCCAGCTCATCCAACGCTCAGCGGAGCTAAAACAAACGGAAACTATATTAACTCCATGATGGCTCTTAAAGAGGCCTTAGATCATGGCTTTGATGAGGCTCTAATGCTTGATATTGAGGGCTTTGTATCTGAAGGAAGTGGTGAGAATATTTTTGTCATAAAAGATGAAGTAATTTACACACCACATTTGACTTCTGCGCTGCCTGGAATTACCAGAGATACAATTCTCACCTTGGCTAAATCATTGGGTTATGAAATAGTGGAAAAGAAGCTTTCTTGCGATGAAATATATGCCTCCGATGAAGCGTTTTTCACGGGTACTGCTGCTGAAGTGACTCCCATAAGAGACCTTGATGGAAATCAAATAGGAAGCGGATCGCGTGGCCCAATTACTGAGAAGCTTCAGTCGCTTTACTTTGATTGTGTCCATGGCAGAAATGCCGAATATATGCATTGGATTGAAAGTGGTAGGTGCGAGTGAATTCAAGTAACTCAAATCAATCGGACGTCACTTTAATTTCTAAAAAAGATCTACCTGCACATTGCCCCCCTAAAGATTCTTCAAAATGGAATATGCATCCAAAAGTTTTTTTACCGTTTGATGAGTTTGGTAATGCTAGTTGTCCTTATTGCGGTGCTCTCTATAAACTCACTCCTTAAATATCAACTTTTAAGATGCAAGAAAAACTCAATAATATTGTTCTAATTGGTCCTATGGGGTCAGGCAAGACAACGGTTGGAAGGCGACTTGCTGAGCAATTAAAAATTGATTTTTATGATGCTGATCATGAAATTATTAATAAGACAGGCGTCAGTATCGATCATATCTTTGATATAGAAGGCGAGCAGGGTTTCAGAAAAAGAGAGTCAGACGTATTAGAAGAGCTAACCAGCATGCATAACATTGTTCTTGCAACTGGAGGTGGAGCAGTTTTATCCGAGAGAAATAGACTTTTATTGAAGAAATCTGGTTCAGTTATTTATTTGTTATCCTCAGTTGATCAAATTCTAAGAAGAACTGCGAAATCAAAAACACGTCCACTTCTAGAAAATAGTTCAGACAGAAGAAAGACAATTTCAGATATTATTGATTCTAGAGATTCACTTTACAGAGAGATTGCAACATTCATTATCAATACTAATGGTAAAAAACTTAATGAGATAATCAATGAAATTCAATCTTTTTTAGCAAAATAATATAATTTAAGTCTTTTTCCTAAAATTCACCAAAACTTCACTAAAATAGATTTTTGATATTCTAGAATATCGTTTTGAAAAAAATTGAAGGGGAGTCAATGTTTAATCGAACTATCTTAGCCGCACTTACTGTTTCATTGTCCTTAAATGTGAATGCCATTACTTTAGATGAATTCAGTGAAAGACTTGTAGAGAGCCACCCATATTTTGTTCAACTCTCTCTGGCGGAGAAAACTAGCCTTTTAAATCAAAAATCACTATCCACTTATGCTGATTGGAATATCAAGGCTGGAGCAAGTGAAACCTTTACTGGTGGTGAGGACGTAGCTTCAAGGCTATACAAAGACTTGTATGCAACTAAGTACGAAATAGGTGCTACTAGAAAAGTTGAAAATTCTGGTGCTAGCATTAATCTCAAACACTCATTGACCCGAAATGACAAAGATTCTAAAGCAACTCATTCCAACCTTTTTTCAGTTGATTATGTAAGGCCTATGCTTCAAAACAAAGATGGCCTTAATGACAGGCTAAATCTTGATTTAGCATCCATCGACCTCATGGCTAAAAAAGTGAGTCTTGAAGAGCAGGCTGAAAACTTTTTAGCCTCGAAGCTCTCTAAATTTATTGATTTAGCCTTAAAGCAAGAAATCGTTAAAAACCACAAAGTTGCACTTGATCTCGCCAAACAACAATTAGAATTAACAGAAGATAAATTCAAAAATTCACTTGTTGATGTAACTGTTTTAATTCAGGAAAAAGATAACTTTGTTAAAGCAAAACAGCAGTCACTTCAATCCAACAAAGAGCTCATAATAGAGAGAAGAGAGTTGGCTGATCTAATTGGAGCTCGTGAGTCAGATATGATTATTGAGATGAATTTATATCAAGAGCAAGAGTTATTATCTGTAAATCCTAGTGAATTTGTTAAAAATTCACGAGCTATGCAGCAGTTTGATTTTGATAAAGCTAAACTGCAAAGGGAACTAGAGACTAATGAAAATAAAACGATGCCTAATGTCAACTTAAACTTGGGCCTATCCGCACTTGGAGAAAACGATAAGTACTTTGGGAGTTTTGGTAATAGGGACTATTCTTGGAATATTGGTGTCGATATTTCTTATCCATTAGGATCACGAAAAGAGCTAATTGCGGTTGAAAATACTGAGATCAAAATGTCAGATATTGATGCCAAAAAGCAAGAAGCAGAAATGAATAGTGTACAGCAAATTAATTATTTATTGGCTCAAGTCGATCTTCTCACTGAACTTGTTGAGCTTTATCTTGAGCAAGGCGCTCTTGCAGAGGAAAAGGTTATTGAAGAGCAAATAAAATTTAGTGAAGCAAGAGGGCAAAAATCACTTGTTCTGGCAGCAAAGATTAATGCAAACCAAGCTAAATTAACCTACCTTCAAGCGGCTGGCACTTATCAAAAAATAATTATTGACTATAAGGCGGCTATCGACCAACTTTATAATTAAAAATGATCCGTCTTTTTTTAGCCTTTTGTTCCTTTCTTCCACTTAGGGCTAACCACTTATTTGGTGCCTTTTTGGGGAAACTTCTATTTATTTTTAGTTCTGATGCTAAAAATGCATCAAAGCAAAATCTAAGGATATGCTTTCCAAACCTCAATGAAGGTGACCTTCAGGATCTTTTAAAAAGAGTCCTTATTGAAACTGGAAAAAATTTAACAGAGTCGGGGCTGATTTGGAACCAGTCATTTAAAGAGAATACCAATCTCATTAGAAATATTTATGGTGAAAAATATCTTGATAGCCCTGAAAAAACTATCCTTTTAGTTCCTCACATTGGTTGCTGGGAGATTACTGGGCGAGTTATCGCCGATAAAAGGAAGATTACCTTTATGTATCGTCCTTTAAGAAGTTCAAAGCAAAACGATTATCTTCTTGCCCGAAGGAATCAGGGTAATCTGACTATGGCGAGTGCTGATAGCTCTGGTATTCTAAAGATTCAACGAGCGCTTAATAAAGGAGAATTGATTGGGATACTTCCTGATCAAGACCCTGGTGAAGAGGGTGGTATTATGGCACCTTTTTTTGATAAAGATGTAAACACTATGACTCTTTTGGCAAGGTTGGCAAAAAAGCATAATGCACAGGTGTTAATGTTTTGGGCCAATAGGCTTGATAACGGAAGGGGTTATGATTTGAATTTTGAGCCTGTTGATCTGAGTATCAATGGAGACGATCTTGAATCTTATGTCAAAGTAATGAATAAATCGATAGAGTCTTTAGTTAGAAAAACACCAGAGCAATACATGTGGAGCTATAGACGCTTTAAGTCATCGCACTCCTATTGACAAGTTCAATTTTTTAGACGCCCTGAAAGCTTAAAAGAATCAATAATGGTATAATTCACGAATGAGAATTATTGAAGATGTTCGCAGCGTTTTTGCTAGAGACCCAGCGGCAAGAAACATATTTGAAGTCATCACCTGTTATTCGGGAGTTCAGGCTGTCATTTTTTACCGATTAACCCATTTTTTATGGCGCTATAAACTGCGCTGGCTGGCGCG
>Ga0209631_10006650_pt1 | contig 11850 bp, 5 predicted proteins | sample COG_08_FD_184752 | JGI IMG/M metagenome (GOLD analysis project Ga0209631, IMG submission 184752) | Pelagic Microbial community sample from North Sea - COGITO 998_met_08 (SPAdes) (version 2) | ecosystem: Environmental > Aquatic > Marine > Neritic zone/Coastal water | place: Helgoland, sampling... | reverse complement strand
GGTATGAGGGTAGTTGATTGGTTAGCATTTGATGTCACAGAACCAGAAGCATCAACAAATTCAGTCGCTTTAATACCGCCCACACCATCATTTATTCTCCAATAGATGGTAGCAGTAGATGCTTGATTACTGTGGGTTACTGTGAAATTATATGTAGTTGCCATTATACAATATTCCTAGCGCGAATAGTAAACGTCTGTGGACCAAACACCGTTGTACCCGTTCCAAGAGTTCCATTATATTCTTTAATTGTTATTTCAACATCCATGTCTGTATTATAAGTCCCGCTTGGAGTAGAAGTATCTTCAAAACAGGTGAAAGAAGTCTGACCATTCATTCTGAACCATGTAGAAGAATTGTTATCGCCGCCAGCAGTAAAGTCGTAATTTGCACCCGATGCCGTTATCGCACGACCTAGTGACGGACTTAAGAGATTGGTAGTCCCTACATTGTATGCCCGTATATTTATCTGATAGAATTGACCCACTCCAGGAGATGCACTGGTTTGAGATGTCCAGTTGTCTATAGGACCAGAATATTGTCCAATCCCACCTGGATTAGAAAAAGTTCCTTCTGCGCTAGAAGGTGTAATTATAGTCCCTGCTTCACTATTATTACCACCAGATGATTGTTGAGTTTCATTGGCATAAGAAACCGTTCCATCTGAATTCAAACTAAAACTAGCAGTGGTTTCAAGGGGAGTATTGTCTGATACTGCAATTACTTCAGTCATCTCTTGATCAACTGTCGGCAATCCAGAGATATCGTCTATTGAAGAAACGCCTGTTACACCGGATACAGAGAATGCGGCAGGAATACTTGTGTCGTTCACTTCAAGTGTGGCACTCGGTCCACCGGTTGCGGTAGCATTCGAATCGGTTGCCGCAATAGTTACTGAAAACTCTTCAGGATTCTCATTGTCTACTGCAAGATCGGCAATTGCCCGAACCCAGAATCTAAAGTTACCATCCCCTGCCCGAGTGATTGTTCCGAAATTTTGAGTCAAGTCAGCAAATCCTGCAACAGCGCTGGTGTATGAAATTTGTAGATCCGGTCCAACATATTCAACACCACCGGTAGCATTTGATATCCAATCAACAGTTACGCCGACTCCAACATTGGAGGCAAGTAATTCGAACTCTGCCACTGTTCCATCTTCATCTATGGATGTGGGTGAAACACTAAATGCACCATAAGAGGGTGTAGCATCAGTAACTGTGATATCCACTTGAGCAGGGACAGAACCCTGCCCGTAGACTGCTCCTGTTCCCACAAATTCAATAGTCCCGTCTCCGTTTATTGCTGGATCTGCCGTTGAACCAATAGACAATGTTACAGTACTAACGCCAGTGGCACCAGGATCTGCAAGACCGAACTGAGTGGAAGTGATTGCATAATTACCAGCAGTTACCCTTGAGTCTCCGTTGTCGGCAACCGCCACGTTAAGATTTTCATAACTTGCGCCACCGACAAGTGTTGCAGTGTATTCTACTTGCAATAAACTACCTTCAGTGACCGATGAAGAGACTGCAGATGCCGTATAAGATATGGTTTCATCAACAATGGTTATTGTGCCAGTATCTAAATTGTTAGCATATGTTCCTGAACTTGAGCACCGAACTATTAATCCAGCAGGAGATCCGTTAATTGTGGGAATATCCGAACCAAGTACGAGGGTAAAGTCTTGGTTTCCTGATGTAGCATGAACACTGGTATCCGTGTCAGTTGTTCGAGTATCACCATTGATGAAAGAGTAGGTGATGGTCTCGCCTTGAGGTGTTCCTGAAGTAACCAGTCTACCGTAAATAGTGTCGCCCTCGTTAAAGGAGGTGGCAGCCAAAGTTCTTCCTGCATCAGAGAACAATGTAACAGTATCAAAATCGGGTACAGTATCGTTGTCGTTGACAGTGATAGTTGAATTTGCTAAAGCGGTTCCAGAATTGTCGACATTAATATTGATTCTGTATGATTCTCCCGATTCGGGAACAATGTCATCGGTTAACTCAATACTCGGTGAGGAATACCCACCTGTCATACCAGTACCATTAGAATCAACTGTACCTATAACAACTCTATTTCCAGATCCTATTGCTGGGGATCCTGAAAAATCTCCAGAGGTCATATCAGTCAGATTACTTAACCAATAATATACATTTGATCCAGGAACAGCATTAGTGAATGTAGGATCAAAAGTAATTGCACCTCCTCCTTCACTTTGTGTCGCGCTAGAAGCATTGACTGCTCCAGTCGCCGCTAAATCTGTAATTGTTATGGTTGGTGAATCGCCTACAGCATATGCACTTGTTGCTCTAACCGCCCCCGTTGTTGCTCCTTGATAAATATCACTACCAACAACATCGAATGTAAATGATTTAGAAACAGTGTTTAGAACAACAGTAGAAAGTCCTCCATCGTCCCATATTAAATTAGAAACTCGTATATCTGATGCAAGGTCTCCTGTAAACGACAATGTTACGGTCTCGCCTGCAAACGCAGGAGAAAAACCGTTTGGATGAGAAGTGGTCATAGTTCCTGTTATAGTTTGAACGCCTTCAGTTATTGATGAATTAGAAACGGTAACAGTGTATACAGGTAATATGTTTCCGATTGTAATTGTAGAACTTCCTAGTTCATTCGCCCAAACAGGGTCTTCATGATCATAAAATGTTACAGTGAATATTTCATCGCCTTCGGCGTAATCATTGTCATCACTAAGCGCCCACTGTAGTTGAGCAGAACCACCAATGATTTCGACAGGTATGTAATTGACCACATCTAAATTAGGTGTTGTATCTATTATCTCAGCCTCATTTGATAAACCCGACAAAGTGATTCTATAAAACAGATGCGTATCACTAGGGGGTGAGGGGTTAGATGATATCAAAAGAGTATGAGTAGAACCTTCATCAGTAGATCCCGATGTAAAAGACCAGACCGGAGTAAGATATTGAGTCGGTTCTATTGATACTTCTCTGGTGATCCTTGCTAAACTTTCAACTAACACTTCCCCGCCAAGGTACATACCTGCGGGGTGAACAAACAACTTAAAAATATCTTTCCATTGTGAAATAGGAATTGATGCTCTCACTAACAATGAGAAAGTTTGATAAAGTTTGTTGTCTGTTAAATATTTTTCATAGTCCGCACCAATCCTAGAATCATCTTCATTAAGTTTAAAGATGTCAGTTTTTGGATAAAAAACTTCGGAATCGATACCAAAAAAAGAACGGAAAAACCATTCAATCGAATACCGTGAACCCTTTGATCTGAATAAAATACTAGAGAAATTTGCTGCTGCCCTTTTGTCGACAAACCCTTCAAAATATTGTTCGCCTAATAATAACTCGTCTTCAATATAAGATAACAGAGTTATATCGGTTTCCGTGACATCTCGGATCTGAAAAAGGTGCTGAAGCAATTCGGTACTATCGTTTTCATCAAGAAAATCATAGTATTTTTCAAGCAATGAAATAAATTTTGGGTATGCAGATTTAAAGTGATCGGGTAAAACATTCTTTACCTGAGGTCTACCCAAGATTATTTTTCTTCTATATCTGTCTTTAAATCCGTTATGCATAATTCTATTTAGGTCACGTTTATAGTGACTTCAGCAACCTCCGATGATTGTGCCGCTTCGGTTGGTATGGCACGATATTCCCACGTGACGGATCCAGTGAACGACGCGTCCGGAGGTGTCCATCGAAATGTTCCAGCAAGAGAATCTATGATAGTAACAATACCCGCGATCGGCTGCGTTTCCACAGCGTGTGTAATATTTCCAGTGGTCTCAAAGGTGTCGTTAGCAGAAACATCCATAACTAAAGACGTTCCATCATTGACCCAGTTGAACACATCATCTACTGCATCACCATCTGCTGAAATAATCGTCGGTGTAATAGTAACTGATTCAATAACATTCTGTCCAACGTCAACGCCAATAACAAAAGGATCGCTCCCGAAAAAATCAGAATTCGGCGTATAAACCCATTTTCCTGACGCATCTACTGTAGCAGATCCATAAGATGGTTGAGTTGTGACGCTGTATGACACGATTGGATTCAGCGTATTTTTCAGTACTAAAGTATTAGTGACTGTTCCTATGTCCTCTGTGCCCGTCCCAGTGGTCCCTGAGGAGACGTTTGCATCGCATTGTATGAAACTTAATAAATCCCCGTTCATATCAAACAAACTGCTCTGTGCTGACGTTATCATAGAAGAAGAAGGATTAGTTTTCCTATACAAGTTAATTTTCATTTCAAAATCTAAAGTATATATAATTGTTCTTCTATTCTCTACCGCTCCTTCATAATCATCTTGCATTGTCATGCCGTCTAATTTTATTGGAGTGTCTTCGACAAGATCAAACCCATCAAGAGGTTTTACTGAGACGGTATATTGCGGCGTAAAAAACGGTAATATTTGTTCAACAATTTGTAATGCGTCATCTTGACTTCTGGCATATACGTTAAGCTGAAATGCTATGTTGAAAGGAACTGGAGTATATAATAGTTTAGCGTTTTCTGCTCCTGTGATATTAGGAACAGTTCTTTTATTCAATTTTGGTAACTGCCGCGTCGGGTCATAATTCATCGCAAGTATTTCAAACGACATTCTTGGCAATTTAATTGCTATTTGTCGCTCTTGATTTTCTCCGGACTCAGTCGCAACCATTCTGGCAAGAAAATCTCTTTGTGGCGCGTACGATAAAGGAACTTTGGTTTGACTAATAACGTTACCAGCGCTGTCGTTTCGGATAACAAATATGTTATTAAATAAAGAACCAAAAACAGCAACTGATTTTCTTATTCTTTCGTTATAAAACCATTCGCCTAACATTATGGATCTCCGAACGGATTAGATTCTGAAAAGTCCAACAGACTGTCAGATTCAGTTTCAAAAACATCGTTCTGTGCAGAACTATTAGCACCATCGACTGCGTCAGTAATTGACAAAGGAACTCCGGCGGCACCTGTTATAGATCCGATAACCGTATCCACTGTGTTGAAAGAGTGAAACAGTCCGTCAGTAGAAGTTAAATGCGCCACACTTAATATCCTTGAATCGCTATCTGCTGCATTATAATCAGTAACATCTGCCGTTAATGTCCATCCGCTAGAAGCAAGTTGAGAAACTTGCTCACCAACCTGAAATGAACCCTGTTCATTGAAACTGCCCAAAGTATTTTCAACATTATTAAAAGTCAATTTATATTGGTAATCGAATATCTCTACATTATCTATAGCACCAATATCAGTGTCGAAATCTTCACCACTATACTCAAAGAGTTCACACGAGAGTCTAAATACAGGAAGGTTCCTCAATTGATAAAAGGGGTTTTCGTCAAACACTTTTTGAATCTCAAAAATAGAACCGGAAAGAGGTAAGAAAATTAAGTCTCCTTCGTGTGGTCTAAAGTATTGTTTCTTGGGGTCGTCTGGATCGTTTTCATATTGACCGATCTGACTTAGGAATCTTTTTCTAGCAACAATAAAAGTCGCAGCGTCTCTTATTTCTACGCCGAATTTAGCAAACAGATCACCTTCACCATCGAAACCTTCAACGTTCTCGATATACATTTCAATCTTATATGCATTGTCGAACCTAGAGGTTGATTCGTCTTTAAAAATGTCATCAATGTTTATTAATTCCCTGGGCATATAATAAACGTCTTGCCCATACATTTTTAAAGATTCGATTATTAAATCTTCATACAAGAGTTGCTCAGATCGAGCACCTTGTGAAAAATATTTATTAGTAGTCATATTAACCTACAAAAAAGTCGGGTGGTAACTCTTGCTCAAGTCTTAATTTTTCTTCAAGTGTTTGTAATTCTTGAGTAGCATCATCATAAATTTGCCTTCCGTTAACAGTGACTCCTCCGGGAAGTTGCATCCCTTCGAATTTCGACATGTTCAAACCCCATTGTTGTTTTATCAAAGAGGTAGTATAGTTTTTAAGAAACATATCATTATAAACGCTTGTGTGTGAATTAGGATCTATAACCTGATAGACTTCAGCGAATAAGTAATCACCAACTTCTATGTTGTTAATCCCCGACGCCCATTCGCCCCAAATATAAAGACGATCTTGCCTTCTAGAAAAAGTGGTTTGGGGAGTGCCCGATAAAATCATATCCACAAAGTCTAGGTACTGAGACATTTGATAATAGTACGACATACCGCCAGAGAAATTCATAAAATCGCTCATACTGTTTAGCATCATTTGATATTTGATGTTAAACATGCCGCTTGCCCCAAAGGTTTTGTTTATGGGGAACAAATGAGACACGTATAGAATATCTGATGATATCGGTATGTACCCATTGGTCACATCATCGGATGTAATTTGATGTTTTAAATATGTGCGGTATGTTGCATCGGAATGAAACTCACGATACATTTGAATAGCATCGTCAACCTTATCTTCAATCTGATCTTCGTCGACATTAATTTCAACTACAGGTTCGCCTAACCTTCGAAGGCAATAGTTGATTAATGTCTGTCTAGAATTTGGAGAAGCCATTTATTATCCTTCGTCTTGGACTTTTTGTCTTATCATATCATAAATCCCCGCAAGATTAGATCTGTTTTTTTGAGGAAGCTTTGAAAAATTATTATGAACCTTGAACGATTGTTTTTTTCTTACCATATTTTTAGCAAGAATTTCATTCTTTTTTACTTGCCCTCTATTATTCTTACGCGCCTGGTTAACCGGAGCTCCGTTTTCATGTTCATCGTTATGCATTATTTATACGTTCCCCCAAAGAACCACACCAGCAGAATCGTAAATAACTAGATTCGTTCCTGCGGCATCTTGTAGTTGAACACTAGATTTCAATTGCATTTTAGTTGGAGAGATTTCGACTCTTTCGATCCCAGAACCAGTGTTCGAAACAGCAAGACTCATCGATGAAGTGCCTCCTCCAGCAGGATTATGAGTAACAGCAACATACCCTTGATTTGGGTCGTTGGTTGTACCAAAAAAAGCAGCAGGAACATTGGTTGCTTGTGAATTGCCTATAAAAATACTTGATCCAATGACCGCGCTCTGAGCAATTGAAAGTTCACCATTGTTGTCTAACGACATCACTTGAGTTTTAGTGCCACCATCATGACTAAACCATCTCATTGTGGATGCTAGGTCATCGTATGCCACAGGTGCCGAAACATCTGCTGATATTTCAAACGATGGCGTGTAAGGGTCTGCTTCTTCGGTTGACGTAGTATTCGATGCGCCACCAAAAATAATCCTACCAAGGTTATCATTGTCTGAGACCGCACTCTTATTCGATTTATTAGTGCCTCTGTTCTTCGCAAGAATCAGAGAAGGACCACCTACAGTGTCTCCGTGTCTGATAATTGCCATAGTAGTTTTATCAGAATCTTCTGCTTCAATAACAGTACTTGCGTTGAGTATTGAACTTCCTGCTTCATTTGTTTCGAATTGCTGGAAACTTGTTGCCCCTGCAACCAAATGATATCCTAAGTCTGGGTTTGTACCCGAGTCGAGCACTTCTAAATAAACATTTCCGCCAGAAGTAGTCGATCTAATTCGTATGAAGTTATCAGTAATATTACCAGCATCTGTTACTGATTGCAGAGTAGGAGTAGGTGGCACCGTATATATGTCGCTGAAAGCAGTCTTGCTTACAACATCGCCATTGATAGTCAGTATATCAGTGTTAGTAGTGACTTCTCCAAGGTTCGGTATGGACAATCCATTCCCACTAACACCAGCATCTATTGCAGTTGAGTCAAGTGTGGTGATACCAGTAACATCGAGGTCAACAAAAAACGCATTACGATCAGCATCGATTACTTCTGTAAACTCTCCCGGAACCCCAGGATCAACGAATCCTGTAGAAGTGTAAACACTTAAAGAACCGATCCCGATTCCATTGCTAGTTAAAGGACCAGCAGTAGTGACTTCATGTAACGTAACTCCGTCAAATAACGTAGACATATCCCGTTTAGCGATGCCATCATCACCATCCAACACTAATACAATAGATGATGTTGATTCTACATTATCAACACCGCTATAAAACACTTTCGCACCAAAATCAACCTGTACAGTAGCAGAGTCTCTTGCTCCTTTTCCTGCAGCGTCATTTAGCAAAGCGCCTCTAGATGTAACTGTTTCTAATGTTTCCGTTGAAACTGTTTGAACAATCGTTGCTATGTTGCCGCGACTAACGTCTCTGGTGGCGGTATCTATTATCAGCATCTGATAAAAATTAGCATCGCCCGCTAAAGCAGAAGTAATCGATGATCCTGAAATTAATTCTGTTCCAGGTGCGGGAAGGTTTAAACTACCGCCGAATTTAGTTTTTATGTTTGTAGAATCGCCACCAAATTCAGTTACTTCTTGAAGAGAAGGTTTTCTGAATACGGTTTCGTCTACAGTTACTTTAACAACCGAATCTTGATGTAAAAACAAAGCAACAAGATTATCGTCAGGACTTGTGCTAAGGTTTTTAAGGTTCAATCCGCCTTGAAGTTCAATCCTAGGAACAACCGTATTATTCTGTAGTTGCGTCAACCCGCCGAAACCTTCGGGTTTGCTAGTTAAAGAAGCAAAAGTTTCGTCATCTGAATCTAAGTATGCTAAGTTGCCAAGGTCTCTGAATCCAACGCTATCATTAGCATCTATATGGAGTGCTTTTTGTGTTCCCGTTAAGCGAAGATCATTAACATTTCCATCGGTCAACCCTAAGAAAAACTGGCCACCGACTTTAACATTTTCAGTGGTTACTGAAACGTTTGTTGTTTGTGCGACAGATGTTTGTCCACGCTGGGTAACTGTTTGTAAGTTTTCGTCTGCAAATGCTTCTGTTACTGACTTAAGACCAACATTACCGGACCCATCAACAACAGCAAAACTACCGTTGCCTGATTGCAAATTGGATATTACTAATCCGTTGCCTACGCCAGCATCTATCGTAGTTGAATCAAGCGTAGTAATACCGGCGACATTTAACCCCAAATCAATATCAAGGTTATTATTAATTGATGTTGTCCCAGTAGCGGCACCGATATCAATTGATGTAGCAGCGCCGAATGCATTTACCGTCGTGGCATTTGTATTGAGCAAGTTGAATGTTGTTGCGGCAGTAGTAATATCACCGCCGTCTACATTTAAATCTAAATCAACGTCAAGGTTATGCCTGATCGTCGTGGTACCAGTAACAGCACCAATACCGATTCCTGTAGCATCGCCAAAAACGTTTACTGTTGTAGCAGTTGTATTAAGTAAGTTGAATGTTGTTGCAGCAGTAGTAATATCACCGTCGACGTTTAACTTACCAGAAAAATCACCAGAATCAGCTGAAACACCGCCGGTGCCAGTAAGTAGAATGTTTCTACCTGAGGTATTGCTGTTTGTTAATACTTGATCTAAACCTAAAGCACTACCATCAAGAATATTAGCATCGACTTCAATGAATTCAACACTATCGCCAGAAGCACCTGATCCGAGATTCAACAGTTTATATGTTGCTTGTGTGTCCGTTACGTTTGCTGCGAGAGATATACCACCATTAAAATACAGTGGAGTTGGAGTTGTATCATAACCCGCAGGTCTTCCAGGATCGGTTACTGTAGTTAATGTTTCGCCAGTAAATGCTGTTGATTGTATTGCCCTAGAACCCACCTCATTCACAGCATCAATGGTAAGTACAGTTACAGCATCACCGTCGCCGATAAGGTTTGTAAGATTAAGTGCTCCGTCTATTGCCGTTGAATCGAGTAAAGTAAGACCTTCAGCAATTAAAATACCAGTATCTTGTATCGTAAAACTTTCGGGTGTAGTCCAAGATGTTGCACCGTCAAAGGTAAAAGAAGCATATTCAGTTCCGTCATCTGCGCCCAAATAAATTCCAGCATCTGCTGTTTGAGCAATGTTACCAGCGTTGTCGGCAATTACAATTTTCTTATCTGTTACTGACAAATTTGTTGTATTAACAACAGTTTCCGTGCCGTTTACAGTAAGGTTTCCTGTAATGGTTAAATTACTTCCTATCGTCGCACTGTCGGTTAATATTAAACCACCCGCTCGAAGAAGTGCGTTTCCAACAGTAGAGGGGTCGTCCAGCGCATCTGAAACAAAATCATATACTCCAGGATATCCTAGTAATGTCGGATCAGAGAACCTGATGAAGTTTCTATCCGTATCTGTGGGAAGTCGATCAACACCGGATCCATCAAGGTCGTTAAAGAAAATTTTATCTTGAACATGGAAATCTCTGTCAGTATCAATTACCACATTGAAATTTGTAGTTATGTCATCATCATCAACGAATCCAGATCCGTCGTATATTCTAAAATCTGCCGCGCCGATTTCGCCTGAAGTTGTTCTTCCTGAAGAAGTATTAACAACTACTACATCGTGCAAACTTACACTATTAACTGCATCAGAAAGTTCTTGGTCTAAATCTACAGTCGATACAACGCCGCTACTGTTGACCGCAAGAATATCAGACTCAGTTCCTACCGCTAGATTGGTGATAACGAATCCATTATTAGCAACGCCAGCATCAATAGTAGTTGAGTCGAGAGAAGTAGCAGCATTAACAGTTAATAAACCATCAATAGTGGTTGCGTCTAATGTTGTATTGCCATTAACATCGAACTTGCTTAGAGCAGCACTATCCGCAATAACGCTTCTAACAGTTAGTTCTTTAGAACTAGCAACAGGATCGTTGCCTAAAACAAAATCAAGAGTCGCGATAGACTGATTAAATGCTATTGGATCTGTTTGTCGTATGTTAACATACGCACTGTCTTGAGGACCAACATCCGCTATGTCAGCGACAAGTACCCAACGCTCAGTGTTATTAGGATACAGCGCCTGATCAACACCAGTTCCTCTTAAACGAAGACCATTACTTAATGTAGTTAGTTGGTCAGTTTCACCAGAATCTAATGTTGGCGCTTTTCTTGCAGTTACAGATTTTAAAGTTTCGAAATTGGCGTCAAGGTTTTCTACATCAATTTGTACTATTTCATATTCATCTGTAGATTCTTCATAAACCACTAATGGAATTGTACCAGATGCTGGTAATGTAAATATACTGGGATCTGAAACTTGTATTTTATCGACTGTAATGGTGTCTGTCGTGGTATTCTGTACTGCTAAATCTGTTAAAGTGCGTTGCCCAACAGAATCTCCGATACCAGTATAAACTAGTGCGGTTCTTGCGTCAACACTTGATCTTCCAGGAGGCGCTATTCCAAAACCAAAAAACTTTGCTCGAATACCGTCTTCTGTGATTGCTCCAGTAGCAGGAGTAGAAATTGGTACTACGCCAGAAGCAATACTTTGTTCTGTAACTTGATCAAGAGTCGGCGCGACAAACGCAAATAATGCTTCTCTGTAACCCACACTATCTGTAGTGATATCCGTTGTCAGAATATTGGATGATATAAGATTTGCTGTATTAAGTTTAAGTCGGGTATCGGTTGATGTCAATGGTCCAGTGAGATCGACTTTCCCAGAAGCAGATAAAGAATTGGGCGAAGTTATAGTAACGCCGTGAGTTAATGGATTGCCGTGACCGTCATTCGAAACACCTGTTACTTCTATGCCTTGGTTGGTCGTGTTACCGACCTGCGTTATTTCTTGCAACCCTAAATCTGTAGCATCTACTAAAGCTAACGTTCCTAATTCTAGAAAACCAACCGAATCGTCTTGTACTGATAATGCATCGCTAGGATTACTGTGATATGTTGCTACAAAAATTTCACCACTATTGGAAGAAGTTTCATCCAGCGTGTTATTTCTAAACGTTACTCCAGTAAGAGAAGGTTTTGTTGTAAATCCACGAGTCCCATCAGCATCCGAAATAAACAA
>Ga0209631_10006649_pt1 | contig 11853 bp, 12 predicted proteins | sample COG_08_FD_184752 | JGI IMG/M metagenome (GOLD analysis project Ga0209631, IMG submission 184752) | Pelagic Microbial community sample from North Sea - COGITO 998_met_08 (SPAdes) (version 2) | ecosystem: Environmental > Aquatic > Marine > Neritic zone/Coastal water | place: Helgoland, sampling... | reverse complement strand
CCACTATCGAATGCGCTCCCATCACCGATAAGGACACCGCCACTAGCAATGCTCAAACCTGCCCGGTCAGTCGCCAGATCAAATTGCAATCGCCGACTACCGAATTCAGGATGCTCTTGAATTTGCACAGTTAGGGGCCATTCACCTCGCATAGCAAGTTCTACTTCTCCCTCGTAGCGCCCAGGCGCTGTTTCCAAAAGTTGTCCGGCAGCGGCCCGCATTGCAGACATGGAACCCATCGCAGGCATTTCTGCATAGGCATCAATAACAACCCCACTAGCCGGATCCCCGTTTTCATCCCAGATTCTAAAAATAAGTGTATTGCTACCAACTGTTGGTGTCGGCGGGTCGGTTGCGACCGATATTTCTGCTGGCCCAACTTGAAAGCGCGGGTCTACATCTTCAGCTACACCGCTAATTTGCCTAGGTTCAACAACCGTTTTATTTGACCGGTCGGTGAAAACCGTCCAACCCCACGCTACGAAAACCAATACACTGAGCGCAACGACTATGCTTTTCTTTTTCATCACTGTACTCCATCGATATTTGATGATTGAAGTTGCAAAGAACCACCCGCCCTCAATTCTAATTCAGCCAATCTCTGAATAGCACTAGAATGACTACGCACTAGGTCTTCTTCGATTTGCAACTTTTGACGCTCGGCACTAATCACTTCCATAAAGCCGCCTCTGCCGCTTTCATAATCAGTCAGCGTAGCTTTGAGGAATTCATCAGCTAGCGGTAGCAAAGTATTTTCATGCAACTCAATACTATCTAACGATTCAACCACCCCGGCATACGCTGCAGTTAGTTCTGCCAGCAATTGGCTAGCTTGGTTGGCACGTTGTGATTGAGTCTGACGCACACTTGCCTGTGCGGAGAGTAGTTGTTGTCTGCGCTTATTTCGATTGAGTGGAACCTTTAACGATAGCCCAACAATTGTTCGCTTATCAACTTCATCCCACAAACTGTTATAGCCAGCCGTAAATTTTAGGTCTGGGTAGAACGCCTTTTCTGCGACCGTCACATCGGAAGACTCAGCAGCAACTATAGCGTCTAAACGCTTCAAATCAGGATGTTCGTCGGTAGATAATTCCTGTAATTTCTCTAGAGATGGCAACCGTTGAATCTCCGCCGATATCTCTGCATGTGGCAAAGTTAGTGTTGGTTGCCGATTTAACAAGCCATTGATCTGCGCTGTGGTCACAGACAACATACGCGCTAACTCCAATAAATGACGATCCAGATTCGCCAGCTCAAGATCTGCTCGCAATACATCCTGCTGCGATGCTCTTCCTGCGACATAGCGTGATTCTGCAACTGACTTTAAATCACCTAAAAGTGCGTGCGATTCACGATGAATGGTCATGGCTTGCTGTGCAAAATAATACTCAGCGAACGCAGTTCTAGCTCTAGCAGCCAATTCAAGACGCAATTCATGCTCGTGAGCGCGCGCAGCATCCGTACGCAAAACAGCCGAGTTTTTTCGCGCCTTTAACGTCCCCGGCCATGGCATCCCTTGGCTAAACTCAATCCGTTTATTTAAGCCTTGGCCCTCTCGACCAAAGGTTTGTGGCGCAAAGTTATAGCCAAACTCAGGGTCATCCAATGCGCCCGCAGTTTCGATTCGATGGAATGCAACGTCTATTGCTGCCCGACGCTCCGCCACACTGGGATTATGATCCCAAACCATTGATACCAGTTGATCTGCTGTAAAAACTTCCCGACCCTCAAGTGGATCCGGTATCGATTGTGCAAATGCTAGTGGTGTAGAGATAACGCTAACCGCTATTGCGGTCAGCAATAATTTACTAGACATAATCTTGTCCTTCGTTTGTTTTAAATAAAAACCCGCCCACTCTCATAGGGCGCGCTATCCATTTACTACGAAAGAATCGAAATCGGTGGCCTAAAAGGTGGGTCAACGCGGCTGAAACGCGGCGGAGTTAAAAATGAATTTAATGGCAGAAAAATAGCGGGAGCAAAAACTTGAACCAATTCCAGTGGCCGAATCATTGACACACACACCAAGCAACATTCGTTTGAAACGGAGGTAGGTTGATTCTGATCAACCCCTTCATGACAGGGCATTTCCATAGATTCGCTTGCCTCATGAGTCATCTCTACAATACAACAACCGCTGCCATAGGCGAGTGTCGCATTCAAAGCGAACATAAGTATTGCGACCCTTACCAGAGCCCTAAAAAGACTAGAATGATGTTTCATTTTCAAAGTTAATTATCACAATCGCAACTGAATAGCGAACGCAGTTGTGATAGATCAGCTCAAGTAAAGCCTTTAGCACCCGTAAAATCAATAAGAAATACCTATAAACATTGATCCACCCACACGCGATACGAGCACAAATTAAACCCGAAAAATATCGAGAACTATATAGAACACGCTATCAGTATATTATCTGGGTCAAACAAATAGAGACTGTATAATCTCAACGAGTGGACTACACAGATCTTAAAATGAATATTCTGTAGCAATTACATGACAACTGAAATTCGAAATTTACTGAGAACCCTCCATCCACTTTCCAGCCCAAGCGGTTTAGTTCGCATGGGCTCCAAGGATGATGGTGGTTATCTCGTCCCCAATGACCTTATCGGTATTGAAGCATGCTTCTCTCCAGGAGTTGGCTATAACTCTGGTTTTGAGAAGGATTGTGCAGGTCTTAATATGCAAGTTTTTCTTGCTGACAAATCGGTAGACGGACCAGCCGAAATTCATGAGCTATTTAGTTTTACAAAAAAATTTCTCGGCCCGAACTCCAACGAAGATTTCATCACACTTGATGACTGGGTAACCAGTTCAGTTCAAAGTAGCACCTCTGACCTACTCCTTCAAATAGACATTGAGGGTGGTGAGTATGAGGTGTTTTCAACGGCCTCTAAAGCCGTAATGCAGCGATTCCGAATTATTGTTGCAGAGTTTCACAGCCTCGACCAAATATGGAATGATGAGTTTTATAATCTTGCGGATTCAGCATTTAGCAAAATTCTACAAACTCATTCCTGTGTGCATATTCATCCCAATAATTTTTGCTCGGTGACTCAACAGAATGATCTTGATATCCCATCGGTAATGGAATTCACATTTTTGAGGAATGACCGGATCAATAATTTTGATTTCCAAGTAAATTATCCACATCGACTAGATCGTGATAATGCATCTGATAACCCTACCCTTAAATTACCCAAGTGCTGGTACCGTAGTGACATATTAAAACCTGTTCGCAAGCAAAATTATTTAATGCAACAAGACGGCGTAAATTTCGTTGTACAAAATACACAAACAAAAGAAAAAATATCCCTGAACGATAGCGCTGCATTAATTTGGCATTTAGCTGACGGTACAAGAACCGAAATCGAGATCATGGAATACCTTAAATCTGAGGTTGAAGTTGGAGCCGCAACGATTCGACGTGACGTAACAAACTGTATTAACGAATTAACCCGACTACGTGTTCTATAATAATAGCCGAGCAGTTTTAAATTGCGTTTTATAAAACCAGATTTCTCAACTCCAATAGTTTGACTAGCGCTTTACCCAAATCACAAAATCAATAGAAATAGCACGGCTGCGCTCAATAGAATTTTAAGGTATAGGTTTGTCTAAGTCTGAAACATCATGTTCCAACTGTCTGGCATGTTGCTGCCGACTCGAAGTCCTGCTTGTTTCTGATACCGGTGTACCTGAAAAACATATCACTTTAGATGAATCTGGTAGCGCGACTATGGCCCGTTTAGATGATGGCTGGTGTTCAGCGCTAGATAGAAACACAATGAAATGTACTATCTATAACAACCGTCCTTGGGTATGTCGGGAGTTTGAAATGGGTTCGCATGAATGTATTGTGGAGCGTTCCGCGAATAATGTATAAGAACTATTTGCTCCAGAGCAACAACAGACGTTCAAACAATAGAAAGTAAGAAGCAATAAAAAAACCTCGCTAAGCGAGGTTTTTTTATTGAGTGGTGGGCCGTGCGCGGCTCGAACGCGCGACCACCTAATTAAAAGTCAGATGCTCTACCAACTGAGCTAACGGCCCGAATTTCCCACTTAACTCTCGCCCCAAAATAAGGCGAGGCGCGATTATCGTTATAGTTGTACGTAGTGTCAAACGTGATTTACGTTAATGCGAATAACAATTCCGCCACACTCACGCATACGGTCGCATATATAATTACACGCGTAGTATCCCGCGCGACCTGTTCGCCTGATATCTTGGGAGCCAAACCCAAACCAGTAATCGTTATTGCGGTAAACGCCGAGTATAGTAGTGTTTTAAGCCAGAACTGACTCACGCCTATATCGCCATCGCTAACCGCCAATATCTGCCATGGTTCTACAACGTTAAACAAGTATCGGGCACTTAATAAACTACCGCCCCAAACACCGAAAGCAAAAACAGCGATGGTCACCATACAAGCTGCAAAAACACTTAACGTGACGGGAAAGCGTAAATACCTGTCTGAATCGACACCCAGGCTGTTGAGTGCGCGCACCTGACCACCACGCTGTAATTCCCCTAACCACGCACTACAGATACTACCTGAGCGCGCTACAAACAACATAGAGGCCACTGCTGGTGCAAGAAAGACCACATAGGCACCGCCCATCATTTCAAGCAAGCGCTCGGGTTTGAGAAGCATACCGATAATACCGGTTAGAGCATTGTCTGCTAACGTTCTGACGACCGCTATCGTTGTTGCCCCCAGCGTCGTACCAACCAATAGATAAAAAAGTAGACCGCTCAAACAGGTTTGCCAAAACACTCGAATTGAAATACTCGCGAAGTCTCGAATAGAGGGCGTTAGGGTAAATAAACTTATTAGACATTTAACACCGCCCTTCAACCATTGCCATAGGCCTGAGAGCCAAGCTGATGGCCACAAATACCGCAATTTTCCGAACGGTACACTGGCACCTTCATCTGGAATCGGCATATTGCTAAGTGCATGGGTTAGCACACGGTATCGCTGCTCGAAATCCGCTTCTGTCTCTGCAACCGTTTTCCAATTAAACAATTCAACGAGCTTACCTGCACGTAGCTCTAACACTCGAGTAGCAATGCGTGAAATATAGTAGGGGTTATGGCTAACGGTAAGCGCAGCAGTTTTTTGTGTAACGCGGTCGACTACCGCAGATGCGACATCTTTAAGAGCCGCTAGATCCATCCCAGTATCGGGCTCATCAAACAAGAATAGCTCAGGCTCCCTGATCAATGCTCTGGCAATCGCAACGCGACGTTTCTGACCACCGCTTAAAGAAGATACGGGCCGCCGCAACAGGCTTTCGGGTAATCCAATTTCAGCAATCACATCCTTAGCCGTTAACAAACTTTTGCGTTTTGAAAAACGCTGCACCAGATCGACATTTTGCTGCACATTCAGGTAGTCAAGTAACGCACCCTCTTGATAGACCATCGCGGTTTGCTGCTTATCAACGCTAATCTCACCGCTGGCCTGGTTCCCATCCAGAATTAGTTGCAACAAAGTTGACTTTCCTGATCCACTGGCTCCGCATATGACAACGCTCTCGCCATAACCTACCGACAACTCGAGACCGTCAAATATCGGCTGTGCTCCCCTTCTTGCACTGGTAAAAAGGTTTTTAACCGTCAAACAATTTCGATCTTCAATCATTGGCTTGCCGGGTCTGTGCAGCCTGCATCAGCAAACCCCGCTGCGCGAATTTGACAGCTATCGCATTCACCACACGCCACAGTATGGGCATCGATCTTACTCGGGTTGTAACATGAAGAGGTTAGTCCGTAGTCGACCCCAAGCTGCATGCCGAGTCGAATGATATCGGCTTTAGTTAGATCAATTAGAGGCGCTCTAATTTTTATCGAGTTTCCTTCAACACCGCACTTGGTCGCCACATTCGCTAACACCTCGAAGGCGTTTATAAACTCGGGGCGACAATCAGGGTATCCCGAATAATCGACAGCATTTGCACCGATAAATATATCCTCCGCACCAAGCACCTCCGCAAGGCCTAAAGCCACTGACAAGAAAATGGTGTTGCGTGCCGGCACATAGGTAATTGGAATACCCTGCTGTTGTTCTAAATTTTCGTTTGTAGGCACATTGATGGCTTGATCTGTTAACGCCGATCCGCCAAAACTACCAATCTCAATGGCTACTTCGCGATGATCGGTAACCCCCATATGAGCCACCACATTACGCGCACAATCTAATTCCACCAGATGACGCTGCCCATAATTCACACTCAATGCGGTACAGGTATAACCATCAGCTAGTGCTTGAGCCAACACGGTAGCGGAATCAAGTCCGCCGGAAACCAATACTACTGCTTTTTTACTACCTATCATTCTTGTAATTTCTCAACGGCCCGGCTCATCACCCCATATCACTTTATGCAACTGAGTTTGCACACGCACCGGCAAGCGGTCACGCAAAACCCAAGTTGATAAGTCTTTGATATCGAGTTGGCCCCATACTGGCGAAAACAGAATCGGAACTGATAGTTTATTTTTGCTCAAAAAATCCTTCGACCACAAATAATCTGCTTCATCACACAATACAAACTTTAGCTGGTCGTTGCTCTTCAAACACTGAAGATTTTCATACTTATTTTTCGCTTCTTCGCCTGAACCGGGCGTCTTAATATCCAGCACCACTGAAACCTTAGGGTTTAGGTTTTTGATACTTACCGCATTACCTGTTTCTAAGGAAACCTGGTAGCCAGATTTAACTAAGCTATCCAATAACGACCAGCAAGCTCTCTGCGCCAACGGTTCACCTCCTGTAACAGTTACATATTCTGTGGCAAAAGCCTCAACCTTCGAAAGAACGCCCACTTCCGAAAGTTTAGTGCCACCGGTAAACGCATATGCGGTATCACAATATGTGCAACGCATGGGACAGCCGGTAAGCCGAATAAATACGGTCGGGCATCCGACGCTTAGCGATTCACCCTGAATAGAGTGGAATATTTCGGTGATTGTAAGCAATGAAACAATATGCCAAGGTTGATTGCGCTAAGCCGCCACCCACAACCAAGTGAAATAGCGCATTAATCCCCTACTGGCTATAAAGCGACCTTAAAGATCGCCCAAAACGCTATCCGTAGAAGGTTGCGATTGCGACGGAATAGAATCAGTTGGGATCCCAGCTGATTGATCAACTTGCGAACCTGCAACAGGATCATCAAGGGGTGCCGAACTTGGACCCGGACTTCTAATTACCTGCCACTGAAGCTCACTACCATTATTCTGAACAGGCTGCTGATTTGATGATGTGACAACCCCACCTGCACTAGCACCTATCGCGCCCGATTGGCCATTCGGAGCGTTCTGCACTTGCCAATCATTGTCGGAATTTAAATTCTCGTTGCCCGTTGCCAATTGGCCGGCAGAGGGCTGATTTATTGGTACTGAACCTGTGGGTACTACTTCCACGGTAACTGGTGCAACAACGGGCTGACTGGTAGATGGTACAACTACATCCACATTGCTAACATTTGTACTGTTATTTCCTATTTGCCGATATTCTTCATTCGCCCTATAAACACTTGAGCCAGATTCGGTCTGTGGCACAGCCGTCGGGAGAAAAGCAGCATCTGATGCTGGGGTTGCTGAGCTAGACTCAACAGGCTGTCCATATCGGCCCATGGAAACACCAATCATCGCCGCGTCAGGCTCTGTATCAAGGGCTTCCGTGGAGGGTTGATCCACTACACCCGATACACTGTTGTTCAATAAAGGTGTATCCAATTCAACCGCATCCCCAGAACCTCCCAGACTAAACCCTGAGTCGATCCCGTCCGGTTGATTAACCCCCTCAACACCGAGCCCACCTTGCAGCGCTCTTAATTGCTCGCGCAACGCCAATATTTCTTGATCGCTCCTACGCTTATATTGATTGAACTCGTATCCCTGACGTTCAATCAAATTTCGCAATTCACTCATCTCCCTACGCACTGCATCCATCTCTTGCAACTGCTGCAATGACAAATTGGGTCCCTGGCCACGCGCACCACTAGTTAGGTCAACAGCGCCAACTGGCGCCTGAGCTGCAGCCGGGTGACTAGCAAGGACGAGTGATACAGCTATACCTTTCCATAAGCTAGTGCACGAATGTCTCAGAATACTTAGTATCGATGTTTTTATATGCAAAATATTGGCCCAGATAAAATAAGGGCCGCAACACGTGCGGCCCTAACCTATTACTACTCGTCAATCGCGAGAATACCACCCCGACTTATCGGGGATTCCTGTTTAATACAGGATTTCTACGCGACGGTTCTGACTCCATGCACTATCGTTATGTTCCAACGCAACTGGGCGCTCTTCACCATATGAAACACTTTGTGTTGGGTTGTTGCCAGCACCTGCAGCACTCATTAAGCGCGCGACACCTTGTGCGCGTCGCTCACCAAGAGCAAGATTATATTCACGCGTTCCGCGTTCATCACAGTGCCCTTCAAGTGTTACTTCCACACCTGATTGCGAAGCTAGTGCTCTTGAATGCGCCTCAATAATAACCCGGGATCGCTCTGCAATCTCAGAACTATCGTATGCGAAAAAAACTGTTCGGTAATTAGTTGGATCACCCATGATCCCCATCGCTTCTAGATCAGAAACCGAATAACCGGTGCCAAACGCATTATTGTCAACAGCAGGCTGTTCTGCAGGTGGTGGTGCTGTTTCAACTGCAACTGTTTCTTTTTTTCCACACGCAGTCAGTGTTAGCAACAAGGCTACTACTAATGCACCAGACATTTTATTATTCATAATTAAGGCTCCTGAGTCTTAGACAGAGTATTTATACGTTCTTAAAGTGGTTTGTTACTGAAAACTCGCGTAGCAACAACCCCATACTAGCAAAATGGCAGAGAAAAGGTAGGGTAAATTACATCAAAACCTAGCACCAGAAGGTGACCAAGCTGGTTCCTTTACATCGCCATTCTGAAATCTTAGCTCCTGCTTTACACGGCCATCAGCAGAAACTGCTGCTAATATACCATTATATTGCTTTTGCGCGGCATACAATATCATAGCTCCGTTTGGGGCAAAAGTGGGTGACTCAACTAAACTCACCTCACCGCCAGTTAAAGATTTCTGTTCACCCGTCGCCAAATCCATTATAGCAACATGAAATTGCTTATCCGGCCTACTAATCATTACTAAACTTTGACCATTTGGCGAATATGAGGCTCTGGCGTTATATTTTCCGTTAAATGTTAGTCGTTCCAAGCCCGAACCATCACGGTCAATACGATAAATATGTGGGTTTCCTGAGCGATCAGAAGTAAATACAAGGGATTGACCATCTGGTGACCAAGCCGCTTCAGTATCGATCGCCCAATGTTTAGTAATCTGTTGTCTGGTTCTAGTGGTCATATCCATAATATAGATATCCGCATTACCAGATGTCGATGACGTGTAAGCAAGAAAGTTGCCATCGGGAGACCACGCTGGCGCTCCGTTTATTCCCTTAAAAGACGCTACTACATTACGTTCTCCAGATTGGACGTTCTGCACCATGATTTGCGAGCGATTCGCTTCAAATGTGACATACGCCAGACGCGTTGCGTCCGGAGACCAGGATGGAGAAATAATTGAATTACTCGATTGAAAGATAGTACGCGGACCATAACCATCAGAATCAGCCACCCTCAAGAAATTATTTGCTAGCCCTTGTCCTAGCCGCTCAACGGTTACGTACGCAATTTGAGTGTCAAATGCCCCAGGGCGACCGGTCATTGCCTCATAAATGTAGTCGGCTATTTGATGTGACACTTTGCGTAGCAAATGACCAGGCACTTCATCAAAACGCCTTCCGACAACCATTTTTTCACGAAAAACGTCGTAACCACGGGCTTCGATGCTGTAAGTGTCATTCCCTAATGAACGTATCTCACCAATCACTAAGGCTTCTGCCTTGGCCACCCGCCAGTCTTTAAAGCGCACATCTTCGGGCTTACTAGGAAAACTTAAATATCGATCACGGGGAATCGCATCAAACTCACCGCTTCTCGCCAAATCACCATTTACAATCTGCGCGACATCATGTGGCGGATTCACTACGGTGCCAGTTAAGGGGTCAATTTGACCAGATAGCGCAAATGGTACAACTGCAACCGGAATCCCCCGGGCTACGCCCTGAGTAATCTCAATATTGATCTGGCCATGAGCGGTACCCCACAAGCAAGTCACTGCGAATAAACTAGTACATACGAATTTAAAAAATTTCATTAGCAACCTTTCGGTGAGAAGGTAAAATTAAACTCTTTCCAATGTTTATAGAGTCTTGGGTTTTCAGGGATTGGTAAAGGGCTGGCAAATGTTACGGCAACCTCACCCGCGCGATCAAACTCGGCTGATCCACTTGACCTACTAAGTCTAACGGCTTGCACGGTTCCGTTCTGCGCTACGTTAACATTGTAAACCGCACGCATGGCGCAAGAAGTCCCGGCGGGCTCGCGAAAATTATCTTGTACGGCGCGCTTAATCGCACCTTCATAACTACCAAACAATTGCTCCGCCTCTACTTTTTCTGCCGCTTCGGCTTGCTTTTTACGCTCTTCTTCTTCGCGCTTTTTACGCTCGGCCTCTTCTTTTTTGCGTTGCTCTTCTTCTTTACGCTTCCGCTCCGCTTCCTCTCGTTTTCGCTGTTCAGCCTGCTCTTCTGCTTTCTTTTCTTCTTCTATCCGTTTTTTCTCAATCTCGAGCGCTTTTTGCTCTTCTTCACGTTGCTGTTGTTTCAACTCTTCAACGCGTTCCTCCTCTATCTTTGCTTCTTTTTTGAGCTCTTCAAGTCGTTCCTGCTCCTCGCGGACTTCCTCTTCCTTTTGCTGCTCCTCCTGACGCAACATTTCAGCCATCTCTTCTATTTCAGCAGCATCGACCGTTGTGGCCTGAACTATGTCTTCTTTAGGCGGAAGACTTGAGCTTTCCACCTGTACAACTTGATCCCAAAAACCATATACAGTGAACAAGATTATCGCACCATAGATCGCGATTGGCACAGCTGCTGCTGCCAACCGATCCTTCAACGATAACTTTGACTCACGTCTACGCATTATTCTACTTCGGCCACAGTTGGAGTTTCAGTGACCAGACTCACCGATTCAACACCAGCATCTTTAAGTAACACCATCGCCTGTAAGACGTCATTATAGACCGCCGCTTTGTCACCTCTCACGAAAAAGTCCGCAGATGGATTATTCAACAAATATGCGGCGGCATAAATCTTTATTTCTTCTGAGTTTTTTTGCAGATCATCCACATAATAAACACCGTCGATATCGACAGTAAGCACCATTGGCTCTGGAGCATCCTGATTTCGAGGAATAGGGTTATTTGCCAGCTGAGGTAAATCAACCTGCACCCCCTCAGTTAACAAAGGAGCTGTTACCATAAAAATTATCAGCAACACGAGCATAACATCGATATAAGGCACTACATTAATGTCCGCCATTTGCTTACGCTTTCGATCTCGATAGCTCATTTTACTAAGTCTTACTTGCCACCTGCTTGGCGATTAACAATACTTAGAAATTCCTCAATAAACAGCTCATACCGCCCAACAAGACGCTCAACTAAATGGCTAAACCGGTTGTAGGCAATAACGGCTGGTATGGCTGCAAATAGCCCCATTGCGGTAGCAATAAGTGCTTCTGCGATACCAGGTGCGACCGTGGCAATAGTTGCCTGCTGATCAGATATACCGAGTGCGAGAAAAGAATTCATGATACCCCACACTGTCCCAAATAGACCTATATACGGGCTGGTCGACCCGACCGTCGCCAGAAACGACAAATGCGCCTCTAGATGGTCAATCTCCCGGCCGAGTTCAACTCGCATCGCCC
>Ga0209631_10006645_pt1 | contig 11858 bp, 6 predicted proteins | sample COG_08_FD_184752 | JGI IMG/M metagenome (GOLD analysis project Ga0209631, IMG submission 184752) | Pelagic Microbial community sample from North Sea - COGITO 998_met_08 (SPAdes) (version 2) | ecosystem: Environmental > Aquatic > Marine > Neritic zone/Coastal water | place: Helgoland, sampling... | reverse complement strand
CGATCCGTTCCGCAGGAACTGCCTCATAAACGGCCTAGATGATATTGGGCTTACTCTGCAAAAAAGTGACCAGATAGCAGAGTTTGAGAAAATCCGTTCCACGACTTATCCTTGGCTTGATGGCGCTGGCTACCAAGAGCGCAAGGCCACTCCGGCTCATTAATTAACTGTTGCCAACTAATGATTTTTTCCAACTTTACGCACCTGCACTGCTCAGCCCTTGAAAAAATAATGATCAAAATTCTGTAGGATTACTATGCATGACGATAATAATAATAATCATTACCTTTATTCGAATGAAGCAGACAAGTAGTCTAAGGTAGAATATCCTTCTCAATAAGCGGAAGAAGTACTGTCCATCTCTCCGTCCGGGACCATCCGGGACGTGCGGTACACACGAATTTTACGCAGAACCGTTCCCCGTTGCCAATCAATCGCTATATTCACATGTCTCAATCTAAACTTGCCCAATGCCGATTACACCTGGGTCGTGATGAAGCCTGTCTCACTCGCTGGGGCCTCTGGTAAATTTTTAATTAGTCAGATCTGACTATCTCGCTAGTTAGTAAGTTCATTTATAGTAGATTCTTCTCTGCATATAGCTTTAGCCAAGCCAGTCCACTGCCAAGCTATGCCAGAAAAAGGTTGCAGCTTCAGCTGCAGTGCGAGAAAGTGAAGAAGTCGCTGCGAGTGAACGACAAACTGAGACCCAAGGTGACGATGATTGAAGTTGCTATAAAATGCGTCTGTAAGAAAAATGATCATTGGGAAGCTTCCGCGATGACGCACGTGGGCGGTGGGGCGGTAGGTTATGCGCAGATTTGCACAAAAAAAGGAAGTATAGTCGATAACTGGCATTCCATCGATAATCGATAATTATTTCATGAGTTCCCTCAGTGCGCTTCATTTGTTTCGTAAACCTATAATAACTGATCATAAATTCAGCCCTGACCGTGGTGCATAATTGTTCTGAAGAAACCCAGAGATCAAAATCGTTTGTTGAGCAGCTAAAGGGATCAAATCCAACCTTGCGCCGGTGCATGAAAAAAGGTGAGCGAGCACAGCCGGCCATCTTCATCACCACAAAGTAACGTGCCCGTTCCATGAAATGCGGCACATGTAAGATTGGAAATACCTTGGAAACATGCGATCTCCTGCCACATTCGAGCATCATAGACATGTAACATTTCACCTTCACACACAGCAATCCACCATGGTTGAATTTCACAGGTTGAGCATGCGACAGGGATGTTTCGATACGATACTTTCCAGAGATGATTTGAATGCGTGTATGATTTACGGCTATCCCACAACATTGTGCTGTGGTCCCGAGAAGTAGAAATTGTGGAGAGTGATGCCCCGTGTAGAAGGGAAATGGATGTGATGCCACCTTCATGTCCAGAGAATGTTTGGACAGTATTGCCGGTGGTAAGATCCCAAAGCCTTACGAGACGGTCAGCTGAAGCAGAGAAGAAATTGTAACTGTAATCGCAAGCTAGTCCTGTTACTTGTCTGGTATGACCGCAAAATGATGTAACTTGCACTCCGGCACTGTCGTCCTTGGTATCCCAAACACGGATGACCCGATCTTTGCCACCAGAAAGGACCTTGTTCCCTGAATCGGCATAACAGCACGTGAGCACTGGTCCTACATGTCCAGTCATGATGCTACTATCATGTCCTTGATGGATGTTCCATGTCCTTAGAGTTCCGTCATCAGATGCACTAGTTGCTTTGGACATGTGTGGGTCCGTGGCAATTGAACGGATTTGTTTGGCATGCCCCTTGAATGTTTCCTGGACTTTACATATTGTGTTGTCACCAGTTGCTGCTATCTTCCGAATGAAGGAATCCTCTCCTCCAGTTATTATTATTGACTGATCTGAAGAATTTATTTTTGAGTTTTCTATGGCAGATCCATGTTGTTCTGGCAGAAAAACAGTAGATCTTAGACTCGCGATTGCGGTAATTGAACCGCTATGAATATGACCAGTAGGTTGGCATGAATATGTGTTTTTTTCTTTATCCCTGTCTCTTATGATTCCTGCCAGGGAATCGCAATGGTACTTGGTGAAATCATCCCGAGGACGAGTTCTGTTTCCACTCAAAAATAGGCCCCTCTCCTGTGGACATAGCCCCATGGATGACGAACCATCTCGCCCAACCCAGCTCCATACACAAACAGTGCAGTCTTCTGCACCAACCAACAGCAAACTTCCATCAGGGGACAATCGCGCTGTACAAACAACGCAACCTTGGTTTATAATCACAACTGGGCTGCCTGAGCGTCGGTCCCAGAGGCGAATATGATGGTCCATTGATGTGGAGACGAGAACACATCCGTCCACGTCATAGTGCACGTCAGTCACTGCTGCCTTGTGTCCAAAGAGGGCGCCGGTGTGTATTCCTGAAAATGGATCCCAAAGCATGATCGAGTGGTCATGGGACCCGGTTGCGAGTGAGTTGCCACTTCGATCAAAGCAACAACAAGTCACAGCTGCGAGGTGACCCTGCAAACTGAGTGCCATGTCTGCCCAGGATCCTGTGAGTAAACATGGTTCGGTACCAAGGTGTGATCTACCTCTAAGTGGTGTTTTATTTGTCATCGACCAGACCTGAAGCGAGCTGTCACTTGAAGCCGTGACGAGAATATTCGCGTTAGGAGCGATCCTGACACTCAAAATTGGTCCTGCGTGAGTCGTTTGTATTTTGTATTTTAATTTTACAACTGCCGCATTCAGATCCCACACAAAAATGATGCGATCACATCCCGCGCTTACAAGCTCGCCTGTGGCTGAGGCAAAGTCAATAGATAAAATCATATCATTATGACTTCTAAGAACCTGACTTGTTCTGCCCACATCGCCCTGATATCTCCATAGTCGCAGGGTACAATCTCTTGATGCAGATGCGATTCGCGGTCCTTGACCTGGGATGTCCATGGAAATAAGACCCGTTATGCAATGTGTATGTCCAGCTAAAGTAGACATGCACTCGCCAGTCACAGATGACCAAATAAAAATTGTTCCGTCTTTTCCACCGGACACAAAACTAGTGGAGTCGAGCCATATGCACGTGGTAACTGCTTCTTTGTGCATGTTTTGATCGCACATTTCCTTGACAGGCGCGTCATCTGGCTTATTCTCCCAAAGGAGAAAAAACTTCTCGCCTGGCTTAGCATCCTCAAAGCGAGTTTTATGTCGTTCCTGAGCATAACTCCCTGATTGCAGTTCGTTCTTCGCCAAACTACTAGGCTCAGAGATTCCCGGTGAATTCATTGCCGACTGCAAGATTAGGTGTGGCCGCCTTTGAAGAAAGCTAAGATTGCGCCAGATGAAGTTGCGAAACGCAATTATTCTCCGGTGCATGATTGTGTTATCACTCATACGATTCCAAGACCATGCACGAAAGGCACGAGCATGGCATCTGCTATCAAAACAAAAGTTATCCGCATAAGGATCCCTCGGCTCCTCAGAATGCTGTTCAAGCCAAGGAGGATGTGGGTACAGAATCACACGATCAAAGTCGTCAACCAGTGATGTGCCTTCCCCAAGCTCAAGCTTTGCCTGCAAAAAAGAAAAGTCGCACAACAGTGCACAAAGACCGTTAAACTGCTGTGCTTGGGTCAAATAATAAGGTAAGAATAGCAGTGTATTAACTACCATGCGCTGGCTCTGGAAGAGATCAGGATCTATCAGTCGTGCGTGCTCGTCCCAATCAAGATATACATGTGATGGCAGCTGATGCATCCTGGTAAGGAGGCCGTACCCATGGGATTTGGCATGGTCCTGAGTGATATCATAAGCATGTTGTTCCTGGGTTCGTGGTTCGCCTGTCGTGTCAACAGCGGGAAGACAGGGTTTGTTTTGCTGTTCTGCCACATGTTCTGATTCTCCGTAGTATTCAGCTAGAATTCGATACAAGGCACACTTAGCTTCATTACTTTTTACGTAGCGCCTCAGCACCACGCATGCTGCTAGTTTGCTTGCGCACCTATATGTCCCATTGAACGGTCCTTGAATAAAGTGTCTTGCCTGCCACAAAAGCGCTGTAGCAATGATGGAATCCACGTGCACCCGTGCCCGTTTCTGCAACAAACTGCCCATCATTGCCTTAATATCATCTAAAGTCAACGAGCCACTACCAAAAACTATGATTGGAAGCAAACGTGCAAGCATTGAAGCAGGAAATATTGTTTCCAGGTTATCTAACTTATTTTGTAACATCGTGTAAATGTCACCTGGAAGCTCGTCCACCTGCCTAAGTAGATCGACGGAATCAAGATCAATCGAGCGCAAACACTCCACCAGTAATTTAGCAAATGTAATCGAAGATATCCCAGGTTTGTTCAGTAACACGGCCACCAAATCATCATCTGGCTCAATATTTAAGGCACTGAGATACTTCGTCAGAAAAAGTTTTTGTTCAGAGTACTGCATGGGACGGATCTGTACAGCCAGCTCCATCGCCTCTGGTACGCAAGCATTCAACAAGACTGCCTGCTTTTGAAGGTGCTTCGACGGCACATAATCGATCGCTGCCTTGTGTATTGAGTTTCTATGCCTTTGATTCGGAGGTAGTAACGGACCTTCTTCGATTTGGTGCCCACCAATCACCATCTGTAACCCAGAGGGCAGTTCATCTTCGTGGAATAGCCAGGCAATATCACGAGGATTTTCAATGTTTGTGATGTCGTCAATGAATATCACTACTCTTCGCTTAGAGTTGACAGTGAAACGAATCAAATCGAGAAACGCTGTCCGCGCCCCATTGAAAGTTCCAGGAATGTTAATGTGATAGGAGCACTTCTCCTTGAGACAGGTCGCAAGGTGCTGAAACACTTTTAGTGGAGTGTAATTTCCACAGAAGACACCGGAAAATGCAGACAAGATAATTATCTCATCGTGTGTTGCGCCATTGATATGAGTGCATAAGCTTGCGCATGCCACCATACACCGCTGCAAAACGCTTGTCACTCCACCACCTGGCGTTGACTTGATAAAAATCGCTCCGGGACGCCCAAGTTTGATATATTTCATTACCGTATGCTCACTCGTTCTTGGAAAGTAGAATTGATTTTTCAATTCGAACGCATGTTCGACCTCTTTTTTGTGATAGGCTTGAACAATTTTTGAGGGATCTTGTGAAAATTCAAGTGCGATGCGCGACCATAGATCCTCCAGAACATCTGCTGCAAAATTGTCTAGATCAACTGCATACCCAGGCATTACTCGGAGTAATCCACTGCGATCTGGACCAATCGGAGGTGCGTAATTGGCATGATAAGGCCTGATTGACACAAACGGATGTGCATAGAGTGCAGACAGGAGCGAACCAACACGCTCTCGCTCGTACGCATCTGAACTGTAAAAATTGTCAACGTCATCTTTTAATATTTGCGTAATGAAGCTGCTGTCTCTAAAGTAAACCAACGTGTGTTGTTCAGATTGTACCTTGTTGGTGCCTCTTGTCGCTTGACTGCTCTTACATACCATATCCCCTCCACTGCACGCACCTGTGTTATTCATCTCGAAACTTGATGAGCTAGGTTCATTCACATCGTTGCGATCAGTAAAAACAGGGGTGTTAGCGAGTTGCAACAAATGTGCAAGAACACACTCAAATCGGTTGTAGTCCTCTGGTGCAGAGTGTATCCAATCAAACTTTGCCTGCTCCTCACCTTTTGGGAGCTTCGCGATGAATCTTGTCAACTTCTCTTTACAACCGCATTCTGGCTCGAACTTACCAGACAGTAATACGACATGTAACCCTCGATGCCGCGCAGCTTCGGCCGTTCGTAAATGAAGGCCAGGTCCACAATTGGCAGCGTCGTCCCGTAAGTCAAGATATCGTATTCTGACCCTTCTCGTTTGACAACGTTCTGTCAATATTGGTAAAATCTTGTTGCGTAAAAGCAGTCGCTCAGCCCCCATATCCGGTCCGGAAACCACATGAATAATCACTTCCCGAAAGCGATCTTCGCGTGTTTCGCACCGAGTTTCAAGGTTGATAGAGTTCAGAGGAAGGTATTTAGGGACTGAAGCATGCAAGTCAACATGATTCTCGTGGGCCAAGTACAGGCCCGGGCAGTCATAGTTAAGTACAAGAACCCCCGCAGTCCTCGCATCTCTGAACAACTTCCACAGCTTATCATCAACTTCTTGTAAACCATTTACCACGACCCCGCAGCTAGATACTATTCTTTGCAGGGCTAAGATATTTGCCGGATGATGATGGTATTCTATTAACTGAAATGCAGCACAATTTTCAAGCACGGTGAGGCACTCAAGAGTTCCTTCGCGGGCGCTCTCCTTGATATCGAATGGCAGTACGGCGCATACACGGCGTGTAACGTTTGGAACTGGCTTCGATGGCGGTATGCGGGCGACCCGTTTCGCTTCCGTTGGGTGAACCGCTACGTTGTGAATGTGAATGGGCATTTATTTAGTTGTGCATATGCGGACCATTAACATCCAAAATGATAAGCCCGACTCGCTGTCAAACGAGAACATCAGTTGGCGGCTTGGTTCTTGATTGGAAAATACCCCTTCAACCTCTGTTTTATGCTGTCGAGCAGCTCACCGTGTCGCGTGACCTACCGGGGTACGCTTCGCCGTAACCACTTACTTTCGTAAAAGTTACCTTCGAAGGTACCTTCGTATTCTGGATTCCAACCACCCACGCAGCCACGCACGCACACTTTAAGTTAGTTGATGATAATCTTAAGGATTTTCTTATTAAACTTTTTCCAAATAATGTTGACAGTTACCATCAGTTACCCATATGATAACGTAATCACATTAATATATATTTCGGGGTTATTATCTTATTACATACAGTACTTAAGTTTGCGCGGGTGGTTTGAAATCCAGAATATATCATATCATAGTATAATGTACAGTACGAAGCCTTACTTATTAATAATATATGTACATATATACGTTAAGATCTTATGTGTAATAATAACATATATACTACGAAACGTAAATAATGTCTCACCCTTATGAGATTCATACTATCATACCTTAATTTAAGAGTCTTACTAAATACCTTCGTAATATTTATCTTATTATTTATATTTATTTATTACCTTAAACCTTAAGGTACATGTATGCATATCTATACCTTCGTATTCTGAATTTCATCAGGGTGTGACACTTTTTTATGCATAACGATTTTATAATAACGTAAAGACTTTATCATTACGATCCGCACAATCACTCCAGTGGGCAAACAGTGAAGATTCCGCTTATGTTCACGACTTATCCTTAACTATAATGAAGTTAAGGTACGTTAAAGGTGTCACACCCTGATGAAATTTAGAATATCATAGTATTTAATAGATAGTATTTAATATTAGTATAAATATTAATGATGTGTACATACGAACGAACGAGACCTAATAAACAAAAGATATTAGGACATATTACCTTCGTTCGCATTTTGGAGAAGAGTTTTTTATCTGCTGTGTTACGGTTTTTTTTTGGCAAGGCAGCGCGTGGCACGCTTCAGGATTTCAAAAGGGAGCGGCCGACGAGCCGCTTCGCGGCTCTTTAAACTTTAAACCCTGAAAACCCAACCCCAGCCCCTAAAGACACGGCGCGGACCCTAAAGATACAGCGCACCGCCTGTTAATCGCGCGTCAGCGGCTACATGAGCGCGCATCTTGCTCATTAAAAAAAGCGCTCTTGTCAGCGCGTGGCACGCTTCAGGATAGGTATCGGAAGAATTGACTCAAGGATAACTGGTCCCGCCCGGTGCAAAAAAAAAATAGTAGCACAGCTTAGTTTTTTATAGTATATTCATATCGACCAGAAACGTGAAGCTGCGAACCAAACTATCTACTAAGATAGTATGATATATATGCATATATGATTGATCTAATATCATTAATCCAGCAGGATTACAAAAAATGAATGAAGGTACAAGTAATAATATAAAATAAGATCTTTACCACAGATTACGCACTCGATTTTCGCTCGGTGTTCAGTGGAAAATAAACATGATAATTACATGAACGTTGTGCGTTTCTGCACTTGCCTAAAAACGTTGAATTGTCCAGACTGCTAGTAGGGGAACCCAACTTTTCCGACCGTTTCCCGATTGATGCCTCGACGACCTAAATATTCGCATCGAAGGTATTGTCGACATGGTGTTTCTTAGCGTCATGCCCACTTGCAGGCATACATGCGGGGGCCATGAAGTCAGATGTTTCGATCCTTCGGGGAAAACCTACGTTGCAGTCGCGAAGTCAGTCGTTTTGACGATAGGCTGTCTTACTTGGCCATCATCATCTTAACGAATTCGTCATAGTTAACTTGACCATCGCCGTCAACGTCAGCTTCGCGAATCATTTCGTCGACCTCCTCGTCAGTGAGCTTCTCGCCGAGGTTGGTCATGACGTGACGAAGCTCGGCAGCAGAAATGAAGCCGTTCCCGTCTTTGTCGAAAACCTTGAAGGCCTCCTTGAGTTCCTCCTCCGAATCCGTGTCCTGCATCTTACGAGCCATAAGATTCAGAAACTCTGGGAAGTCAATGGTGCCGTTGCCATCTGCGTCGACCTCGTTGATCATGTCCTGCAGCTCGGCTTCGGTAGGGTTCTGGCCTAGGGAGCGCATGACAGTACCAAGTTCTTTGGTGGTGATTGTGCCGTCTCCGTCCTTATCGAACAGGGCGAAGGCTTCCTTGAATTCTGCGATCTGCTCGTCAGTCAGAGTATCAGCCATTTCGTTCAAAGTTTCTCGTCGGCGTTGTCACGAGACAGGCGGGAAGAAATGATGCCGTTTTTGGTTTTCCCGCTTTGATAACCAAATTGAGAAAAATTTGAAATCTTTCGGGCGATGTGCTGGTTGAGAAGTCCAAACTTTTTTTTTAAAATATTTAACTGAAAAAAGAGTTTTGCGAAAAAATGCGTCTAATAAAAACAAATCATTATATTCTTAAGTATTCACGATAAGAGAGGGTCTCACTCAGGCACGACACGCCGAGCATTCGGGGATGTGTTTTCCAAAAGAATCGCGCCTGCACTGCTTTTGGGGCCGGAAATACCAAGTCGGCCATAGACCTTGGAGCCCTTTGTAAAGCTCTGCGGTGTTGCTTCGTGTCGATAAGAAGCATGTAGAACATTTTTTGCCCTCTCTTTTTGTTGCTCTTTCTTGAATGCCTGGGCGATATTTGATTTGACAGCTTTGCTTCTCAAATCTTCCTTCAGGTTTTTAATGAATTGGACCTTTGCAGTCTCCCGATCGATTTTTTGCTTGAGTTTGAACCTGTACAATGCGTCCTGATTCTGTTTCATTTCTGACTTGAGCTTACGATCTTCAAATGTCAGTTTGCGCTCTGTAAGTCGCATCTGACGATGGAACTCGTTCGATGCTTTTACTTCGTCTGACAACCTCATGGACGACTCATATTCAACTTGGTACCGCTCTTCGCGTTCCTTTTGCTTTTGCATGGCACATTCGTAGGCCCGTATCCGATCTTCATCCTTCTGTCTCAAGCGAATCTGTTCCTGGCTACACTTTCGCTCGTTTTCCTCTTCGAGTGCTCGCATTTTGGATGCCCGTTTTTCCTCCCTATCGAGTATTCCCCTGATTTTGCTGTTCAGCCGATCGTTCGCCACAGCCCTTGTGCGATTGATTTTATTCTGATAGGCGTCTGACAGGATGCGTTTAGTATTCTCGAAATGTTCTTTTCTCTCTTGCATCATCTGTTCCCATCGTTTGTCATCTTCATCTTGGGCCATCTTTTTAGCATCGATCCGGGCCTGCTGCCAATCGAGGATGTTCTGGGTTTTGTTCCTCCACTCCTCATCCCTTTGCTTCCTGCGTTCCATTGCAGCCTGAGCAGCTTTATTTCTTTGCAGCTCCCTTCCCATCTCTTCTTTGTACTGTGGAACGTATTTTTGCTCATTTCGTTTGATGGTCTCGATTTCCATGTTGTAATTGTTTTCGAGCACTCGTTCAAGGCGACGTTGATGTTCATCAAAGCTGGATTTGCTTCCATATGCCATTTTCATCGTACCACTGCTTTTTGCGCTTTTGAGCTCCGATTTCGCCAGAGCACCAACTGACGGGCGATATTCTTCCAGAACGTCCTCTGTCGAATAGTTTTCGCGCATTGTTTGGAGCTGGGACAATATTTGTTCTCGCCTTCTGCACGCATGGTCGTACTTGAGCAACCAGATGGATGGTTCAAGTTTCTCATCATAGAAGTCATCAACCACCGGGACTTCGAGATCGGTAGGATCTACGCCCATCTCGAGACAGGCCTTTATCGAACGAGGCGAGTTGAGCCGTGAAACTGCCTGTCCAACTGTGAGTGCTTTGACATCATCAAGTGTAAAGTGGGGAACAAATCCAATTTTTCGGTTTGGGTGCACAATTGAAGGGGAAACCGCGTCCTGGACCCAAAGGTTCTCAGCATGGGTGCCATCGGGACGCGTCTTGGGCACCTGTACCTTCTTGGCACCACTCAGCGGAAGTTTCCCCTCTATCCCCGCGGACTTCAAGCTCCCTTCGCGGCCATGTTTCGGTGCGTCGTCCATTTAACTAGGTCAACGTCAAGTTTTCGTCCCCCTTTGAAAGTTTCGCACACCTAAAACGGGGAAGAATGCGTAGTGTAACTGACAGTGCGACTATCAATGCACTTGCAATAACTTCCTTTGGAAAGATCCGCCTGGCGTCTGGCGCACTTCAAATGCGTGCTGTGTCGGAATCTTCTTTGGAGGTATAAGTGCCGAATTTGGTACCTTCGTTCGTACCTTGGTACTTCTTCGCAACAGTCGCGAAACTTATGAATTCGAATTCCCCATGCATTATTATTCTTAACGTGATTGCGTGGGTCCGTTCCCAGGTGTATCGGCATAGCAGCCGTGCATATATACGGACTTATTAATTTAAACATGATGAGGCTGATAAGGGTACGTACTACATACGTACGTTTATTTATCGGTTGCTTGGTCGGATGGTATGATATGATAATTACATTATCATATATGTGAATTAATTGAGTTATATTACATATAAATGCCCGCACGTATGATTAAACATAATTGGCTTCAAATATACGTAACGCTGAACCGACGTTCCTGAGTTAACGATGTCGAAATTGAAGACAATGTAAGGGGCAAATAGTCCTTTGGCCTTGATTAACGATAAGTTACCAGGTGAGAACGACATTTTTTTCCAAGGGATCCCGTAAGATCGGCTATGAAGCAAGGTATTTAATATTATTTAATATGATTAGAAGGTACTTGTAATCTTATTATAAATATGTCTTACTTTAAAAATACCTTCGTATTAGAGAAATAATCGAGCAAGAAAAAGGTATTAAAATCTTAATATATTTTAGATATGCCATGATATTCTATCATATTTATGTAAGATCTTAATTTATAATTACCTTTGAAGGTATAGATACATATATATTTATATATTCTGGATTTCGATCAAGTGTGAACTTTTAATTTTAGTTAATTTAGTTAAGATGAGATAATAATAAGCGTAAGTAATTCAAAATAATATAATCATCTATACGACTTTTATTCGTGCGTACGAAATCGTCATGTACCATACGATGGATGATTTAGCTCATCTCCATGTATACGCGCCATACAGTCGCATTCATAAATGTGTTAAACGCGTCTTTTTTGAACTTCGTGTTTTCGAGCACGGCCGTTTCCACGCCTTCCCAGAGCGCCTTACGCGGCTCTGCAGCCGTCTCTGAATGATAAAATAACCCGCATGTCATGTCATTGCTATCGGGCGACTACCGTTCTGTATCGACCGCGCGGCCACCACCAATCACGGGCCATCTTGGCGAGAACACGGTGCCGACTTTCGGAGATGAAAACGGAG
>Ga0209631_10006643_pt1 | contig 11859 bp, 7 predicted proteins | sample COG_08_FD_184752 | JGI IMG/M metagenome (GOLD analysis project Ga0209631, IMG submission 184752) | Pelagic Microbial community sample from North Sea - COGITO 998_met_08 (SPAdes) (version 2) | ecosystem: Environmental > Aquatic > Marine > Neritic zone/Coastal water | place: Helgoland, sampling... | reverse complement strand
GTCATCGATGCCATTAAAGCCCTACAGCCTCAAAAAGCGCGAATTGTATTTGGCAACATTGATAGCCATGTAATTCGATCTGAATGCGCGGCAGAATTATGCTGGGAAATTGAAGGCATCAAATTTTTCATGACACACATCGGTGGCAGGCCTGGGCGTTATGCGAAAGGTGTGCGCCAGTCTTTGCTCAGTCACAGACCAAACGTTTTCATTTGCGGACACAGCCATCTCTTGCTTGTGAAGCAGGACGAAAGTTGGGGCGGCTTGTATATGAATCCTGGCGCCTGCGGCATGCAGGGATTCCATCAGAAAAGAACCCTCATAAAATTCGAAATCAAGAAAGGAGCATTGCACGACATGAAGGTGGTCGAACTAGGCGATCGAATGAGAAGACAGCGAGTTTAATCTTTTTTCCGTATCATTGCATTGTCCTCATTAGGAAGCATTCAACGAATGCGCGAATATTCTAGATTCGTTCTACCACTTTCATATTTGAAAACAAAAGGGCTTTTGACAAAGCTCCGGTCCTAGAAGAAGGACACACCCCACAAGCATTTAACATACTATTGATACAATAATTGATGTACGACATCATTGAACTCAATGCGAAGAAGGTCCTTGAACTCAAGGAAATCGCAAAAAAACTCGGAATCAGCCGACTCGAAAAACTGAAGAAACAAGATCTTGTTTACAGCATTTTAGACGAACAGGCATTGCGGCCAGGCGAAAACAAAAAGGCTGAATCGAAGCCCAAAACAGCCGCCACCCGGTCCACAAAATCCACCGCTCAAGGAGCAAGTGAAGAACAGGAGAAGCCAAAGACTTCCCGAACTCCACGTCCAGCCAAAAAAGGAGCCACAAATTCCAAAGAGGCCGAATCTACAGCGCGTGACGAATCCAAGGGCAAGCGCCAACCCGGTGATGCCATTCGCGAGCGCCGAGCCAAGAAAAATGCCACAGCGGAGGACGCTCCTTCTTCCAATGCGAAAAAAGAAGACGGAACGGCAGAAACGAAAGCAGGCTCAAGCTCATCTGAAAAACGGTCCAACGACAAAGAACGAAATGACAAGCGCCGAGATGATAAGAGAGGCGAAGACAAGCGCGGAGACGACAAACGCGGTGACGACAAACGCGGTGACGACAAGCGCGTAGATGACAAGCAAAACGATGAGCGCGGCGAACGACGGAACAATGATCGAGGCAATAATGACCGACGCGGCAATGATCGACGCAATAACGATCGACGCGACAACGATCGACGCGACAACGATCGACGCGACAACGATCGACGCGACAACGATCGACGCGACAGCGATCGACGCGGCAATGATCGACGCGGAAACGATCGCAAAAATGGACGGAACGATAAGAAGGACCGGTATTTGAGCGAGCCGGAAGAACATGGCTTCAACTTTGATGGCATCATCACAGCAGAAGGAGTGCTGGAAATCCAGCAAGAGGGATTTGGTTTCTTGCGATCCGCGGACTACAACTATTTGAATTCACCGGACGATGTTTACATCACCTCTCGGCAGATCAAACAGTTCTCCCTCCAAACAGGCGACACCGTCATAGCCAAAGTGCGCCCTCCGCGACTTGGAGAAAAATTCTATCCTTTAATTGACGTCATGAGCGTGAACGGAAGGTCACCCGAATGGGTGCGGGACCGAATTCCTTTCAAATTCCTGACGCCACTGTTCCCACAAGAGAAATTCAAGTTGAGCACGCGTGGCGGAAACATCAGTACTCGCCTCATGGACCTCTTTGCTCCCATTGGCAAAGGCCAACGTGGAATGCTTGTATCGCAGCCTAAGACAGGAAAGACCACCTTGCTCAAGGATGTGGCAAATGCAATCGCGTTGAACCACCCAGAAGTATACTTGCTCATCTTGTTGATTGACGAGCGTCCGGAAGAAGTGACCGATATGAAGCGAAGTGTGAATGCGGAAGTGATCGCGTCAACATTCGATGAGCCTGCAGATCGCCACGTCCGTATCGCCAATTTGGTCTTGGAAAAGGCCAAGCGTATGGTGGAGTGCGGACACGATGTCTGCATCTTACTCGACTCGATTACGCGTTTGGCCCGTGCTTATAACACCGTTTCTCCGAGTTCCGGTAAGATCTTGAGTGGTGGTGTCGAGGCCAATGCCTTGCAAAAGCCCAAACGCTTCTTCGGAGCTGCCCGTAATATAGAAAACGGTGGATCCTTGTCCATCATTTCGACGGCCCTGACGGAGACCGGTTCGAAAATGGACGAAGTGATCTTTGAAGAATTCAAAGGCACCGGAAACATGGAGCTTCAGCTTGATCGGCGCATCTCCAATCGTAGAATCTACCCGGCCATCGACATCCTCTCATCCGGAACCCGGCGCGAGGATTTGCTCATGGACAAGGAGACCTTGCAACGCATTTGGATATTGCGCAAGCACCTCGCTGACATGAACTCCGTCGAAGCGATGGAATTCATGAAAGACCGCATGGAACAGACACGGAGCAATGAGGACTTCTTATCCTCTATGAATGGATAAGCTCCGGCTTTTCTATTTCGGCGGGCCGTTGGCATGGCTCGCGCTGAAGTACTATGCACTGGGCACTTGGACGTGGGAGGACTCTACCCAATATGGCATCCTCCTAAATCTAGCCTTACTAACCTCCGTTGCAGCCTTTGGAACACACGAGGCTTACCAACGGTATGGCAATGACTTTTTGGAACGGTGGAAGCACGCTTCCCGAAAAACACTTTCTTTCGCCTTGTTGCTTCCCCTGGGGTTGGGCCTTTGGTACTACGGAATTGCCTCGGATGCATTGGAAGCGCGTAAAACCCAAAAAATGCAGCAAGTCGAAGCTCAAATCCTAAACGATGAGAGCTTTGAAAAGTTGGCGGGGGATAACCCGGTGTTACTGGAATCTGATCGCGCGAGCATTGTACAGCGGCAACAATCAAATATCGAAGTGTTCTTCTCCCCCGTTTTTTATCTCGGCATGGCAGCAATGGCTTGGTCGTTTACCGGACTCTTCGTTGCTGCAATCTTCGCCTTTATCTGGCCTAAAATTTGGGCCACCTAAATTAGCACGTATCCAATTTTTTCTTCGTTCACTCCGTTATAGCTTTGTAACTCACATCTCGCTTCCAACGCATGCAGCCAACTCCTTTCGAACCTTCCCAAAACACCGTCATGCGCAGCATGACAAGGACGGCGACATTGTGTGGTTTCATATTCCTTATTTCGTGGGCAAGCCAAGCACAAGATGGGCGGAAAAATCTTGCCGCATTTGATGCCAAGAAATACCATTTCGGATTCTGCTTGGCAGGAAACCAAAGTGATTTCAACATTATCCAGCGTCCTGATTTTACATTTTCGGACAGCTTAGTTCAATTGGTGAACCAACCCCAAGCCGGTTTCAATCTCGCCTTGGTTGCCTCATGGAACATGACTAAAAATGTTCGGTTGCGCTTTTTACCCGGACTATCCTTTCAAGATCGCACGTTGGAATACCATTTCCAGGAAGAAGATGATGTGTCCATAAAAAGCAGACGAACCGAAGCCGTTTACCTTGACTTCCCCTTGCTTCTCAAGCTACGCACGGATCGAATCGGAAATATGGCTGCTTTTGCACTAGTCGGTGGGAAGCTCAGCAAGGACATGCAATCGCAAGAAGAAACGAATCAGCAATTGCAGAGCGAATACATTTTACGCTTGGAATCGGGCAACTCATCCATTGACATTGGTGCAGGGGTTGATTTTTTTCTGCCTTTCTTCAAATTCAGCATTGAAGGCAAATTTGAAATGGGCCGCAGAAACATCTTGATCCAAGACGAATCCGAATTTTCGGCCCCTTTGGACGGACTGAAAACGCGCTCCTTCATTCTGTCATTGTGTTTCGAAGGATGATGCTAAAATGCTGAACGCTCTCCTGCCCAAAAGACATGCACCGCGCTGGATGGTGACCGTCGTGGATATCAGTGTGAGCATTCTTGCACTCTACACCGCTGCTCTGCTCCGATTTGAATTTCGAATCCCCGAAGCAGAATGGCTGATTTGGAAGGCTTTTCTGCCTGTTTTCATCACAGCAAGACTGGCAGCATTTTTACTCTTCAGTACATCCGCCGGAATCATCAGGCACACGGGGTTAGAAGATGTCAAACGAATTGCAATGTGCACGAGCGCGGTCACAATTGTCTTCGCCAGCGCCAACCTGATCGCAGCTCAAATGGGAAATGCCCCCTACTGGATTCCATTCAGCATTCTAGGCATTGAGTGGATTTTGACCACGGCAATTATGGTTTCCAGTCGCTGGGCCGTCAAATGGCTTTACCTCCAAAACAAGAGGCATCCAGGGGTTAAGACCCAAATTGCCATTTATGGCGCAGGCGAAGCGGGCCTTTTGGCAAAAGAGGCCATTGATCGAGAATTGGGTGAGTCAGGCATGAAATTGATTGCCTTCATCGACGATGACCGCAATAAAATCGGCAAGAAAATCGAAGGCATTGACATCCTCAATGCCCACCAGGCCGAGATGCTGTTTGCCGATGGCCGCGTGGATCAAATGATCCTCTCAATCCAAAACCTCGACAAAGAAAAGCGGCGCGTGATGGTCGATATGGCACTGCGTCATGGCGTTCGTCCTTTGGACGTACCTCCAGTGGAACGCTGGATCAATGGCGCCTTATCATTTGGACAAATAAAGGAGCTGCGCATCGAGGATTTATTGGGAAGGGAACCCATAGAATTGAATTCCCATCCCATTCTTGAAAACATGCAGGGAAAACGGGTGGTCGTCACGGGTGCCGCAGGTTCCATCGGCTCTGAATTGGTTCGTCAACTACTTGGTTACCAACCTTCTGTACTCCTTGCGATTGACCAAGCGGAAACCCCGATGCACGACCTCCATTTGGAACTCGTACAGTTGGGAGTTGAGGAAATGGTGGATCTACAAATTGGCGACGTCCGCGATGCAGAACAGATCCTTGCTACGCTGCAGTCTTTCCAACCGGATGTGGTGTTTCATGCGGCCGCATACAAGCATGTGCCAATGATGGAAAAGCAGCCTTGGCAGGCGTTCGACACCAATGCCATGGGAAGCCTAAACGTACTAATGGCGGCTGAAGCATCGGGGTGTCCACGGTTTGTCTTCATCTCCACCGACAAAGCAGTGAATCCCACAAGCGTGATGGGAGCCACGAAACGTCTCGCTGAACTCTTAGTGCTTCAACGTGCATCGACTTCCAAAACCCAGTGTGTCATCACCCGTTTTGGCAACGTGCTGGGCAGCAACGGATCCGTCATTCCACTTTTCAAAAAGCAAATCGAAGCCGGCGGCCCCATCACAGTAACAGACAAGGAAGTCACGCGCTATTTCATGACCATACCCGAAGCCGTCTCTCTCGTGCTTGAAGCTGCAGCCATCGGAAAGCAAGACGATGTGTTTGTCTTTGATATGGGCCAATCCATTAAGATCATGGACCTTGCTAAGAAAATGATCGCCTTGGCCGGAATGGAAGAAGGAAAAGATATTAAAGTCGCCATCACCGGATTGCGGCCTGGCGAAAAGATGCACGAGGAATTGCTCTCAAACCGCGAGTCCCTCTTGCCTACGCACCATCCAAAAATCATGCGCGCCAATACCCCACCTTCCTTGAAGGCCGCGGACCTCGAACGCATCATTGTCTTGTCTCAAACTAAAGGCGCACATCCAGAGACACTATCACTTTTGCACGCGCTCATTCCCGAATACAGTTCCAGCCAAAACGGGTAAAAGCTACCGCCCAATAATGTCGGAAAACACGCAACCTCAAGACTCATTTCTGACATTGGCAGAGCCAGCGTCCGGAATGCATAAAGTCAAAGGGTCCAAGCATTTTGGCCATGTATTTCCGATCAAAACTGAAGATGAAGTCGAAGGTCATTTGACAAGCCTCAGAAAAAAGTACCACGATGCCCGACACCACGCATATGCCTATCGGCTTGGGATGAATGGCGATACGTGGCGGACCTCTGACGACGGCGAGCCCAGCAACAGCGCAGGTCCACCCATATTAGGAGCGTTCAAAAGCATGAACGTCACCAACTGCCTCGGAGTCGTAATTCGATATTTCGGAGGAACTAAGCTCGGCGTTGGCGGGCTAATTGAAGCCTATCGCACGGCTACGCGCTGCGCACTTGAGGCCGCAGAAATAAAAGAAGAAATCATTTTGGCTTCCTTCAAGGTTTCGTTTCCGTATGATTTAATGGGAACCATTATGAATCACCTCGATAAATGGCAGGCAAAGCCCAAAGAACAAATATTTTTGGAATCCTGCACCATCATCGTGGAAATCAGACGGGGACAAGCCGACGCCTTTGAACGCGCATCCCAGGGAATATTCGGCACGGCCATTGACCGAATCCAATAAGGGCAACCCCAACCCTTGGCCTATGATCAAAAAAAAACAGCAGCCAGAAGGCCGCTGTTTTCTTTTCATGCGAAGCTCACCGTTTTATTGCAAAATCACCTGCTTGATGATGGTGCCTTCTTCTGAATTCAATCGGAACACATATGTGCCTTTGGCCAATCCTGACCAATCCAACCATTCTCCTGATGACGCCATGCCCTGGTCAACAAGCGCTCCGGTAGTCGACATCAAACTCCATTCGAATGGCGTGTTTGACATTTCATTCGAATTCAACTGCACCCGTCCATTGGATGGATTCGGGTACAAATCCAATGTCATCCCCAACGCTTCTGAAATTCCGGTCACATTGATGGTGAAAGGAATGCGTTCGGATGCGCAGGCAATCGATGGAGTCTGGACCACCCAATTGTAGAAGAAATAATAGTAGTTGTAGGCATTGTTTCCACCGGCTGTGCTCTGTGTGATTGAAGCCAAGTCTCCGATAGCATACGGATAAGCCATATCCGTATCAGGAGCGTCACGCCACAGCTGGGGATCATTATCCAAACTGCGCAAGCCATAATCATTGCCCTGCTCCAACTCAAAATCCAACTCAAGTGTATTCATTCCATCAGCAACTTCAAAAACAGCAGACGCTACCACGTTGCCTTCGGAATCAACAACGCCAATTTCACGGTCTCCCGCTCCATTCGCGTATACGTCAACGCTGCGAATCACGATGTCCTCGTATGCATCAAAAAGCAACCAACGAATGCTGTTGTCGTGGTATTGACCTTCGCCTGTTTCAGCACGGCCTCCTGCTCCTTCGACCATATCTTGAGCTGAAATGTCCTCGACCCATACCGTGGTTGACGACTGTGCATCCAACTCGTACGTTGCTCCTACAGCCATTGCTTCCGTCGCAGTCTCGGAATCATACCAATGGGTTGTCTCAGAAGAGGACTCCAATGTGATGACTTGCGGCCCGTCTAATTCAGAAGGTCCTGTGATTACCGGTGTCTCAGGTGCTTCCAACACGAGCACGATGAATTCCGCCGATGGGTTCGCATTTCCACAGACATCCGTGACCGTCAAAAAATACGTGCCGGACTCTGTGACGTTAATGCTTTGTGTTTCCTCCCCATTGGACCATGTCCAGTCTCCTGAACTCTCTGAAACCAAATCAACAGAACCGCCTTCACAGAAACTTAATTCTCCCAGTGCATTCACGACTGGAGCCTCAGCTGTTACAACCTGCACCGACACCACTGTTGATACAGCTGCACATCCATCTGCGTCGTATGCGGTTACGCTATAGTTTCCTGTTTCACCTACTGCCAAAGTAGACTCCGTAGTTCCATTGGACCACGCGTAGCTGGCGAACTCGCCTTCTACAATCAAATCAACCGTTTCTCCCGGGCAAATGGATGTCTCTCCGCTAACCGTCAGAATCAAATCCGTCATGCACGGTGCTTCGAGCAAGTTGTGGTATTGGTCGATGCTCGGATTCTCAATGATTGTCACCATGCCACTTGGCCAGCTGATCGTTGCCGTCTCGACTGTGTCATTTTCTCCCAGACCAAACATACACGCAAATGTGTTAGTGATGCCATAGCTCTCACCTGCACGAATCTCTCGGATTTGCGTGCCGAAGTCGCCTGTAATCACTACGGTTGCGCCTACAGCGTCTTTGTTGGATTCAATGCCTTCCAAATCGAAAGCGATCCAATGATTGGCATTGCCCTGATTCAACCACAAAATGTCATCGTTGTTGTTATCAGGACTATTGTATCCATTGCCGTAGCTCGCGTACAAATCTGCAAAGCCATCTCGGTTGACGTCTCCAACAGCAAAGCTGTGCATGGTATCGCCGGCAACGAAGGTATTTACCTCTGTGAATGTACCGTCGCCATTGTTGTGAAAATATGAATGGAAACCTCCTGAGATCAGAACATCAACAAATCCATCGTTGTCAAAGTCAGTCATCTTTGCTTGCAACACAAAACCACTGGCCCCCAAGCCCGCCTCGTCCGTGACGTCGGTGAAGTATCCACTGCCATCGTTTTGCAATAGCTTCATCGTGGTGGAGTGGTTGGTCAGGTAACAATCAAAGTCACCATCGTTGTCATAATCCGCATAATCCACGGTCCAGCTCTGCTCATTCAACACCAAACCTCGCTCCTCAGCAACTTCTGACCATGTACCATCGCCGTTATTCATCCAGATTTGGTTGATGCGACGTGGGTCATTCGGGTCCGAAACAAATTGTCGGCATTTGGCAATGGTTAGATCCAAATCGCCATCGTGATCGAAATCACAGAAAACCGTTCCGTAGTTTCCACTGTGGTCGGTGGATGGATAGTCGCTGTAATCATAATTTGTGAGGTCAATGAGGTCTGCATCGAAATCCAATGCCGAACCATTTCCTTTCCAAATGCGCGAGAGCGCATCATCATGGCATCCAAAAACATCAAGCTGACCATCGTTGTCAATGTCCGCAAAATTGCAGGCTTGCATGAACATTGAACCATTTTCGAGGTCGAAGTCTGACCACTGCCCTACCGCGTCGATGTGCTTAACGTGCACGCCATCATATGAACCGCCCGAAAAAACGTCTTTGTGTCCATCGTTGTCATAATCCCCAATGGTCATGCCCCACTGGTTATTGTTTGAAACATCCCCGTAATTTACTTCGGTAAATTCGCCCGAACCATTCTGGTACAGAACTTTTACCGTTGTAGATCCATCCAAAACGACGATGTCGTCATATCCATCGTTGTCCATGTCGGTGAAGCCGACACAGTTGCCGCTGTTGTAACTGTCGGGCAAAGACGAAGAAGCGTTGGAGAAGGTCTGAGCGTTAGATGTTAACGCAAACAAGAGTGCTAATGCACCAAATAAAAAATTACGCATGAGAATTGGTTTCAGAATTCAGATCTTGCAATATAACAGCGAATTCCGCAAATGGTTGCAAAAATTCAAAATGAGCCGTCAATTTAGGGAATGAGCACCTCAATTCTGGTTTAAATTCGCTGCATGACACCCGGAGGAACAGCGGCATTTCACACCCTTGGATGCAAGCTGAATTTTAGCGAAACATCGACGATAGCCCGTGATTTGGCAGACGCCGGTTATGCGCGCGTCGGAATTGATGATGCTCCTGACGTTGTCGTGATTAACACCTGCAGCGTTACCGATCAAGCTGACGCCAAATGCCGAAACGCAGTGCGGAGAGCACGCAATGGAAATCCCCATGCATTTGTTGCCGTAGTTGGCTGCTATGCGCAGCTCAAACCTCAGGAAATCAGTCAAATTGAGGGCGTTAACCTCGTCCTCGGTGCGCAGGAAAAATTCAACCTAGCGAAGCATCTGATCAAGATGCAGCCGGATGATCCCGCTGCCATTGAAGTCAATCCCATCAAGGAAGTAAAGGCTTTTGTCCCTGGATTTTCGAGCAATGATCGAACGCGTGCATTTTTAAAGGTTCAAGATGGCTGCGATTATTTTTGCTCCTTTTGCACCATTCCACTCGCACGCGGCAGGTCACGGAATGCAACGGTTGCGGAAACCCTTCGGATGGCTGGCAAAGCATTGGATTCAGGTGCGAAGGAAATCGTTTTGACCGGCGTGAATATTGGCGATTTTGGAAAAAGTACTGGGGAGACTTTTTTGGATTTAGTGCAAGAACTTGATCATGCCATCGCTGTTCCTCGCATGCGAATCAGCAGCATTGAACCCAACCTTTTGGATGAAGCCATCATTGACTATGTCAGCAAAAGTGAACGCTTCCAGCCACATTTTCACATCCCGTTGCAAAGTGGATCGGATCGCATCTTAAAATCGATGCGCCGGCGTTATCGGACGGATTTATACGCGGAACGCATCACTCGTATTCGTCAAAATATGCCACTCGCAAGCATCGGAGTTGACGTCATCACTGGCTTTCCTGGGGAAGACGAAGACGCATTTCAAGAGACATACGAATTCCTCCAAGGGCTGCCCATCAGCTACCTTCACGTCTTCACCTACTCGGAACGTGAAAAAACCACGGCTGTGCGTTTGGAAGAGTCCGTTCCCGTGAACATTCGAAAAGAGCGCACGAAAATATTGCGAACTCTTTCTTTGAAAAAACAACGCGCCCACTACGAACAATTCCTGTCGCAATCGCGTGAAGTGCTTTTTGAAGATTCTGTCGAAGACGGACTGCGATTCGGATACACGCCCGAATATGTCCGCGTGGGTGTTGACGCTGCAGAAGTAGCCGCCAACGAAATCGCGGAAATTCACCTACAAACCATTCGCGCAGCTGGTTTCATGCAAGGCCATCGCCATTAACGCCACCGATTCAATGTATCCAACGCTCTACCACGCCTTCTTTGACCTCTTTGGATGGGAATTGCCTGCGCTCAAGTTGATCAACTCATTTGGTCTTTTCGTCGCACTGGCCTTCGTCACCGCTGCAGCCACCCTCAAACGGGAGATGGACCGCAAACAAAAGCTAGGAATTTTCGAAGCTTCCACCGTGACCGTTCAAAGCGGCGGGCCTGTATCGCCTGTCGAATGGCTGACGCAGGGACTCATTGGATTCCTCATCGGTTGGAAATTTATTTATTTATTTTACAACTCTAAAGAGTTATTTTCCAGTGGCTTACCTCAGTCCCATTTGTTTAGTTTCGAAGGTAGTATCGGACTCGGAATTGCTTGCGCCGGCCTAATGATTGGATGGAAATGGTGGGAAACCCGCGCAACCCGTTCGAAGCCCGTAAAAACCGAAAAACTAGAGGTTCCAGCCCATACCCATGTCGGTGGAATTGTAGCTGCAGCGGCTATTGGAGGCGTTGCAGGTGCCAAGCTATTCCACCTGTTTGAGTACCCTGACGAACTGGTTCGATTTTTCACAGACCCTTCTCTTTCCAATTTCCTCGGTGGCCTCACCATTTACGGCGGGTTGATTGTTGGTGGACTTGCGGTTTATGCTTACACAAGGAAAAATGGCATTCACTTCTTGCATTTGGCTGACTCCGTTGCTCCCGGATTGATGCTCGGGTATGGCGTCGGACGCATTGGATGCCAAATCAGTGGCGACGGTGACTGGGGCATCCCAAATTCCAATCCACTGCCCGATTGGCTCAGTTGGCTGCCGGACTGGATGTGGTCGTATTCATTCCCCAACAATGTGAATGGAGTATTTGGCGAGCGATTGGCCGGCTACACGGGGAAGCTCATTGGCCCCTCAGATCCCTGGCCCATTTTTGAAGGTTACGGCACCTATTTGGACCCCGGTGTTTACCCGACCGCTTTTTACGAAACCCTCATGGCAACTGGAATCTTCTGCGTGCTCTGGTCCGTTCGAAAGCGATTCAAGATCCCTGGCACATTGTTCGCTTTGTACTGCATGTTCAATGGAGCAGAGCGATTTTTCATCGAAAAAATCCGGGTAAACGCCGTCATGGATTTCGCGGGCATGGAATTCACGCAAGCCGAAT
>Ga0209631_10006642_pt1 | contig 11866 bp, 11 predicted proteins | sample COG_08_FD_184752 | JGI IMG/M metagenome (GOLD analysis project Ga0209631, IMG submission 184752) | Pelagic Microbial community sample from North Sea - COGITO 998_met_08 (SPAdes) (version 2) | ecosystem: Environmental > Aquatic > Marine > Neritic zone/Coastal water | place: Helgoland, sampling... | reverse complement strand
GGTTAAGATTGCAAAAACATATGCTTGAAGAAAAGCAACTAAGATCTCCAAACCTGTTAACGCAACCGAAAAACTCAGTGGAAGCCATCCACCAACTATTCCAAGGCTTATCACAAAGCCTCCGAAAACTTTCATCATAGTATGACCAGCCATCATGTTGGCAAACAACCTAACAGATAAACTTATTGGTCTACTTAAATAAGAAATTATCTCTATAACCACAATTAGTGGGAGTAGTACTGCTGGAACTCCACTTGGAACAAATAATTTTAAATAACCCAATCCATGCTTCATAAATCCAATAATTGTTACTCCAATAAAAATAAAAGCAGCCAACACAAATGTTACAATAATATGACTAGTCACAGTAAAGGTGTAAGGTATCATCCCGAACATGTTACAAAAAAGCACAAACATAAATAATGAAAATATAAAAGCAAAATATGGTTTTGCCTTAAGGCCAGCTGTATCACTTATCATTTTAGATACAAACGTGTAACTGAGTTCAGCAAGAAGCTGAATCTTATTTGGTATTAACGAATTCTTTTTTGATCCAAGGTTAAAAATTATTAAAATTGCAACTGAGCTAATAATCATAAACAAACTGGCGTTTGTAAATGAAATATCAAATGCGCCTATTTTAATTTCTGGTCCAATTCGATTTACATTGAATTGGGTCATCGGATTTCCTGCCATAAAATTTATCTATTTTTGCATGTTTTTTGCAGACCTAATTACATTGGTTATCCCAGCAACCACACCCACAAAAAAAAATATTAATATAAACCAGGGTTTAGTACCAAAGGTCTTGTCAAAAATAAACCCAATAATTGTCCCAACTGCTACAGCAGACACTAATTCTGTACTTAATTTAAATGCGGTGCCAATAGGTGAGGGATTATCCTTTTTATTGTATAAATTTTTCTTAGAAAGCTTATTTTTTGCAATCTCTAAGCGAGTTTTGAAGGTGTCTTTTGGCATTTGTATAGTTTAAGCAACCATACTTTCTGCTTTTTGTAAATCAACAGCTACTAACTGACTAATACCTTTTTCTGGCATTGTAACACCATAAAGTCTATTCATTTTAGACATAGTTAATGCATGGTGAGTCACAATAATAAACTTAGTGCTTGTAATCTTAATAAGCTCTTCTAACAAATTACAAAATCTTGTCACGTTTGCGTCATCTAGTGGTGCATCAACCTCGTCTAGTACACAAATTGGTGATGGATTAGTTAAGAATACAGCAAAAATTAAAGATAGTGCGGTCAGTGCTTGTTCACCGCCTGATAACAAAGTTATAGATTGAAGTCTTTTGCCTGGAGGACTCACCAACATTTCTAAACCTGCTTCAAGAGGGTCATCTGAGTCCACCAATTCAAGTTTTGCGTTTCCACCATTAAAAAGTTTTGTGTAAACTTCATTAAATTTTCTATTAACTTTTTCAAATGCCTCTATCAATCTCTCTCTTCCTTTTTGATTAAGTTCACTGATACTGTCTTTTAGTTTTCCAATTGCCGTCACTAGATCAGTACGATCTTGTTCCATTTTCTTAATTTCATCTTCATATTTACTAGTTTCTTCATCTGCTTTTAGATTAACTGATCCCAAACTTTCTCTTTCCTGCTTTTTTTTATCCAAAGCATCTTCTTGATCAATAGCATTAGGTAATTCTTCAGCACCATATAAGTTTGAATTTTCTAGAATATCATCCTCATCTAAATTTAGTTCAGAATTTATTCTATCCAATAAATCATTTTTTCTTTTTTGTAGACCTTCAATAGTTGCACCTGAACTTGCCTTTCGTTCTCTAATCTGAATAGATTGTTCCTGAATTTCATTTAATTGAGTTCTTAAACTTTCTATTTGTTTGTCAGTTTCTTCAATTACAGAGTCATTGTCTATTTTATCTTTATCAGAAATTCTAAGATTTTCAGAAATTTGACCTTTTCTTTCAGCCTGAATTCTTGGTTGATTTTCCAAATCTTTAAGTTGTGTTGAAAGTTTATTTTTTCTTTCAATTAACTCTGCAACCATCTTTTCTGAATTTGATAATAAGTTTTTCCAACTTTCAATTTCAGTTTCAATAGTTTTAATTCTTTCATTACGTTTAATAGACTCGTTTTTGATTGATTGGTTTTTACTGTAAGCATCAGCATATTTTTCTTGAAGTTGTTTAATGTTTTGTGATTTTTCGTTAACACTTAACAATTCTTCTCTACTTTTTTCATTTTTTAAATCATTTAAAAAATTATCTAATTCCATATTACATCTATCTAAAAGAGTTAAAGCTTGATTAATTTCATTACTATCAATTAACTCTTTCACTCTATTGATGGAGTTTTTGACATTCTTAATCGGTCCCACACTTATATTGATAGTTCCTTCAGCGATGTTACTTACCACTTCATCAACTGCTTCTTGCTCTTTTTTAAGCTCTTTTTTTGCATCTTCTAAATCTTCATTAGAAAGTTTTTCTGTTTCAAAATACTTAGAATCTATCTCTATAAGTTCATTTTTTTCCTCTTTAAGTCTTTTTTCATTGGAATTTGCATCAATTATAATTCCTCTTTCTCTAGTTATATCCTCATCAAGAGTTCTGATAGATTTATTAATACTTTCGATTTCATCTTGTACTCTAGTGTTCTCCTCATCTAAACTCTGCAGTTCAAGATTAAGTCGTTGAATTCTGGATACATTTTCAATATTTTTTTCTCTTAGTGGTGAAACCTTATCACTTGCTAATTTAATAGAGTTTTCAAGCTCATTTATTTTATTATTAAAGCCTTCTACTTCTCCACCAGCTTCATTATTAATCTCATTTTCAATTTTTATTTCTTTATCAATTTCTAAGAGTTTTAAATAATATAACCCAGCTTCTATTTTTTTAATTTCTTCTGAGATTGATTTATATTTTGTTGCTTCTTCTGCTTGTTTTTGAAGATTGGCTAATTGCTTTTCTTGTTGTCTTCGCAATTCGTCTGCTCTTTTAAGGTTATTTTCTGCTGCTCCTAATCTTAATTCAGCCTCATGTCTTCTTACATGCAAGCCAGAAATACCAGCTGCTTCCTCTAAAATAGCTCTTCGGTCTGTTGGTTTAGCAGTTACCAAAGCACCAATACGTCCTTGGCTAATCATAGAAGGCGAGTGTGCTCCAGTTGATAAATCTGCAAAAAACATCTGTGCATCTCTTGCTCTAACTTCTTTGTCGTTTATGTAAAATTTTGAACCTTTATCTTTTTCTATTTTTCTTCTAACACTGATTTGATCTTGCTCACGGTATTGGACAGGCCCATCATTATTTTTATTATCTAGGTCAATAGAAACTTCAGCAATATTTTTTGAGGCCTTATTAGAAGTTCCATTAAAGATTACATCTTCCATTCCAGAACCACGCATACTTTTTGCAGAGGTTTCTCCCATAGCCCATCGTAAGGATTCAACAATATTAGATTTTCCACATCCGTTAGGACCCACTATTCCTGTTAGGCCTTCTTCAATCAGAAAATTCGTTTTATCTGCAAAAGATTTAAATCCATTTAGTTGGATTTTTTTAAACTCCATGCATTAACTTATATCAGTTTTTCTAGAGCTTTTTTTAAATTTTTATAGTTAAGAGATTTTTCAAATTTTTCGTTATTAATAATTATCGTAGGGGTAGCATTTACTTTAAATTTTTTAACAGCATCAATTCGATCATTTAAAACAAAATCTTCAATTTCTGCGTTATTTATGCATTTTTCAAAATCTAGCTGAAAACCTTCATTGGTTAAAAATTTTTCAAGATTTTTATTAGCTTCCTGGGCAGAACTACCTTTCACCCATTTTCGTTGATTTGCAAACAGGCTATCCAGAATTGCCGAATCACCATCATTTTTACACTGAGCAGCTTTTGAAGCATTAAAGGCTGCTATATCTAATGGAAAATGTCTAAATTCTATTTTTGCTAACCCAGTATCTAAATATTCTTTTTTAAGCTTAGGGTATACATCTTTGTGAAAGTTAGCGCAGTGACTGCAAGTCAGAGACTCAAAAGCAATAATTGTTATTTTTGCATCTTTATTGCCTACGAATATTCTTTTTATCTCTTCAGCACTAATGTTTGTAATAGTATTTAAAAATATAAATACAAAAATTAATATTTTTTTCATTTTTCTTTAAATACCTTTGTTAACTCAATAAGTGATTTTTTGATCTTATCATTCTTAACATCGTTAATTTTATTTTCATACTTATTATTTGCCACATTTGTTTGATTACTGTCTTTTTTGTTAAAAATTTTTTGTTCATCATCAAAACTAATAAATTTAAGTTTTTCAACAACAGAATAGCCAAAAAAACTATTCATTTTATCCATAATATTTTTTTTTGAATATTCCATTTCAACTTCATGACCTCTTTTAACCATTATAACCAGAGTACTAACCCCAAATCTATTCGAATTCTTAAATGTCTTTGGATAACAAACTTTGAACAAATCATCTCCAACAATATATTTCCAGTTACCAAGTGTTTCAGAATAAATATGTCCTTTTTTATTTATGATCTTTTTTATATTCTTTGGCAAAGTGTCTTTAAATGATCTTAGACCTTGAATGGTTGTGTTTCTGTGCTTAGTATTATTTTTAAATTGCATATGAAAGATCTAATAATAACAAATAAAATCCTTAATTGGTATGATATTAATAAGAGATCTTTGCCATGGCGAAAAAAAATTTCTTCTAAAAAAAAACAATATTATACATTAGTTAGTGAGTTTATGTTACAACAGACACAAGTCTCAACAGTAGTTCCATATTATAATAATTTTATAAAAAAAATCCCCGACCTAGAAACATTAGCTAATTATGACAATGATAAGCTCATTAAGATTTGGGAAGGATTAGGTTATTATTCAAGAGTTAGAAATTTAAAAAAAACAGCAATAACTATTATTGAAAGATTTAATAAAAAAATACCTAGTAATTTTTTAGAATTAAAATCACTTCCTGGTATTGGTGATTATACTGCTAGCGCGATATCTGCTATTGCTTTTGACAAACCTATTATTCCTCTTGATGGAAATATTGAGAGAGTTTTAAAAAGATATTTATATTTAAAAAGAGATAACCAAATTCAAAAAGATTATTTACATGAAAAAAAAAAGGTTTTTGGTATATCAAGTAGATCTAGTGACTATGCTCAAGCTTTGATGGAATTAGGAGCGCTTATTTGTAAGCCAAATAGTCCTGTTTGTTATAAGTGTCCAATTTCAAAAAATTGTAAATCTTTTGCCAAGAAAGATTTCTCTTTAAGTAAAATTAAAAAAAAAAATAAGGACAAGTATTTCTTACTAAAAGTTTATAAAAAAAATAATAGATATATGCTCGTTAAAAATACAAGTTATAAATTTTTAAAAAATTTAAGTATATTTCCAATGAAAGAAATAAAAAAACCCAAACAATTTAAACGAAATTTAAATTTTAAGATGTCAAACATGAATATGAATATTAAAATTGAAAATATAAATGTAGCTAAAATAGAAACTTTTTCGCATTGGATTGATCCAAAAAAACTAAAAAACTATACCTTGCCAACCTTTACAAAAAAAATTGTTGAATATTTAGAAAATAATAAATGAAAAAAATAGCAATAATAGGAGCGGGTATTTCTGGTTTATTTATAGCAAATTTATTAAAAGATAATTCTAATTACCAATTTACAATTTATGAGAAGAAAAATTTAATTAAATCTGATGAAGGTTATGGAATTCAACTTTCTACTAATAGTGTTAACCTACTTAATAAAATTGGTTTTAATAGTATAATCGGCACTGATAAGTTTAATCCTGAGAAGATTGATTTTTATGAAATAAATAAAAATAAGAAAATTTGTGATTTAAATATTTCTCATTTTAATTCCGATAATTGTAAATACACAACTCTCAAAAGATCTAGATTGATCAAATTTTTAATGGATAGATTAGATCCAAATGTAATTAAATATGATCATGATATTGAAAAAATAAAAACTATTAATGATAAAATAAATTTAGTTTTTAATAAAGATCAGAAGGTAATTTGTGATCACCTGATTATCTCTGATGGTATCTTTTCAAAAGCCAAAACCATTATTTCAGATAATAAAATAAAAGCTGTTTATAATAATTCGATTGCAATAAGAGGCAATATTTCAAAAGATAAGTTTAAAGAGTTAAATAAAAAAAATATCTCTTTATTTTTAGGAAGTAATTTTCATTACGTGGTTTACCCAACAGACAATAAAGATGAGAAATATAACTTTATTGGAATATTAAAACACAATTTATTATCAAATGAATTAAATAATTACAGTCTTTTTAATGAAGATAAATTTCTACAAACTATTAAAAATAAATTACAAAATAAAATACCTGCAAATATTATAGAACATCTTGATAATTTTAAATGCTTTCCTGTTTTTGTTAGTAAAGAGTTTTATAAACCTGCTCAAAATATTTCCTTACTTGGAGATGCATTTTATGCTTTTCCACCTTCATTTGCACAAGGCGCTTCTCAGTCTATCGAGAGTGGTTCAGAGTTATTTGATAGTATTGTTAATAATAACTCCAATTTCTTTCGTAATAGAATTGAAAAAGTAAAGATGATTAATAATAGATCAAAATTAAATCAATTTGCATTTCATCTATCAAATCCAATAAATATTTTTTTTAGAAATATAATTTTAAAGTTAATGACAAAAAACAAAAAATTTTTAGAAAATTATTTAGGTAAGATTTATAAAGATTAATTTTTGGATATTAATCTTTGTCTCAAATAATCTATTGGATAAATACTTCCATTGATATCACAATGCCAGTATGTCCACCCGTTACAGCTCTCAGCCCCAAGAATAGTTGCGGCTACTTTATGAATAGATCCTTCAGCCTGGTTATGCTTTATGCTACCATCTGCTAAAATTTTAGCTGTAATTTTTTTCTTGTTATCAAAAATATTTGTACCTGGTTTGATTATCCCAAGTTCAACTAAAGAACCAAAGGGTATTCTAGGTTTTGATCTATTATTTTTTAGCGTATCTAACAATTCATTTTCTATTGGTTTGGTATTCTTTAATCTCTGTTCTGCAGCCTTAAAGTAAACTTTTTCTTTCTCTATTCCAAAATAATTTCGTCCTAATTTTTTTGCAACAGTTGCGGTTGTTCCTGACCCTAAAAATGGATCTAAGATCATATCCCCTTTGTTTGATGAGGCTAATAAAACTCTATGAAGTAAAGATTCTGGTTTTTGTGTAGAATGGATTTTCTTTCCATTTTTTTTTAATCTTTCAGATCCATTACAAATTGGTAAATTCCAGTTAGATCTCATTTGAAGATCGTCATTTAAACATTTTAGAGACTGATAATTAAAAGTATATTTTGATTTTTCTGTTTTCGATGCCCAAATCAAAGTTTCATGTGCATTTGTAAAACGAGTTCCTCTAAAATTAGGCATTGGATTATTTTTATTCCAAATAACATCATTTAAAATCCAAAAACCTAAATTTTGAATCGCCGTTCCAACTCTAAAAATATTATGATAACTTCCTATAACCCAAATGGCTCCATCTTTTTTTAATATTCTTTTGCATTCTGAAAGCCATTCATATGTAAAATCATCATACTTTTTAAAAGTTTCAAATTGATCCCACTTATCATTAACCGCACTTACCTTTGATCTATCAGGCCTAGTTAGTTCGTTTTTTAACTGCAAGTTGTATGGAGGGTCTGCAAAAATTAAATCAAAAGTTTCACGTGGAATTTTTTTTAATTCCTCAAGACTGTCACCATTAATTATTTTATTTTTAAAATCAGAGCTCATTTATATAAAATAATTAGACTCCAAATGGATTCTGAGGTCAACCTGTGATTGAATTATTTAGATTCGATTTGTGTTTATAATAAAATAGTTAACTAGATATTGTGTGTCTTGATTTTAGATATAGGTGAAAAGGTTTTTCTATGGTGTTTACTAACACCTAGTTTTTTAATGGCTTTTAAATGTTGTTTTGTACCATAGCCAAAATTTTGTTCCCAATTATACCCGAAGTTTTTCTTTGCAAGTTTAATTATGAACTTATCTCTTGCAACTTTTGCAATTATTGATGCAGCAGAAATAGAAGCTATTTTTTGATCACCTTTTATAATCGCTCTTAGATTATATTTTTCCAAATCTGGAATTTTATTTCCATCTATTAATACAAGTGAAGGTTTTTTTTTTAGTTTTTTTATTGCTCTTTTCATAGCAAGTAAACTTGCTTGTAAAATATTAATTTTTTCTATTTCTTTAACAGATGCTTGCCCAATAGCCCAAATTGAATTTTTTTTAATATAATTAGATAGAAATGGTCTTTCATTTTTTTTAATTAGTTTAGAGTCTTTTAATAATTTTTTATTAATTGATTTATTTAATATAACAGCTGCTGCGTACACAGGCCCTATTAAACTTCCTCTCCCAACTTCATCAACACCGGCAGTGATTTTCATTAGATCTTTATTTTCAACTCTTGAATTTTTTGTTTAATCTTTTTTAAATCCTCCCAAGAATATTTTTTGTTTTCTGGAAACCTAATTAGGTAAGAGGGATTAAATGTAATCATTACAGGGTAAGTCTTAGATTTCAAAATAACCTCTTTCCATTTACCACGTTCACTGGATATTTTGCTATTAATACCCGTTAAAGCTTCCATAGCAGAACTTCCCATTAAAATTATAATTTTTGGATTAATGATTGCCACATGTTCTTTTAAAAATATGGAATATCTTTTGATTTCCTGTGAAGTGGGTTTACGGTCTTCAGGAGGTCTAAAATTTATAGCATAACTAGAATAAATATTTTCTCTTTTTATTTCAATTGCAAGGAGCATTTTGTTTAACAATTTACCAACCTCACCCTTAAAGGTGGCATTAGATTTATCCTCCTCTATCCCAGGAGCTTCACCAACCAACATAATAGAACTATTAATGTCACCATCTCCAAGGACAAGATTCTGCGAATTGTCTTTAAGTTTACAATTTTCAATTGAATTAATTTTCTTTTTTAATTCTTGAATTGATTGAAATTTGTCAATTTGTTGGTGACTGTTATTTTCATCAATGATGTTAAATCTATTGATAGGCTTATTTTTAAATACAAAATTTGGTTCAATTGTATTGATTAACTCATCATCGAATTTGCTTTTTTGATTTATTACTTTTTTAGTCATACAATGATCATATGTTAAATAAACTATCAAAACTCATAGTAATATTATTGGCAGTCTATCAGACACCTGTATATTCTAAAAGTGCTAGTTTTAATGAATTTAATTCAAGAGATTTATCTAATTATTTTTCTGGTATTATCGCTTTTGAAAATAAAAATAATTCAGATGCATTAAAATTTTTTAACTCATCAAGAATTTTACTTAAGAAACATGACGCGTATTTAAGCAGATATGTCTACTCATTAGCTCATGAGAGTAATGTTGCACAAGCAATTAATGTAGTCAAAAATAGCAGTAATAAAAATAACGCAGATTTTTTTGATGCTTATTTGCTCTTAATAATTGATGGTCTAAAGAAAAACAATTTAGAGCAAGCTGAAAAATATTTAAATTTAAGTTCTAAATTTCAAAATCAAAATAGATTTAATTTAGTAATAATAGAAACCTTAAGAGAATATCTTTATACTTTTAAGAATAAAAGACTCCCTAGTAATAAAAAAAACTTTGGAAATATTTCTATTATTAATCAAGCATTCCAGAATTGTTATTTGAACAAAAGTAGCGCTAGATCTTCTTTTGTAAATTTAATCAATAATCCTGAAGGTGATTACTCTAGATATATGTTTTTTTATATTAATTATTTGATTGAAAGTAATCAAATAGATGAAGCAAAATTAGTTGCCAATAAAATAGAATATATAAGCTCAACACTTTTACTGTCGCAAAGTAAAAGTTGGGTTGAAAATAAAAATTTTAAAGAATTTAACAAAATATTTTCATGTAAAAACTATAATGATATTATTGGTGAGTTTTTATTTTTAATTTCAAATTTATACTCATCACAAGATGATATTAAAAAATCTAATTTTTACTTAAATCTTTCAAATTACTTAAATCCAAAATTTATTTTAAACTCGACCCTTATTGCAGAAAATTTTTACCTAAACAAAGAATATGAAAAAGCAAAAAAAGTTTTAAAAAAAATTGATAAAAAATATGAGTTTTATTATTGGTTTAGGATTAAAAAAGAAGCACAAATTATAATCAAAGAAGATGGGTATGATGAAGGAATTGAATTTATTAGTTCAAAGTTTAGCAAAATTAAGAAACCAAATGCTAAAATGGTTTTTGATATTGCAAATTTTTATAAGAATTCAAAAAATTATGATGAAGCTATAAGATACTATACTTCACTCATTTCATCATTTGAAAATGACTCAGAAATTAAGTCTGACATATTATACAGAAGAGGAGGTAGTTATGAGCGATTAGGTCAATATGAAAAAGCGGATGAAGATTTAATAAATTCACTTAAAATTAATCCAGATGACGCTTATGTATTAAATTATTTAGCATACTCGTGGTTAGAGAGAGATGTTAAAATAGAAGAGGCCATGGAAATGTTAAAAAAAGCATACTCATTAAGAAAGAATGATCCATATATTACAGACTCTATAGGTTGGGCATATTATTTAATTAATAATTATGTTGAAGCAGAAAAATATATCAAAAGAGCAGTTGAGTTGATGCCTGAAGACCCAACTGTCAATGACCACTATGGAGATATTTTATGGAAGTTAAATAGAAACATCCAAGCAAGGTATTTTTGGAATTATGTTTTAGATTTAGACGAGACAGATGATGATTTAAAAAAAATAATTAATACTAAAATAATCGATGGTCTCAAAAGTTAATAAATGAATGTTAATTTTTTGAAATCCTTTGCTAAAATTAATTTAGCACTAAATATTACAGGTAAATCAAACAAACTTCATAAAATAGAAAGTATTGTTAAATTTATTCAACTACATGATCAAATATCAATTAAAATGATTGCTGGAAATAAGCATGATATTTCATTTCGTGGAAATTTTTCTAAAAATATATCAAGAAATAATACAGTCAAAAACTTATTTGATATTCTAGATAAACAAAAATTATTAGATAATAAAAAATTTAAAATTAAAATTGAAAAAAATATTCCACAAGAAGCTGGTCTTGGAGGAGGGTCAATGAATGCAGCAAGTATATTAAATTTTTTGATAAAAAAAAAGATTGTTAAAATTAATCAAAAAAAAATTTTGAGTATTTCAAATTTGATAGGTTCAGATGTGATTTTAGGCATTAGTCCAAAAAGTATTGTCCTGAAATCAAACAGTGTCATAAAAAAATTCTCTAAAACTCCAATTCTCTATACTTTACTTGTACGACCTAATTTTGGCTGCTCTACAAAAAAGATCTATTCTAGGGTCAGAAAATTTACCAGACCAATTTTAAATAATCCTAAAAAAAACATGTTCAGTTTAAAATTTTTATCAAAACAAGAAAACGCATTAGAAAAAATAGCTTTTTTGAAATACCCAAAACTTAAAAAACTTAAAAACTATTTAGAAAATTTAGAACAAACTCTTTTTGTAAGAATGACAGGTTCTGGTTCTGTATTGGTTGCCTATTATGAAAAAAAACAAGATTGTGAATTAGCAAAAGTTAAATTTAAAAGAAAATTCAAAAATTATTGGTGCAATGTATCAAAAACTATATAAATATAATTTTTTTGTGTTATACGAAGACAATATTGGGGCGTAGCCAAGTGGTAAGGCACTGGTTTTTGGTACCGGCATCCTAGGTTCGAATCCTAGCGCCCCAG
>Ga0209631_10006634_pt1 | contig 11876 bp, 13 predicted proteins | sample COG_08_FD_184752 | JGI IMG/M metagenome (GOLD analysis project Ga0209631, IMG submission 184752) | Pelagic Microbial community sample from North Sea - COGITO 998_met_08 (SPAdes) (version 2) | ecosystem: Environmental > Aquatic > Marine > Neritic zone/Coastal water | place: Helgoland, sampling... | reverse complement strand
GAGCACCCGCTGATCGATGAATTCGTTAGTGCTTTTATTCAGATGCATGACGACGACGTGCTCAATCACACCACGCCCTATCCATCGGCGCATGAAACGCTCACACATCTTTACAACCAAGGTCAGAAGATGGCGATAGCCACCAACAAACGATTGGCCCCCACCATTAAAATCCTCCAGCACTTTAGCTGGGACCCATTTTTTAGCTCTCTGGAGTGTTCGGACAGTGAGGCAGTGATGCGAGACAAACAACAGATGATAGAAGGCATCATACAAAAGGATAATGATTTTAAAGGTGCTTATTTTGTCGGGGACACCGTGGGGGACGGTCTGAGCGCTAATATTAGTCATACTCCCTTCATCAAAGCCTCGTATGGGTACGGACAGGCACAGGACTGGACAGGTGTCACTGTCCTTCAGACCATCAACTCACTTGATGAGCTCTTAGAACTGTAAGCCTCGCCTCACAGATATCTTTCCCCTTTAAAGCCTTTTGAGTGACAGTTGAAAACAGCAACTATTATTAATGAGTGATAAATGACTGATCAATCTAGACCCAGCTCTGTTCGAACCTTATCAAGATCAAACATAGGCTCAGCTTCACATAAAATGTTAGCCTGGGCATGCGTAAAGGATTGCATATGACAGAACAACTGCATGGGGGTCAGGTAAATAAGATCTTAAAGAAACGGGCTAAGCAGGCTAGTTTAAATGATGAGGTGGTTCAAAAAATTAGCGGGCACTCGATCCGTGTCGGAGCGGCCCAAGATTTATGTTTAGCAGGAAAGACCCTACCCCAGATCATGGCCAAGGGCCGCTGGGTTAAGACAGATACCCTCATGCGCTATGTGGAACACACCATTATATAAATGACAGACAAAGACAATAAAAAAGGGTTAGGTGGCGGCCCAAAAACAGAGGCTGGCAAAGCTGTCAGCTCAAAAAATGCCATGACGCATGGAGTAACGTCCACTAAAATCACCACGGCCGAAGAGTCCCTTCACTACCAAGAGTTGTTAGCAGAGTTTCAATCAGCTTACCCCAGCAAACATCCGTTAGTGAAATTGCAAATTGAACGCTTGGTAATGACTCGATTGCAATTAAAACGTGTCCAGGATCTGATTCACGCCCAAAACTTAAAAAGCCAATATAGTTCGGTGGTCGAGCAACAGTTGGCTGAAGAACTTAAATTGGATGAACAAACCCGTGACCTTGAATTCTACCAACGCATGGATGTCCTCACCCTAGACTTTAAGTATGTGGGGCAAATCTTGGGTGAGATTATTCGAGTCACCGAACAAGAGATTGATGGCATCAATCTATATTGGGAGTTAATGCCGAACTTCTTTAAGCATCTAGACTATGAGGCAAGCAATCGCAACACCAGCCCAGGCAAATACATGGACAGGCTTATTAAGCGCAAAAGAAATAAGGCGGGTATTGAGGGTGGTGGTGGTCACCCAAGCGGAGGCTAATGCCATTCAGAAAAAAGTGATTGAGCCCTCACTAAAAGATGAGGTCAGTAAACTGAAGATTGAGGATGTACGTGACCTGATTCAGGTCGTGCAGAGAGACTTGATGAAGGCGGTCGAGTCAGAGACCAAGATCAAAGAATTTAGAGAGATTTTGCCGATCGTACAACAAGCCAACCTGCCTAATCTTGAGGTCCTAGATAAATTGATGCGTTATCAAACGAGTCTGAATAATCAACTCTCAAAACAGATGGGTGAACTAATCGAACTAGAAAAACTTTACGGCCCAAAAGACTAGTGACCGCCACCTTTGAGTATTAATAAAATACCGCGCCAGATGATGGTGAGATCAAGCCACAACAGACCCAACTCAGAACGTTTAATGTATTGGTCGATGTATTCGTACTCGTAAATCGGGTTACCGAATTCGGGCTTACCCTTCATGATGTGACCTAGGCCTAATAAACCACCTTTAAGGTGTTTGCGAGTCAAGTTACCCTGAGCTAAATCTCGCTCATAGTGAATAACTGCAAGAGGTCTCGGACCTACGACCGACATATCCCCTCTTAATACATTCCAAAACTGCGGGATTTCATCCAAGTAGAACTTTTTAACAAAAGCACCCACATAAGTCCTTGAATCCGCTTTCCACTCTGCACTGTAAGCTATCCAGTCGCCTCTCTTGGCTCCTTCGGAATCGATGTATTTTGTTTTTATCAGACGAATTTTATACTTTGGAAAGACTTTGCCATGAGATACCGCATTGTATGAAAAAAACATCGGGCCTTTGTTTTCTGGAATAAATAACCCCTCAATAATAAAAGCAAGCTTTAAAAGAAGAACAATTGGTGACGTGATGGCCAAAAAAACAAGCGCAACAACTTTATCAAATATTCCTTTTAAAAATTTCTGTTTAATTGAAAATTGTTCATGGAGAATATAAGAATATTTTTGTTTTATATAATCCGTCGGAGGTTTATAGGGAAAGGCTTTTTTTGATTCACTCATCTTTTATGACCATACTTCAGGATCTTCTTTTTTCCAATCTTCTAGGGCCGATCTTAATGAGTATATTGGTTTGTATTTATTATTTAACAAAAAAGAAGGTTTGACTAAATTGGGTCTAACTAATTTACGCAGCCGAACTAGACTAAATGGGTTTTGTTTACCTGCGACTTTAAAAAGAAATTCAAAAGCAAATCCAAAGCTCATTAAAAACCAATATGGAACGTTCGGAACAAATCTCTTAATTCCTGCAACTTTTTTAACAGTATTTACATAATCTAAGATTGACGGATTTGGCCACATGGTGGCATTAAATAATATGATTTTTGGTAATTTATCTTTGACTTGCTTTTCATGTACCCATAAGATTTGATTCACAAGCTCTTTGACATAGATTCCTGCTTTGCGTGTATCTTTATTGCCCATGTAAAAAAAGAAATTTTTATGAATTAATTTTACTAAGAGCGACATATTGCCACCCTCACCTTCACCAAAAACAACACCGGGTCTGACAATCGTTAAAACTCTTTTTTTAATATCTCGATTTTGCCAAGCAATATGAATTTTTTCCGCTGCCAATTTAGATGATCCGTAAGGAGTATTTGGACAGGGGACGGTATCTTCATCTTTTAATTTATCTTCGATACCATAAGGAGAAATACTGCTTGTAAAGATAATTCGATTACAACTAATTTTTTCTGCAAATTCAGTTACATATTCTGCACCTAAAATATTCGTATTAAAATACTCATTGGGTTCATGCCCTGGTTCTCGATGAATTGCAGCTAAATTAATAATCAAATCAATTTTTTTTAATTTAGATATTATTACTTTATGGCGAATATCTACTATGGAGTTAGTATTAGGAGACTTCAAAAGATCAATTCCATAAACACTATGATCACTTTTTTTAAGAAATGAAATAATGTGTTTTCCAACAAAACCTGATGAGCCAGTTACTAAGATATTCATAATAAATAAAAAATTTTTATAGCAAATTGAATAAAATTATTAAAGTTTTTTAAACAATTAAGGCAATTTATCCAATTAATGTAAGAAAGAAATCCTATCAAGATTTTTTTTTAAACATTCACTCTTTTTTAATAATTTTTTTGATAATTCATTATTTAAATTATTTTCTTTGTATTTAAAATCAAATTTATTAATTTTGATAATATTTATTTTTTTACAAATATTAATCCAATAGTTTTCATTTTTACATAATTTCTCATAATTAATTAAAAAAATATTTTTATTATTTTTTTTATATATATTCAATAAATAATCATGATAATCAATCCAAATTTTTAACCAATAATTTAATGTGTCTTTTGAAAATTCATTATCTGAATTTAAATCAAAGTTAAATGGTTTGTGATTATCACCAAATTCATAGTGGTTTAGCCACGAAAAATATTTTTTTACAAATTGATCTGAATTACTGAAATTTTTATGCTGATTCATTAGTGAAATTGCATGTGAAATAGGATCTCTATAAGGTATCAAAATGAATGGTTTAGTAATTGATTTTTGTAACGACTGAAGTCGGAGAATATTATTATTATTTTTCGATAAATATCTTTTTTTCCCATACCGTAAACAAACTAAAAATTGAAAAATATTATAGTTTTTATCAATATTTGTATTTATTTGATGCTTATCTAGATATCTTTCTTTAACATAATTTTGCTCAACAAAGCTATTCCAAAAAATTTCCTCAAATGCCTCTGGAGAATTTATTCCGATCTTTATTCCATCCTTATGCGCCCTCTCGTAAGAGTCTTTACTTTTATTATTAAATTTATTTAAGAATCCCCAAATATTTGGACAAATTATAAAAGGCATATCATTATATGTATTGGATGCGAATTCGCCAGATTCATAAAGAGCATTAAGTAATATTGTTGTTCCTGACCTTGCAAGCCCTGTGACAAGAACTGGTCTTTTAAAATTATGAGTATAGTCTTTTTTTAAAAAAAACACTTTTTCCAAATAGAACAATATTTGATTTGAAATCTTATTATTTAATATCAGGTAATGGATTAATTTAGTAATAAAGTTATAATTTTTTGTTATCATAAACAATCTTATCTCTAACTATCACAAACAAGATTAATTTTTTTTAATATCAAATCACCTTTTTCTTTGGAAATGATCCGACTCCAATTAAGTTGATAAATATTATTATCATTTGCTCTATTTATATACTCAAGTAAGACTTTACCATGTTTGTCAAAAATAAATAATCTTCCACTATTTGTTTCCTCAACAAATAAGATATCATCATTAATCAACTTTGATCGGCCTTCTGTAATTGTCCTTATATCCAGTTTTTCAAATGTACTAGAAAATGGTCGGATTAATGTATTATCCTTAAAATTAAAAATCACAGTATCATTATGCCCATCGACAAAACCCCAAATCATTCTTCTTGTACTTAACTTATCATTATTATCAAATATTGATATTCGATAGTCATCAAGAATATTAATATCATGTTGATGATGCCATGGACCTTGTTTTAACCAAATAATCTTATTAGATGACGGTCTATATAAAAATACAATTGATTGATTTCTTAAACTTAAAAAAATATCTCCTTTTTTCCAAAATTGAGATGTTTTCATTACAGGTTGAATATCATTAAGATGAATTGGATCATCAGTAAAAGTAGTTCCATAAACAAGATGTCCAAAACCGTTATCTGACAGTATCTTAATTACCGATTTTTCAAAAAGTATTTCACCATCTTTTGATAATTTAACGATCCCATCATCATGAAATTTATCACTACCTAACTCTACTGATTTAGGCTCAATGTAAGAAGGTATCCAAAAATTTCCTTCATGATCTATTTCAATTGAATGATGATAAATTTTGTCATCATTGACAATGCTTAAATTTGAGCAAAAATCATTTTTAATTAATGGAGACTTACCGAAAATTGAATATATATTTCCAGAATTATCTATAAACGTGTGAAAATTTCTAGCTCTTTCTGTATGAGAAGCTTTTTTAAAGTCAACAAGGTGACTATTTAACTTTGATAACTTCCAGACATTATCAACATCATATGTCCATAAATGAAGAATTTTTTGATTTTTCAAATCTACAAGTTCTGATACACTCATTCTTAAGTCTCCATCATACCTATTTAAAAGAAGGTATCCTAAATTGAGACTATCATTAATAGAATAGTTATAAATAAATCCAGAGGCATTTATTCTTTTGGAAAATTTTTTTGATACTATTAAAGCTTTGGATGTATGCTTTCCATTATAAAAATTAATTAACTCTTTAGGAATTGATGTTATTAAATCGATAAAAATTTCTACATTTGTTAACTTTTTAGATAAATTCCTATTATGCGTATAAAAATCTCTAACCAAATAGGTTAAATAAATAATGGAGGGTACTAAAATAAGTATGAATAATAATACCCATCTAATCTTTATTTTTTTTTCTAAAAATTCAATAAAAATCACAACTTTTTTTTAAAAAAATTAAACAAAAAAACCATTAACACAGCATATACAGACCAAACAAAGATACCATTTGAGTAGCTGATATAATTATTAACTGATAAAAGATAATCAAATATTAGATAAAAGAATGATAAAAAAATTAAAAAAAACAATGATTTACGAATTAAAAAAGTTGATAAATTTATCAAAAATTTGAAACGTTCATCATCATCCATTAATTTAATATTTTTTATCGTTGATAATTTAAAAATTATCTCTTTAAAATAAGATAAACCAAAATATCTTGGAAATAAGTATAGAAAAAAATTTATAAAGATGGCAGTAAGGAGAAAAATCAATTTTTTCTGCTAATTTTTTTATAAAGTTTTTTTAATGGATACCAAATAATGGCAATAATTGCTACTATAATCCCAACAAGTAAACCAATTATGCCTATAAAAAACCCCCCGCCTACTCCAGGGCCTAAATAAGCGTAAGATGGAAGTGACAAAAAAGAACCTAAAAAAATGATTATTTTTATAAAATTAATTGCATTTATTTTCATTAATTTTTTCCTTAAGTGAAATTATTTTATTCTTATCTTCTATTACTCTTCCCCAACCAATATTGGATATAACACCATTCGATGACTTATTCACATACTGAAATTCTAGTTTACCATTTTTATTAAATTTAAGAATCCTAGCATGATTTGATTCCCATACCACAACGCTTTTGTCAGATAAAACATGTTGTAATCCTGCTGTAACAGTTTTTATATTGTATTTAACAAAACTATCATTCATGAGAGTTGAAAACTCTTTTGTTTCAAGATCATAAATAAGAATTTGTGAATATTTAGAATCTTTTTTTATACTGTTATTGTTATTAAATATAATAATTTTTTCATCTAAGATATCAACATCATGCTGTCTGTAAAATGGTCCTTTTATATAATTAATTACTTTATTATTAGCCGGTCTGAAATGTAAAATTGCATCAAGATTTCTAAGACTCAGAAATAAATCACCTTTTTTATAAAATTTAGTATCATGTTTAGCTTCTTCAACTTTGTTTAAATGAATTGGATCATTGGTTCTAAGTAAATCGTAAATTGGCAAAACGTTATTCTCAACAAGAATTTCTGATATCGATTTCAAAAATACAGTTTTTCCTGTTTCTTTATCTATTTTTTCTATGGCGTGATCATTAAAGCCATACTCTTGTTTATGATTATTTATTATCTTTGAATAAGGATACAAGGATGTTGTAAGCCAAAGCTTTTCATCTAATGATTCTTGTATACTATGATGAGTACGAGAAGTATCTTTTATCCATATAATCTTTCCACAAAGGTCAAACTTAATCAGAGGGTATTGGCGGTATCCAAATGTATATATAGATGCATCATCATCTATATGAGCATTCCAATATTCAAACCTATCAGGATGGTTGTCTCTTCTCATATTTTTAAATGAAACAGAATCATGATTAATCAACGAGTCAACATAATTAAAATCATGTCTGTAAGAATGCAAAACATTAAAATTATTTGTGTCAATTAACTCAATAACAGCCTTGTCATAAAAGTCAAATCGTGGCTGAAGTAGAAGATCGGAGCTATCTGATTTTATATATCTTTTAAATCGTTGCTTATTTTTGTGTTTACTTTTTGCTGTGTTATTAACAAAAAGAATTCCTCTTGAAGAAAAAGATATATTCTTTAAGTTATCATTAAATTCAGCGATAACAATTAAAGATTTTTTAAAAAAATTATATTCATTAAAATTTTTTCTATTTTTTTTATTTTTCTCATAATAGTCTTTTAGAAAATCAGCTGAAAATATAAAAACAAAAAGTAAAACCAAAAAAGAAGAGGCAATAATAAAAAATATTTTTTTTAAACTATTCATATATTAGATATAAATCAATTTTAGAAGATTTTAATATATAGGATTTTAAATAAACTTGTAAAATCTTATTTGTTTTTAAGAACATTAAGAAATTCATTAAATTTATTCTCTATTTTAAAACTAGATGAATATAAATCAACATTCTCGTAATAGACTTTATATTTACTATCTGATTTCAAAATATCCATAAATTTTTCTACATCGTTGATTATTCCAATACTATGATTATTTACTAACCTAGCCAGATGGTGTTGCTGACTACATAATCCTAAAACAGGCGTTTTACACATAAGGTATGTATAAACTTTAGAAGGTATAGAAACTTTAGATGCGGAATCATCAAGAACAAATAATGCCCCTTTTGAGCTTGCAATGAGTTTTAATAAAGTATCATAATCTAGAAAATTATATTTTATGAATCTTTTATTATTTTTAAATCTATTACTAATAATATCAGCATTAATACCTTCTGACACAAAAATAAAATTATAACCATGATTATTAACTTTTTTTATTGTATCTATAATATCATTTACTCCATGCTTAAACCCTACCGTTCCTGCATAAATGATCGAATTATTTTTTAATTTATTAAAATTTAATTTAGATGCACATGGCCAGTTTTCAATGGCACAAATTTTATTGTGAAATTTTTTATTAAAAAATTCGAGAAAATCATTAGAAATCAATATGATTTTAGATGCTTTAGAGGAAATAAAATATTCAATATATAAAAAAAACTTAGAGATAACACCTCTAAATACTGCTGGCAATATTTTAAGTTTATTTGCCGCTTCGGAAAAAATATCTTGAACCCACCAAACGAAATCAAATTTTTTATTGAATAAAATTATAAATAAAACAATTACAGGTGTATTTGCACAAATTAAGACATCAGTATTAAGAGTATGTAATTTAGATCTGAGTTTAAATGCATAATTGATCTCCCAAAATAATCTTTTTAAAGGATTTCGTTTAGGAATTGATAAGTTAATACTTAAATCACTAAAAGGACATTTTGTTTGAGAAAATTCTGCTTTTGGCCCTTTGTCATCAGATGTAAATAAATAGTTAACATTAAAATTTTCAGTGTAAAATTTTTGAGCTAATTCATAGGTAAAGGGGTGTCCACAAAAATCATGAACAATAATATTTTTATCACTTAATTTAATCATTTTTTGTAGCCATAATTTTTTAAAAAAATTTTCATTTTTTTTTGAAACCATTTTTTTTGATAATCAAAAAGAATATTCATCCATTCATTTTTTTTACCCTGCCTAAATGTATGAGAGCTTGTTGGAGAAATACTTTCCAAAGAATTAATGATTTGAGATTTTATTTCAAATTTATAATTTCCTTTTAATTTTATATACTTTAACAAATTTACAATTGTCTGCTTTTTACTTTTTCCAATAAGATCCTCATATCGAACAACATATGTATTATTTTCAGCCCATTTTATATAAAAATCATATCTATTATCAATTGATGGAAAATCAATTGTTTGATTTATATTCTGTCGAAAACCATTAATTGCTAAGTTAATTCTTTCTTCATCGGTAGTTAATTTCTTAAAAAACTTATGTAATCTATGGAATTTATTCATATAAGTTAAATAATAAGACTCGGATATAACCACATCACGTGGGTCTCGAATTAAAAGAATCTGAACAATATTATTCTTTTTTATCAAATTTTGAATAATTTTATTATATTCTATGTGTCCAATTATTAATTCATTTTTTTTTGCTTTAGAAAGTAATCTAATTATTTTTTTTGACGATCTATTTTTGTAACTTAATGTAGGTCTAGAAGCAATAAATAACTGTCTATTCTCTAAGCCTGGAATGCATTCAACGATTTGTGATAATAAATGTGTACCGCTTTTCGGTATGCTATTAATTAAGATTGTTGAGGTATCAAAGTTATTTGGAAGAAAAGGTCTTTTTAGCTCGTTAAAAAATAAATAATATTTTTTTTTAAATGCCGAAAAAAAATAACTCATAATAAACTAGACATAATTGAAAATTTTATCAAAATCAATTTTTTTAAACACATTTAATTTCCCATTAATTGTTGCATCATATATTTCTCTTTTATCGCTTTGAAATTTATATTTAGCCATTTTATAAAAACGCTCAGATTTTTCTAAGTCTGGAAGTTGCCACTTTACCCCTTTGCCAAAATAGTCTTTATGAAAATGATTTGAGTCATCTTCTTTGGATTTAACAACCTTGTGTGAAGGGCCTTTAGTATCAAAATTATGATCTACACCAACTAAAAAAACTTTTTTAAAGCCCATATAATATGCAATTTGTAATGCAGCATAGGTTACAGTGCCTCCAGCATATAAACATTCTGGTAAATTTTCAGAAAAATTCTCGCCAACCTGATTTAAAAAAAAATTAATATGTTTATGTTGGTTTAGATAATAGCGGTTGGTCCAATTAATAAATAGAGGAATATTTGTGCTATTAAAAAATAAAAAATTTTGTTTAGCTACATACTTATTTGTGCAAACAATATAAGATGGCCTCCAAGAAACCTGATCAAACAACAAATTAATTTTATTCATACCAAATGATTTAATTTCATTTACATTATCTAGTGGAGTATATTTTAGTGAAGGGCCATTGCCAACAATCAAACAAGATTCATTTCTATGAATATTTTTATAGTTAGTTAGATAACTGGAGTTATGTAAAAACTTATATAAGAAAATTTCATAAGAATGATATAACGGTCTAAAAATACTTTTTATCGAATGTCTGTAGTTATTAATAATCATTTTTTTTATAGGCTATGACCAATGACACAGATTGAGAAATATATCTTGTTTTAGAAAGCTCTGGAATCCGCTTATTCCAAGAAAACATTATATTGTCAGGATTCGATATATATGAAGTTTTAAATTGCATCGAATCAACTATATCACTACTTAAAAATTCTAATTCGTTATTTTCATCTATGCACTTTTTATAGATATTAAATCGTTCAATATTTTCCGAAACTAACTCATCATCCTCACCGTCAGAAGCAAGATACATATCAATGAGATGTAAACATACACCACCCTTTTTTAAAAGCAAGACAGTATCCTTAAAAAAATCACTCAAAGAATTAATAGGGATATGCTCAATTACTGAAATTGAATATATATAATCATAACTGCCTTGTTGATCAGATAATACTTCTTTATTTCCTAGATATTTGTTTAAAATTTTTACTTTTGGATTTAATAATCTAAATAAAAATTCTTGGATAAATTTTGGACCACCGCCTTGACCTTCAAATTTATCATAATTAAATTTTGAATTAGATTTATGTAGTTTAAATAAAATTCTTGAAAAACCACCACCAATTTCAGCAATTTTTGCATTCCTAATATTTTTTAAAAAATTTAATGCATATAAATCTTGATAAGATTTTAGTCTTATCCCTTTGACTAAATAAATAAAAGGAACTTTAATTTTACTTTGAATTTGCGCAATTTCAGATTTTGATAAAAATTTAAACATATTTAATTAATGCCTATGAATGGATTTAATATTAATTAATCTTAAAAAATGTTTAAGCATAAATATTAAGAAAACATAAAAAATTATATTAATTCTTAAAGGAAAAATTATAAATTGGGTATAAAGTATTAAATAAAAAAAGATTAATTCACCCGGATTATGACTCTTAAGATCTCTGCAAATTCGTTTAAACCATATCAGCAGTAATGAATACCAAATTATTATAGAAAAATATCCAAACTCATAATAAAGTTGGACTATTCCAGAGGACCATGTCTGAACCCTTAAAGAATTCTGAAAGTCATTTAAATTAATATAACTATTTTCCAAATCAACAATGGTATTATTAACACCGTCAATATTAATTAATGTGTTTTCTTCATAAAATAACGACCTTAATTTTGGAATAGTAAAAACAAAGGGGGCGTACGTTGGTTTTGAATTATCAATTAAAAGTGATGTTGTCTCAGGATTAATCAAAAAATAAGGCGCGACAGATGATAT
>Ga0209631_10006633_pt1 | contig 11877 bp, 11 predicted proteins | sample COG_08_FD_184752 | JGI IMG/M metagenome (GOLD analysis project Ga0209631, IMG submission 184752) | Pelagic Microbial community sample from North Sea - COGITO 998_met_08 (SPAdes) (version 2) | ecosystem: Environmental > Aquatic > Marine > Neritic zone/Coastal water | place: Helgoland, sampling... | reverse complement strand
CACCTTTAACATAACCAACAAGCAGGGACAGACCATCTTCTTTAAACAAGGAGAAAAAGGAGGTCTACGGGACCTTCCCCTATCGAGGAAACCCATACCGATTGGGCGAATGGGAACAACCTCATCAAACCTTGCTATATCTTACTCACTTACAGCCAACCCTGGGAATGTTCTTGATAAGGTTGGAAGCGGAGCCAATGCCATCCTCGTTTTCCGAAAAGACTTCACTGGCTCCATTCCTGATTCGGGTCTAACGGTTCAAATCACTGCATCTCAGGCAGGAAATGGTTCCTACAATGCTGCAGCCAATGTTGTTCGCGAAATAACCATTAAAAAACCTGGCAAAAATGCATTCTTTGACGAACGCCGACTCGATCCACGTTATGAAAAAGAGAGAACTAAATTCGCTCGTAAACTGGCGGCCAAGAAAAATCTCAGGGGATTGATTGATCTCAACGGGGATGGTTCAGTCAATTATTTGGATGCAGAGCTAATGTTTGATTCCGATGACACCGATTCGGACGGTGATGGAATGAGTAATTTTATGGAACGCGCTTTTGGAGGGGACTCCTTGAGTAGTGACAGCAAGACCACTCTTCCCCGTGCCGTTAATAAGAAAGACGGAAAACAAAGAATTTCATTCCAAAAATATCAGAACGCTTACAACTCAGAAGGTATTGAATATATTGTGGAAACAAGTACTGATTTACGCACTTGGAGCACAACGGGTGTTACTCAAGTTGACCTGAACGGCGTAGCAGATGGAAAAGGGGTGAACGCTGGAGGAGGAATGGAACGGGTTCTTTATGAGACTACTGGAACAGCAAGCTCAAAAGGTGGTAAACAATTCCTGCGAGTTCGACTGAGAACAAAATAAGAATGGGGCCATTGGCTTTGATAATTCTCTTTTGATCAAAGCAATCAAGTTTTTAAATTCTAAAAGAACAGACAAATTCTCCTTCATGGGTGGATTGGTTAATGCTAATAAAAAATCCTTACAGAAACCCCTGTAATTATAGTTTCATTGATAGGTTACTATTTTATACCTTGCAACGAGCTATAGGATTTAATTTTGTTAAGATTCAAATAAAATTTCTCATTTTAGATGCTAGCGAGCCTGTCATTCCAGTTAAATAATATTCCGATTATCATAAAAGAACACCTTGATGTGCTTGGTCCAATTGATCACTTCACCCTTGCTGTCAATTTGCTTATTTTGGTTTTCTCGAAATGGTTCGCCAGCAAATACGGCTTAATTAAAGACAACAACAAAAGCCAGGCTCGTCTCCGTATTCTTCATGTCACAAACTTAATTCTTTTTATCACCTATTTAATCGCTGTAATTTTTGAGATTCATTTAGGCCGTGCGATCAGTCAAACATTCCTAGTGGTCTTAGCCAGTTATCTACTGATTCATTTTGCGGAGGGTTATTTATTAAAAAAATATGGCAAGACAAAAAGCATAGAAAACTTCGCCCGAACGACTGAGACACATACTTCAAGAACATTAGAGCTATTTGTATTATTTATAATCGGAACGATTACATTTGTTCTGCTCATAAATATTTGGGGGTTGGAAGATTGGTTGCAAACAACAAGCGTATTAGGGTTCATTGCTCTTTTTATTTTTGCAAGTAAGGAATACTGGGCAGGAGATTTCCTGAGTGGAATTCTTATCATTAGTCAGGGACGGATTGAACGCGGTGATGTAATCAAAATAAAAGATGAAGATTTGATCGCAATTGTTCTTCAGATAAACAGCTTTCAAACAATTGTTAGGGATCTTGTAAATCAGCACGATATTATTCTCCCCAATTCCAAACTACGTCTTACCCGAGTAGATGTTCTAAAAACTGACCTAAAAAGGGGGGTGCGGGAATTTGAAGACTTCTATTTTGGTTACGATACTGAAATCGAAAAAATTAAAAACATGCTCAAGGAGGTCTGGGAAAATGTTTTGTCTGATGGACTGGTTGAAGAGAGCGGTAGTTTTATAGTTGCTAATAAAGAATGTGGTGACCACGGGGTGCGTTGGCGTCTTGCTTATACATTAAAATCGCCCCATCGCTTAGTTGAAACTGGAAATTCAGTGCGCGAACACGCATACAACTTGCAAAAGAAACACGGGATTCAATTAGCAACTCCATTCACTCATACTTTTCCTCAAGGCACGTTCCGTTAAGGAAATTGATCGTACTTTAAGAATTTATACATTTCAAATTAATGGAAGAAGTCGAAATCAATACGACTGATTTTAAAAAAATCGATATTCCTTGGTGCCATCAATGCCAATCAAATACTCCTTACATTAACTCATGGAATAGTATACAACGTGCGAATCTAGATGGTGGAACATATAGTGAGATTGTAGATATTCGAAAGTGCATAGAATGTGGGAACGAGATGGTTTTGATCAAAGACTATAAAAACTTAATCAGGGCGATAAATGCAATTGGCTGCCTCATTTGGGTTTTATTACTGCTCATTTGGATTTTCCTGATTCCACTTAAATCATATCTTGCTATCGGAATTCTGTTTAATTCTTTCCTTATTTTCCTGATCTGGCTCTTAACAAAAAAACATCGAAGGATTTTAAATGATTGGAAAAAAAGTGATGAGATTGAGAAAATCACAAATCTCAAAAACTTAAAATTGTAATTTGAGTAATCTAACTTAAGCAAGTAACTCGGGGTCGCCTACTCCGCCGCCTCCTGGGGTCCGTAGGATTAATCGATCTCCGGGGCAAACAATTACTGATTCAATGGATGACAGGATTTCTTGTTTTCCATTTTGCCGAATTAGAATCTGCTCGCCAGGTTGCCCTGGATTACCTCCTCCGATTCCCAACGGTGCTGTTTTTCGATTTTGGGTTAATAAAGAAAGTGTTGCCGTTTCTTCAAAAAGATACTCTCTTTCCATTCCATTTCCACCGCTCCAGGTGCCGCTGCCCCCGGAAGAATCCCTCACTTTAAAACCAAGTAATCGAAGTGGGAAAGAAGATTCAAGTATTTCTGGATCAGTAATTGCAGTATTCGTCATGTGAACCTGAACGGCAGATGTACCATTTTGCCCAATTATTGCACCTGATCCTCCCCCAATAGTTTCGTAATGACTGAAGGATTGATTTCCAAAAGAAATATTATTCATGGTTCCTTGAGAACATGCCACTTGCTGAAAAGCATTAAGAATTAAATCCACTAATTTTTGGCTAATCTCAACATTCCCGCCTGCGACACCTGGACAATCTTGAGCCTTCCCAGAAAAATCTGGTGATAAAATCGATCCTTGCGGAATGATTAAGCTAATGGGTTCAAGAAGTCCCTCATTCAGAGGCAGCTCTTTTCCGATTAATACACGTAAGCAATAACAGACAGCACTAAGAGTAATTGCTTCGGTGGCGTTAAGGTTATCTTCACGACTCTGTGCTGTCCCAGAAAAATCAAACTCGGAATAGCCATCCTTTATTGATATCTGAAGTTTTAAAATATCGCCATCATCAAGGTATTGAACGGAATTAAGCTTACAATTTCCATAAGTGCCTAAAAATGCTCCACAATTTTTAGATGCATCTATACGAAGCCCTTCCATCTGCTTCTCCAATTCACCATGTGAATACCGTTCTTCAAGGCTCTTCATTTGTTCTAAACCTTGACGAAGGGACGCAACCTGAGCAGAGATATCGGCCAAGTTTTGATCTATTTGCCGAGATGGAAACACCCCTGAACTTAATTGCTTTGCAATATCATTTATACAAGATCGTCCGCCTCGAAATAGATAAGATGGAGATATTACAACACCTTCATCACTCAGACTTTCAGCACCAGCAGGCATCGAACCCGGAGCAACACCTCCAATTTCAGAGTGATGGGCACGGTTCGCTAAAAAACACAGCAACTTGCCATGCACAGAAAAAACTGGTGCTAAAATAGTAATATCCGGAAGATGCGAACCACCAAAGCCCGGATGGTTAGTGATTAATATATCGCCCGACTCTAGCCCAGGAAATAATTTTATTACCCGGCGAACGCAAACGCCTAAAGCACCTAAATGCACCGGAATATGAGGAGCATTAGCAACCAGATAACCATTACGATCTAAAAGAGCACAAGAAAAATCAAGGCGTTCGCGAATATTAACCGATAATGCTGTACGCTTGAGCTGTGCACCCATTTCATCGACAAGACAATAAAACCGATTTTTAAATAACTCAGCCTGGGCAATTGGTTGACTGCCCAAGGATAAACTGGAATCGGTTAATTTCATTAATAAACTACCATAGGACCCCTTGGTTGCACACCACCCCTTCTCAACCCACAGAGTTCCAAAATCGTCAACCACTAAACAAGGCCCATAAACGGACTCACCACAGTTTAATTCCGAACGATTGAGAATGAAAGGGAACTTTACTTCTTTATCATTTCCCTTTTCATCTGGTAAGCCAAATTCCTCTTCGCCCAGAAAAGGATCAGAGCAGGCAATTTGTATGCGAATAGAATAAATTTCAATTTTCCCATTGGTTGGTTGATAACCAAATATTTTCAGGAATTTTGTTTCATATAAGTTTTTGATTTGGCTTATATTAGCATAATCAACTTCTAATCCTGATTCCTGACCCTTCATTCGAACGGAAGCAGTTTTTCGAATAACTTTTGCACTCTCTCGGTGATCACCAAGCTCACAAAATCCCTGTTCCGCTAATTCAGCTTCAGTTTTTTCTAACTCCTGATCAGTTGGAGAACCATAAACTGCACATTCAACAATTCTTTCAATTTTCGACATCGATAAACCATAGGCACTTAATAAACCAGAGTCAGCTGGGGATAAAACAGAGGTCACTCCAAGCCTTTTTGCTACGCCACAAACATGCTGTCCTCCTGCTCCTCCAAAAGAAACTATTGTGTGGTCTCTGGGGTCATAGCCCTGCTCGACTGAAATTTTTCTTATTGCCATTGCCATTGAGTCGTCGGCCAAAACAAGAAATCCCTCCAATAGTTCCTGTTGAGAAAAACCTGTATGCTTAACCATCTGATCAAGTTGAGCCTGGGCAGACTCTTTTGATATAGGCGTAGGAAATCGATTTTCATCTAACCGACCAAGAAGCAAATTCACATCCGTCAAACTAAGTGGCCCTCCAAAGCCATAGCAGGCAGGGCCGGGATATGCTCCAGAACTCTCTGGTCCGACCATTAAGCGACCATCTTCAACTTTGCACACAGACCCCCCTCCCGCGGCAACGGTTTGAATGTTTAATGCAATCCCGGCTAGTTGGGCACCACCAATCTCAATAGTTGACTGATAAGAATAGGAACCTGAGAAACGAGAAACATCTGTACTGGTCCCCCCCATATCCAGATTAATAAACTTGGTAAGACCGGCACGCCTTGCAACCGAACAAGCACCTACTACTCCTCCGGCAGGACCGCTTAACAAACTATCAACTGCACGGTAATGAGGCCGCTCAATTAATCCTCCAGCACTGTTCATTACTAAGAGTTGCGCAGACTTACCCAGCCCAATAATAATATTGTTTAAATATTCATCGAGGACCGGATATAAATAGGCCTCCAGGACTGCGGATTCACAACGAGACAACCACTTGATAAATGGGTGAACATCTGTTGACCCGATTACCGTCTGAAAACCAATCTTTTGTAATTCCTTAACAACCATGCGTTCATTATCGTTATTAATGTAGGAATTTAAGAAAGATACTACTGCAACTTTGTACCCAGATTCTTGAAAACATTGGGCACTGGAAATAATTTTTTGCAGTTCAGGTGCTCCAGAAGGAGTTCCATCTCTCTCCATTCGCTCAGCGACTTCAATCACTGGACCGGCAAAAGATTTCCTTTTTCGGGGAATCAAATCAAATAATCCAATCCTTCTTTGATCGCCAATTTCAAGTAAGTCTGAGAAACCGGCTGTTAGAAATAGTAATGGCTTACTTCCGGTTTGTTCTAACAATGCATTGGTACAACGAGTTGTAGCAAGGCGAACATTTATTGAACAGTTCCCCTGTGCTATATTTTCACGGGCAAGAATTAGCCTGACTGCAAGTAATGGAGCCTCCCAACCTGAAAATAATTCGATCGTTTCTCCTTCAAGCTTAGTAATATTTAAAGGACTGCTTAAAGTTAAGATTTTATCCTGATTGTCCCATTTCATTACCCTTAAACTTGAATCGCGAAGGAGGGGCGTGACCATTTTGAAATTGGCAGGAAACTGGTCAGGCCAGTTGACATCTTTTTCCAGTTGCACAACGGTATCCGAAATTTGTTTTTCTACCCTGGCAGATAAACTTCCACGGGAAAGGACTTTTACTCGAATGTAATCTTTATTAGGACCACAACCTAAGCAATCTGTAAAAGTCCCTCCGGTATCTATAAAAAAATCCCAATCTATTCTGTCTACTTTCAAATCCTAGCTAAATTTAACAATATTCTTTCGGACAAAAAAATATCAAACTAAAGGTGTTCCAAATTTCCATTGATCCAAGCTGTCGATATAATTTCTCGGCAAACCAACTTGCTGAGCTCCTTCGATCACAGAATTATGGTAACTTAAAGAAGGAATTCCATACTCTTGATTATTTGACAAATAAACGATTACCCTGAGTTTTGCCTGAGCCTGCAGTGACCAAGCATCAACTTCAGTACGTGAATAATATCCATCATCAACAGCCTCATACTGGTCAAGTGAACGCCAATGGTCCTCAGATAATCTCCAGATACATCCGTAGGTCACAGCACCGTCAAATTTTTCAATCCCAGCATATCCATCACCATTGATATAATACTTCCATCCATTTACATATGCAGAAGAAACAAACTCAGAACCTGAACAGCGTATATTCATTTGATCAAAATTCATATTTGATCCATAAGCAAAATAAAGCGAACCCATCTAATTCTTTTAACTCATCAAATTGATGGTGCAAGAGGTAAGCTTTCGAGCTTGTGTAAAAAAAATAAATTCGTACTATACTTTCAGCGTTAGAGGACTTTCTTTTAATTTCCTCCTTGATTTCCAATCTCAAGTTTTTTGCTAGGGGGCGGGCGGAACGATGCTTTGGCCAACGCTGAGGCATGAATTTATAAGTGTAAATTCCACGCATCGAGAACAAAAATATATATAATGTCTGAACAAGTAAAAAAACAAAACATAATAGAAGAAAACCGTTCTCACGAAAAGGATACCGGTTCAAGTGAAGTACAGATCGCACTGTTAACTGCGCGTATCACTCACCTCACAGAACATCTTAAAACACACCGTAAAGACTTTCATTCTCGTCGCGGCTTGCTCATGATGGCAGCTCGAAGAAGAAAACTTTTGGATTATTTGAAAAGAACGGATTTAAAGCGCTATCAGGCAATTATTGAAAAGCTTGAATTGCGTCGATAATCAAGTCCTTATTCATTCTTACACGAGGTTTAATATACCTCCAAATTTTCCTCCAAAATTACAAGAGTAGAAAACTTCTACACTACGCTTGGGAGTTTCGGTTAGACAGTTCGGTGTAATCGAAAATTAAGAAGATCAACGAAAAATAACTACGAAGTACGAAAACATGAAACAAAAGCACAATGTAACCGCCGACAAACTCGGCATTCAATTATCTTCAGGTACTCTCGCCGGCTTAGCTGGTGGTGCAGTAACCATTTCCTTGGGCGAGACATCAGTATTTGTCTCTGCTACAGCTGCAGGAAATCTGCGGACAGGGCAGGATTTCTTTCCACTTACCGTGGATTATAAAGAAAAATTCACCGCAGCGGGAAAATTCCCTGGTGGCTACTTCAAAAGAGAAGGTCGTCCAAGTGAAAAAGAAATTCTAACATCCCGCCTTTGCGACCGACCACTTCGCCCACTTTTTCCCAAAGGCTTTTTGAATGAAGTTCAAGTAATAGGATATTTATTATCAACTGATCAGGTAAATGAAGCAGATGTGTTAATGGTAAATGGAGCTTCTGCAGCATTGATGATCTCCGATATACCTTGGAACGGACCTATTGGTTGTGTCCGCTTGGGAGAGATAAATGGCGAGTTTGTGGTAAATCCAACAAACGAGCAAATGTACGATTCCTCCCTCGATCTGATTTATGTTGGAAGCGAAAAAGAAATGATGATGATCGAAGGGTCAGCGGATCAAATGCCTGAAGACCGTTTTGTTGAAGCACTTGAATATGCACATGAGCAAATTCAAGATATCATCACAGCCCAACGCCAACTTGCTGAATTATGTGGTAAAGAAAAGAAAAACTTTGAGTTGGTAAAAGTTCCTGATGATGTGCTTGCTATATGTAAGGAAATTACTGGCAACCGTATGGAGGATGCTATTTTTGCTGATTCTAAACAGGAGCGAGAAAAAGCGGTCGATATAATTAAAGTTGAAGCTCAGGCTGCATGCGAAGAAAAAATTGGAGAAGAATTTGACCCAAACCATGTAAAAATGGCGTTTGAAGTGATACAAGAGGAGGTCTACCGAGAAAATATTTTGGTTCGCGGAAAAAGAGCGGATGGCAGACAAGCAGCAGACCTTCGTGAGATCAGTTGCGAAACTGGAGTGCTTCCACGAGTTCATGGATCAGCAATATTTACCCGTGGAGAAACTCAATCTTTGGTTATGACCACCCTTGGCACGAGCCGCGATGTTCAAGATCTAGATGGTTTAACTGGAGGACCAACAGCAAAGTCTTTTATCTTACACTATAACTTCCCTCCATTTTCAGTAGGTGAAGCTGGCCGATTCGGCTTTACCAGTCGTCGAGAAATGGGGCATGGTGCATTGGCTGAAAGGTCTGTACTTCCAGTTCTTCCTCCAGAAGATGATTTCCCTTACGCTATTCGAATTGTATCTGAAATAATGGCATCAAACGGCTCAACCTCCATGGCGAGTGTCTGCGGTGGTTCCCTTGCTCTTATGGACGCTGGAGTTCCAATTTCCCAACATGTTGCAGGAATTTCAACTGGCTTGGTCACTGAAATGGATGACGATGGAAATATCACAAAGCATGTTGTTCTCACGGACATTATTGGCGCAGAAGATCACTTTGGTGATATGGACTTCAAGGTTTGTGGAACCCGTGATGGAGTAACAGGGTTTCAACTCGACTTAAAGATACAAGGTCTACCTTTTGACATTGCTAAAGAAGCAGTGAAGCAAGTTACCGAAGCTCGATTAAAAATTCTATCAGTTATGGATGAGAGCCTGCCCACTCATCGTAAAGAATTGCGTGATCATGCTCCAAGGATTGAGGTTGTACAAATCGATCCTGAAAAAATCGGTGCCTTAATCGGACCAGGTGGTAAAAATATTCGACGGATTACCGAAGTCACCGGAGCCAACCTTGATATCGATGATGATAACAGTGGAAAAGTCCGTATTTACGCAAGTGATTCCGATGCAATGAACCGTGCACTTCAAGAAATAGATCTTGTTACCGGTGAAATTGAAGCTGGCAAGACATATCGTGGCATTGTTCGTGGAGTTAAAGATTTTGGCGCTTTTGTTGAATGTCTACCAGGTAAAGAAGGTCTTTGCCACATCTCTGAACTTGCTGATTTCCGGGTTAATAAAACTGAGGATATCTGTAAGCTTGGTGATGAAATTATCGTTAAATGCATTGGGATTGACGATAAAGGTAGGGTAAAGCTTAGTCGCAAAGCAGCAATGGAAGAGGAAAAGCCAGATGAAACATCTGCACCCGAGAACAATTCAAATGAAGAAAAAACAGAAGAGAATACCGAAGCTGTAACATCTTAAGTTTGCTCTTTTAAAAAATCTTACTATCGAGGGGAGTGGTGTTCAATACACCCTCCCCTCTTTTTATTTAAAATGAATTCAGATAAACCGCTTGCTCTCTTAACCAACGACGATGGAATCGACTCAAACTTCTTGCACCTGCTTGTGAAGGAGGCAGTTAAAGTTTTTGATGTTTTAGTTTGCGCTCCAAGCGGAGAAAGAAGTTGGATCGGTCATGCCATTTCACGACATGAAAAATTAAAGGCTATCGAAAATGATGATTTCCCATGCACTGCATATTCATTAAATGGTACTCCCGCTGATTGTGTTAACTTTGCGATTGGGAACATTTTACCCCGAGAACCGGACTTGGTCATTAGCGGAATAAATTTAGGATACAATGTAACTCTGCCCATGATTTTATCCTCAGGGACAGTAGGTGCAGCTCTAGAAGGCTCCCTGCTCGGAATTCGTTCGTTTGCAACAAGCATGGAATTACCTGTTGAAAGTTTTGAAGAAATTCGAAAAAACAAAGGTGCAGTCGAAGGTGAGATTTTAGAGTCCCTTAGTCAAAGTGCCAAAATGACTATCTCCTATGCGAAGGAATGGGTTCGATTCCCAAAGAAGGATGACCTTGCGGTCCATAATTTAAATTTCCCTTGTAATTATGACGGAAAAGAAGAGCCTATTTTATCTTATGCAGGTTCTTTAAAACTTGGCAGCCTTTTTGAAAAAGTTGAAGATCAGGATTATCATCAACTTGTATACCGACCAGAATGGCTCGAAAGAACTCCATCAGAAATTGGCTCAGATTTATGGGTGTTAGAACAGGGAAAAGCAACCGTATCACGTCTTGACTTTGCAGATGTCGCCGGAAGAAAACACCTTGAACCGTGAAAATTAATCCATTTATATGGATTAATAGCCATGTTACATAAAATTTTCCACTGGTGGTATTTACGACGGAGATCTTCGTTTGGGACAAACTACAAAAAAATTGATAATCGCTCAAAAGATCGGGACTTAATTAATTATTTTCATGACTTTGGCGGAGAAACGACAAATTCAAGAAGATCTTATTGGCTCTACAGAAAAATTTTTAAATTTTTTATTTGGATAATTGTTTTGCTCTTCGCTATATGGTTTTCCATTGAAAGTTATCAAGGCTTAATAATTTATGACTAAATTCCTTAATTGAGCTTGATCGACTACGATGAAAAGGTTAGGTTAAATCTTTTTTTCTAGATCAGTATGAATAAAACGCACAAAGGCATCGCCAAAAGATTTAAAATTACCGGATCAGGTAAGGTAACGTTCCGTAAACCAAGCAAACGGCATCTACGTCGTAAACTCAGTACTAAGCAGGTTCGTGCTGGTCGTCAGGATCAAGTATTGGCAAAAGGTATGGCCCGTCGTGTAATCAAAGCGATTCTCTAATTAACACCTATTTAAGCAAGGAAATATAAGTTATGCCAAGAGCACGAAATGTACCCGCAACTCGTAAACGCCGTAAAAAAGTTTTAAAGAAAGCTAAAGGTTACTTCGGAAACAAATCGCGTCTATTCCGTTATGCTAAGGATGCAGTTGACCGTGCTGAAGTGTACGCTTATGCACACCGTAGAAAACGCAAAACCGAGTTTCGTCAACTTTGGATCGTACGTATCAATGCTGCATGTAGAGCAGAAGGTATTCGCTATGGTCAATTCATTCACGGTCTTGCCAAAGCAAATATCGAGCTAAACCGTAAAGTCATGTCTGAGCTTGCTATTCATGAACCAGAATCTTTCAAAGAATTGGTAGCTAAAGCTAAAGCTGCCCTCGAGGCCTAAGGGCCCGAACGAATTATTTCGGCGTGGAGAAAGATCTCCAAGCCATTGTCGTTGAGGCAAAGTGCAAACTCGATTCTGTTTCGAATCGTCCTGATTGGGAACGAGTAAAAGCAACTATTCTGGGACCGAATGGGAGCCTGACTCAAATTGCTAAAAGCATTGGTAAGGTAGCAAAAGAAGAGCGTCCCGCTTTTGGTCAATCTCTCAATCGTACTAAAAAAGAACTTGAAGAGGTATTTAAATTATCCCTTTCATCCATCGAAGAAAAAGCGGACCTCAAAACGTTAGGTCCTGCAATTGACCCATCCC
>Ga0209631_10006617_pt1 | contig 11886 bp, 14 predicted proteins | sample COG_08_FD_184752 | JGI IMG/M metagenome (GOLD analysis project Ga0209631, IMG submission 184752) | Pelagic Microbial community sample from North Sea - COGITO 998_met_08 (SPAdes) (version 2) | ecosystem: Environmental > Aquatic > Marine > Neritic zone/Coastal water | place: Helgoland, sampling... | reverse complement strand
TTGCCTCGTAGAGAAGGTGGTAGAGGTACAGAGATTACAACTTTGCCAGGCGGTTCAAACCTTGGTGAGATTGATGACATTACCTACTTCCAGAAAAAATTATTCCGTTCATTAAACGTACCAGTATCAAGACTTGCAGAGGAAACAGGTTTCCAATTAGGTCGTTCTGATAACATTACGAGAGATGAACTTAAATTTACAAAATTTGTCCAAAGACTTCGTAAGAAGTTTAGTAATATGTTCTTAGACATGCTAAAATCGCAACTTCTATTGAAGGGTGTGATTGCATTAGAAGAGTGGAATCACTTTAAAGAACATATACAATTTGACTTTCTTGCAGATGGACATTTTACAGAACTGAAGAATGCAGAAATTCTTCGGGATAGATTGGACATGCTTGGTCAAGTCGAGTCTTATGTCGGTACATATTTCTCTAAGGAATATGTTAAGAAGCAAATCCTTAGAATGTCTGATGAGGAGATTGAAGAAATTGACAATCAACTTAAAGATGAAGAAGGTGGAGACATGGCAGGTGACGATGACGGTATGTTCGCACATAACGACCCAAATAAAGGAGATAAATAATGGTAGATAATGTAAAAGACTTTGTAAGTTCTATTGCATCTGGTGACAACCTTGCGGCGGAGACACACTTTAATAGCGCTCTTGCTACTAAGGTTGGTAGTGCATTAGAGACTAAAAGACAAGAGGTGGCACAGACATTTGTGACTCACCATATTTCAGACTCAAAGGTAGACAAGGATAGTGAGTAAAACTCTTTCACAGTTCAAACAGAACTTACCAGAGAAAGACGAGCATAAAAAGTCGAGGGAGTATAAGAAGTTATCTCCAGCGATGAAAAATGCTATTGACGCTATTTTTAAGGAAATGGATGCGAAACCTAACAATTTCCTAAATACTTTTGAAAAAACAATAAATAGTGTTTCCAAGAAGTTCAAAGTTCCGCATAAGGCACTTATGGACTATTTTGAAAAAGAAATGCTAGCAATTTAGGAAGAGTAATATGAAGATAATCGGAGCAGAAGAAGCACTTGCCACAGGTTCTACCAAAGGCAAAACCGCTACTGCACATTATGTGTTCAACACAGGTTCAGTAGGTTCGGTAACAATTAGAAACTCAGCAGACGATGGTGATACTGGTTCTATAAGAATTGGTGCAAACGCTGGTGTTGTTATTCACACAGATATTGGAGTTGGATTTCGTGGTGCTACCGATTTTAAAATTACTCCTATTGTAGCGGCAGGATTCTAATATGAAACTAATAGCTGAACAGATACAAGACGTAGAATACATCGTTGAAGAAAAAGACGGTGGTTCAAAAGAAATGAAGATTCGTGGAATCTTTATGCAGGCAGACATGAAAAACCGTAACGGTCGTGTCTACCCAATGGCGGTACTTCAAAAAGAAGTAAAACGCTATAACAAAGAATTTGTTGCTGAAGGTCGTGCCTTCGGGGAACTTGGACATCCAGAGGGCCCCACTGTCAATCTTGACAGAGTATCGCACATGATAACTAAACTGGAAGCTGATGGAAAGAACTTTATTGGTGAGGCGAAACTGCTCTCTACTCCAATGGGGGAAATAGCGAAAGCATTAATTAAAGACGGTGGTAAACTTGGTGTCTCTTCAAGAGGTATGGGTTCTATTGAGTCTAGAAGTGGTGCGAATTATGTGAAAGACGATTTTTATCTGGCCACTGCGGCAGATATTGTTGCAGACCCATCTGCACCTCAAGCCTTTGTTGAAGGGATTATGGAAGGTAAAGAGTGGATTTGGAACAACGGAATACTCAAAGAAGTTGAGATTGCCGAAATCCATGATGAAATCAATGAGTCGGTAAGAAAGAAACAGTCAAATGTTTCCGCACTTGCCTTCGCAAAATTTCTGTCAAAACTTTAATCATTATAAATATGTTAATAAAACAACCAAGGAGAAAATCCCAATGTCAGAACTAGACAAGACAATTGAGGAACTAGAAGCAGAAGTGTCAGCGGAACTTGAAGAAGCTGCGAACCCAAAAGCGGGTGCTGCAAAAGGCGACTCAATGGAAAAACAAGAAGGTGAAGTTCAAGACCTTGGCCCTGCGGTTACAAAATCTGATGACAAAAAAGTGGACAATACTAAGTCTACTAAACAGGCAAAAGATGCACAAACTAAAGGCGCAAAGGACGCTGGTGGAGACACCACACCTACTAAAATTAAAGAACCTCTAGCCGCTGGTAACGAAATTGACCATGACGGTGAGGAACTAGAAGAAGCTAAGATGACTAAAGCTGAAATGCTTAAAGCAATGTATTCCGAAATGGAAAACATGAAAGCTGGAGACTTGAAAGCATCTTACGATAAAATGATGAACAAGGAAGAAGAAGAGAAAGAGGAAGAAGCCGAAAAGGTTGACGAATCTACTCTTGATGACCGCCTTGCGTCAGTTGATGTTTCTGAAGATGTTTCTGCACTTACTGAAGGTGAAGAACTATCTGAAGAGTTTAAGGAAAAAGCATCTACAATTTTTGAAGCAGCTGTAAAATCAAAACTTCGTTCAGAAGTAGAGAGAATTGAATCTGCAAAGGTTCAAGAAGTTGCTGAAGAAACAAACAGAATCCAAACTGAGTTAACTGAAAAAGTTGACGCATACATGGGTTATGTTGTTGAAGAGTGGATGAAAGAAAACGAAATTGCAATTGAACGTGGTCTCAAAGGCGAGATTGCAGAAGATTTCATTTCTGGACTTAAATCTCTTTTCGAGGAGCATTATATTGATGTTCCAGACGAAAAGTACGACATCTTAGGACAACAGGCTGAGAAGCTTGATGCTCTAGAAGCCAAACTCAATGAACAAATCGAGAAGTCTGCTGAACTAAAGAAGCAGAACAATCAGTTGGTTCGTGAGTCTGTTTTTGCAGAGGTTGCTTCAGATTTGGCTGACACTGAAGCTGAAAAATTTAAATCTCTTGCAGAAGATGTAGATTTTACTGATGAAGATTCTTTCAGAAGTAAACTCGACACGCTCAAGGAAAGCTATTTCCCGAAAGCAACAACTGTCGCTGAATCTGTAGATTCCGAATCAGATGGTTCAGAATCTTACGATACAACTGGTGCTATGAGTGCTTATATGAGTGCAATTAGTAAAAATGTAAAGCGAGGTAAGGCTTAGGCTGCGGAAGATTTTATCTATCAAAGCTTAACTTCTTATAAATATTATTAGAAAAAAACTCAAACAAGGAGAAAAACAAATGTTTCAAACTGAACATTTACAGGAAAAGTGGCAACCAGTCCTAGAACACAATGATCTTCCAGAGATTAATGATTCTTATCGTAAGGCTGTAACTACTGTTATCCTAGAAAACCAAGAAAAAGCACTTCGTGAGGACTCTGCGTTCTTATCAGAAGCTGCACCAACTAACTCAACTGGTTCTGCCGTTGATAATTGGGATCCAATCCTAATTTCATTAGTCAGACGTGCTATGCCTAACCTTATCGCATACGATGTGGCAGGTGTACAACCTATGACTGGCCCAACTGGTTTGATTTTTGCAATGCGTTCACGTTACACTAACCAAAGTGGTACAGAGACTTTCTACAACGAAGCAGACTCTGACTTCTCTGGTGACGGTACACAAGCAGGTACTAACCCAGCGATTCTTAACGATTCGCCAGCTGGTACTTATACTGGTGGTACTGGTATGTCAACTGCTGACGCAGAAGCTAAAGGTGACTCTGGTTCTAACCACTTCGCAGAAATGGCATTCTCAATCGAGAAGCAAACTGTTACTGCAAAGTCAAGAGCTCTTAAAGCAGAATACACTATGGAACTTGCACAAGACTTGAAAGCAATCCACGGTTTAGACGCTGAGACAGAACTTGCAAACATCCTTTCTGCTGAAATTCTTAACGAAATCAACCGTGAAGTTATTCGTTCAATCTATGTAACTGCTAAGCCAGGTGCTCAGACTGATACTGCAACTGCTGGTATCTTCGACATGGACGTTGACTCAAACGGTCGTTGGAGTGTTGAGAAGTTCAAAGGACTTATGTTCCAACTTGAAAGAGATGCGAATGTAATTGCTCAACAAACTCGTAGAGGAAAAGGTAACGTAATCATCTGTTCATCTGATGTTGCATCTGCACTTCAAATGGCTGGTGTACTTGATTACACTCCTGCTCTTAACAATAACTTAAACGTAGATGACGCTGGTAATACTTTTGCTGGTGTTCTTAACGGACGTTTCAAAGTGTACATTGACCCATATTCAGCAAATGCTGATGCGAAACAATACTACACTGTAGGTTATAAGGGTACTTCACCTTACGACAGTGGTATTTTCTACTGCCCATACGTTCCATTACAAATGGTTCGTGCGGTTGGTGAAAACACTTTCCAACCTAAAATTGGTTTCAAGACTAGATATGGTCTTACTGCAAACCCATTTGCTGGTGGAACAACTGCTCGTGGTGGTACACTTACTGCTAACGACAACGTATACTACAGAAGAGTACAAGTTACTAACATCATGTAGTAATAAGAATTCGGTAAACGAATCTGAAAAGGGGGAACTTCGGTTTCCCCTTTTTTTTTGGTCGCTATAAATAGTATTATGAAAAAGGAATATAACACATGGCAATAACTACTGCAATTGACAGACAACCAAACAATCTTGATTTGGCACGTTCAACTCAATTTAAGTTTGATATACTGAAAGTACCAAACACGGTATACTTTGCACAGGAGATTAATCTGCCTGGCATCGCATTTTCGGGTGATGCAATTATGAACAGTAGATATAAGGCAATGCCATTTATGGGAGACACATTGGATTTTAGTCCATTAGAACTGTCTTTCCTAGTACAAGAAGACCTGTCTAATTATAGAGAAATCCATGATTGGATGACAGGTATTGGTTTCCCTACAAGTCCAAAGGAATTTGAAAAGGCAATTAGAGAAACAGACACAAAAGATATTGGTAACGCAGGCAAGGGTAATGTTACTAACCCTTCAGTATTAACCAGTGACGCAACATTAACAATACTGACAAACAAGAACAACCCCAGTGTACAAGTGAAGTTTAGGAACATTTACCCTACATCACTTTCTGGACTTACGTTTGCTACCACAGACACAGATACAACAGGACTAACCGCTTCGGTTACGTTCAATTACGATTTGTACGAGATAGCGAAATTATAAATAAGTATGAGCAGGTAAGGTGAACTTTAACACCAATACTTGATTCTCAAAAAGAGAAAATTTAGAACAGAAAGTTCTACCACCTCTGCTCGCTTTTATTATTAACAGGTGAAAATATTATGACACTAGAAGAACTACAGCAACAAGCTGAAAAAGACCTAAAGATGGATGACTTGGAACTTGGAGATGAATCTCTAAAGTCTGCAACTCTACATCAAAAATACCTAACAATATACAACACATTTAGACAACTTCATCTTATGAATGAAGGAACGTATCGTGTACTCTATAGAAAAAAGTGGGAGTATTATGGGGGTAAAGCAGACCCTATTGTATATCGTGATAAACCATTTGAACACAAAATACTTAAAGCAGATATTCCAATTTACTTAGATTCTGATGAAGACCTCATCAAGGCAAAACAGAAATTAGAATACTATAAGATGTGTACTGATTCATGTGAAAGAATCCTTAAACAAATACAATCTAGAGGATGGGACATAAAAAATGCTATTGAATGGCGTAAGTTCGTAGACGGTGCTATCTAGTGACTCAAGTTACTAAGAAGAATGAGGTATTCCTCAGAGTGGATACCGAAGCTTCAACCGCAAGGTCGTTATCAGAACATTTTACTTTTGAAGTGCCAGGCGCTAAGTTTATGCCTGCGTATCGCAATCGTATATGGGATGGTAAAATTAGACTGTTCTCTCCATCAAACGGAGAGTTATACCTTGGACTACTTTCATATCTAGAAAAGTGGTTAGAGGATTGGGACGAACCATACGAAATAAGTGAGGAATTAAAAGATGAAAAACAAATTGATAGACCAATACTGGATGGATTCATTAAAGGTCTTAAACTTAAATCTAGAGGAAAAGCAATCAAACCTCGTGATTACCAAGTGGATGCCGTGGATTTCGCAATCAGAAAGCATCGTGCTTTACTTCTTAGCCCTACTGCATCTGGCAAATCGTTAATCATTTATATTCTTGTAAGATACTACGAGATACTTTTACGAGAACATCAAAACGACAAGATACTTATTCTTGTTCCAACAACATCTCTAGTCGAACAGATGTATTCTGACTTTATCGATTATGGTTGGTTGGAAGCATACATGCAAAAAATATACAGTGGACATGATAAGAATGTCTCAAAAAAGGTTGTTATATCTACATGGCAATCTATCTACAAATTTCCAAAAAAATATTTTGAACAATTCGGTTGTGTAATCGGAGATGAAGCACACCTATTTAAAGCAAAATCATTGACGAATGTTTTAACTAAATTGCATCTATGCAAGTATAGGTTTGGACTGACAGGTACACTGGACGGAATGCAAACACACAGATTAGTTCTAGAGGGACTATTCGGTTCACTAAATAGAGTAGTATCCACAAAAGAACTTATTGACAAAAAGACACTTGCCGCATTCAATATCAAAGCTTTGGTGTTAACATACCCAGAGGAAGAATGTAAACTTGTAAAGGGTATGAACTACCAAGATGAGATGAATCATATTGTCACTCATCAAAAGAGAAACGAATTCATAAGGGATTTGACTCTCAATCTAACTAGCAATACATTAGTATTGTTTCAGTTCGTAGAAAAACATGGAAGTGTACTCTACGACATGATTAATAAATCTGCTGAAAACAGAAAAGTTTTTTATGTATTCGGTGGAACTGACACACAAACTCGTGAAGAAATTAGGGAAATTACAGAGAAAGAGAAGAATGCGATCATCGTTGCTTCGTATGGCACTTTTTCTACTGGTATCAATATTCGTAATCTTCACAACATCGTGTTCGCAAGTCCAAGTAAAAGCAGAGTACGTGCCTTGCAGTCGATTGGCCGTGGATTGCGTAGGTCTGAAACTAAAGATACCGCTCAACTTTTCGACATCGCCGATGACTTCTCGTACAAGTCCAAACGAAATTTCACCCTTGGACACTTCATGGAACGAATAAATATCTATAATGAAGAGCAGTTCGATTACACTATCAATAGGATAAAAATAAAATGACAGAGTATCAAATACTAAAACTACTAAGTGGTGAGGAAATTATTTGTGATGTTGTTTCTAAGGAACATCCTAGAACCTTTGAAATTAAAGAACCCTTGAGAGTAAACGTATTACCCAAGGTTACAAAATATGGAATAGAAGAATCTATTAGCTTACAACGCTGGATACACTTCTCCCATGAAAATACATATAATATTGATAAGAATAAGGTGATGGTTATCACACAAGCTTCAACAGGCCTGTCAAAGTTTTACGAACATTGTATTACAATGATGGAAAAGGAAGGTGACATACAGCAAAGGGGTAGAGAACCCACTGATTACGAACTCAGTCGAATTGAGGAAGAAGAGTGGGATGAAGAGTACGGTGAAGTTATTACTAAGACTTTACATTAAACCTATTCATTCTCAAACCCTACATAGCTGATGATACAGGTTGTCAAGAGAAAAGTCAACACTTTTTTAAAATTATTTTAAATTAATTAAGCTATTGACTTATCTGTGTAAATCTGTATAATGTAGTAATAGTTGCATAAAAACATGCAACAACAATGTGGAGTTAATATGGCTAAAAAGAAATCTGGTGCTCATTATGTGAATAACAAAGAGTTCCTAGAGGCGATGAAAGAATGGAAAGAGCGATGCAAAGAAGCAGAAGCGCTTGGTGACCCACAACCACCAGTGACTAATTATATTGGAGAATGCTTTCTTAAAATTGCAAATCACTTATCTTACCGTCCAAATTTTATAAACTATACTTACAGAGATGAAATGATATCTGATGGTATTGAGAACTGTCTACAGTATTGTAGCAACTTCAATCCAGAAAAATCAAATAATCCCTTTGCCTATTTTACGCAAATTATCTATTATGCGTTTATTCGTAGGATTCAAAAAGAAAAGAAACAACAACATGTAAAACACAAGATTATTGAAAACATGAATGTTGACATTCTTATGGATGGTGATAGTGAACAGGGTGTGTATGTGGAGTATCTACAAAAGAACTTCTTACCACCAGAAGCAGTTTACAAACCTAAAAAGAAAACCAAGAAAGAACCCAAAGGACTTGAAAAATTTTATGATGAACAAGGTGATGAGATAATAGATGAAAATAGCGCTGATAACTGATACCCATTTTGGCGCCCGTAATGACAACTTAGCTTTCAACGAATACTTTTATGAGTTTTGGGAAAAGACATTTTTTCCATATGTAAAAGAAAAGGGGATTGATACTGTTATTCATTTGGGTGATGTTATGGATAGACGGAAGTTTGTATCATACAAGATAGCACAAGACTTTCGTAAAAGATTTATTCAAAAATTTGTAGATGAAGGTATTACCTTACATATGCTCGTGGGTAATCACGACACATTCTACAAGAACACAAATGATGTTAACTCTCTTGCAGAACTTGTTGAGGGTCGATATCCAAAAATGTTTGTATATCCAGAAACGGCTACTGTCGAGTTTGACGGTACTCCTATTTGTTTTATTCCTTGGATTTGCCCAGACAATTATTCAGATACAATGACTCATATCAAGGAAACCAAAGCACAAGTTGCTATGGGACACCTAGAGATTAATGGATTTGAAATGCACGCTGGACATTATGCAGAAGGTGGTTATGACAAACAATTCCTAAACAAATTCGATACAGTATTCTCTGGACACTTTCACAAGAAGTCTGATGATGGGCAAGTATTCTATCTTGGTAATACCTATCAGATGACATGGAGTGATGATAATTGTCCAAAAGGATTTCATGTTTTTGATACATCCACAAGAGAACTTGAACGTATTGTAAACCCTTATACTATATTTCAGAAAGTATATTATGATGAAACAACTACAGACTATTCACAATTTGATGTAAGTATATTAAAGAATAAGTTTGTTAAAATTATTGTAGTTAACAAAAAAGACTTCTATGCCTTTGATAGATTTATTGACAAAGTACTTGGTGAATCTGGTGCTCACGAGGTAAAGATTGTAGAGGACTTTAGTGAACTAGATGCAGAAAATGTTGATGATACTATTGTAGAGAATGCAGAAGATACAATGACGTTACTTGAGCGTTACATAGATGAACTTGATGTAACATTAGATAAACATAGATTAACAAATATGATGAAGTCTTTATATTTGGAAGCGAGTGATTTAGAACTGTAATGATTATATTTAAAAAGGTGCGTTGGAAGAACTTTCTTTCAACAGGAAATCAATTTACTGAAATAGAGTTGGATAGAAGTCCAACCACATTAATTATTGGAGAGAATGGTGCTGGTAAAAGTACTATTCTTGACGCTCTATGTTTCGGTTTGTTTAATAAACCATTCCGTAACATTGCAAAGAAACAATTAGTAAACTCTGTGAACAATGGTAGTTCTGTTGTTGAAGTAGAGTTTAGTGTTGGTACAAAAGAGGTAAAGGTTGTTCGTGGTATCAAACCTAATTCTTTTGAAGTATATGTTAATGGTAATATGATTAATCAAGATGCGAATGCTCGTGATTATCAGAAACATCTAGAACAACAAATTATGGGATTGAACTATCGTTCCTTTACACAGGTTGTTATTCTAGGTTCTTCTACATTTGTTCCCTTTATGCAATTACCAACAAAGGCAAGGCGTGAGGTTGTAGAAGATATTCTTGACATTAAGATTTTCTCTCTTATGAATTTCTTGTTAAAGAATAAAACAAAAGAACTAAATGAAGAAACTCGTAATGTTCAATATGAGTATGACTTGACTAAAGAAAAGATTAACTTACAGGAAAAGTTTATCAAGGAAGTAGTCAATAACAAGTCAGAGATTATTGCTGAAAACCATCAGAAAGTATTCGACAATAACTTTACTATTAATAGTAGAAAAGAAGATATAGTTGGATTGGAACAAGAGAAAGATAAACTTTCATATGATGCAGAAGAACAAGCAAGACTAGAACAGAAGATTAACAAACTATCTAAAACAGAAGCCGCACTTCAGAATAGGAAAGATAATCATGACCGTCAGATACAATTTTTCAAGGACAACGATGAATGCCCGACTTGCGAACAATCAATTACGGATGCAACAAAGCAGACGCAGATTGAATCTAGAGGCACAAAAGTCGGAGAAATCACAGAAGGACTCCGACAGTTGGAAGAGTTGGAAAATGCCGAAAAGTCCAAACTAGATGTTATCATATCAAACTTAGAAGCAATCCGACACCATGACGTAGAGATTGCAAAGATTCGTGCATCCATTAAAGAGATGGAAAGTTTTAATGAGAAGTTAAAAAAAGATATTGAAACGTATGAAAAAGGACAAGTATCGGATGACGATAAAGAGAAACTATTAAAACTGAAAGGTAAACTAGAACATGTTGAAGAACAAAAGTCTAAGTTAACTGAAGATAAGTTTTACATTGATGTTGCTCGCAACCTATTACAAGACACTGGTATTAAGACAAAGATTATTAAACAGTATCTACCGATTATGAATAAGTTGGTAAACACATATCTATCTTCTATGGATTTCTTTGTTAACTTTAATATTGACGAAAACTTCAACGAAACAATCAAGTCACGGTTTCGTGATGAGTTTTCTTATGCATCATTTTCTGAAGGTGAAAAGATGCGTATCGACTTAGCATTACTCTTTACATGGAGAGCAATTGCAAAGATGAAGAACTCAACTAACACCAATCTATTAATTCTTGATGAGATATTTGACTCATCTTTGGATGGAACTGGTACAGATGATTTCCTCAAAATATTGAATACATTCCACGACCAGAATGTGTTTGTCATATCTCATAAACAAGACATGCTATTTGACAAGTTCAGAAGTGTCGTTAAGTTTGAGAAAGTTAAAAACTTCAGTAGAATATCAAAGGATTAATTATGAAACAAAGCGAAAGATTTTATCAGTTGTTGGAAGAAATGAAAGCAACACACGATGCAAAACGACACGATTATGCAAGTACAGAAGATGTGTTTGCAAACTTTAGACACTGTGAGATTGCTGGTATTCCAGCATGGAAAGGTGTTTGTGTTCGTATCAGTGATAAGTTCAGTCGTATCATGGGATTTGCTAAAAAGGGTAAACTAAAAGTAAAGGATGAAAGTGTTAAAGACACATTGATTGATATGGCAAACTATGCCCTCATCGCACTAATCCTTTATGAAGAGCAAAACGGAGATGATGAATGATATATAAACTACTAGAAGCAGAAAGTCCTCTGTTGAGAATGGTTCTTCCAGAAACAACAGCAGAAGAAATAAAAGAAAAACATAACTTGACAATGCAAGAATTGTTTGATAACCTAAAAGGAACTATGGCTGCAACAGGGGGTATCGGACTCTCTTCAAACCAGTGTGGTTTACCTATTCGTGCATTTGTAATGTACACCAACTTTGAGGAAAAGAAAGCCACCTTATTCCTCAATCCAAAAATAACATGGGAGTCAGAAGAAACCTCGACATTCACAGAGGGCTGTTTGACGTACCCATTCCTATTCCTTAACCTTTCACGACCAAGTCGATTGAAATACACATATACTGATATTGATGGAAATATCCAAGAAAGTCAGTTTAGTGGATTGAGTGCTAGAGTGTTCCAACACGAGTACGACCATATGGAAGGTAAGAACTTCACAATGCTAGCATC
>Ga0209631_10006615_pt1 | contig 11887 bp, 4 predicted proteins | sample COG_08_FD_184752 | JGI IMG/M metagenome (GOLD analysis project Ga0209631, IMG submission 184752) | Pelagic Microbial community sample from North Sea - COGITO 998_met_08 (SPAdes) (version 2) | ecosystem: Environmental > Aquatic > Marine > Neritic zone/Coastal water | place: Helgoland, sampling... | reverse complement strand
AATAAACTCACCACCGAACCTTCGACGGCCCGAACGCCGCGGCTCCCACGAACACCACAGCGCCCACCTGGCAGTGTGTCGTGCTCACCGGCATCTCCATCACGCTCGCGAGCACCACGGTGAGGGTACTGGCGAACTCGATGCAAAAGCCGCGCTGGTAGTTGATGTCGGTCAGTTCCTTTCCGACTGTGCGAATAACGCGGTGGCCCTGTACACAAAACACGCCGTCAGTCTCACTCGAATTGCCCATGCGCCTACGAAAATAGACTAAAAAGAAACGCACCATCGTGGCGACTCCCAGGAAAACACCAAAGCCCGCGACGGCCATGATCCAAACCGGCGTCTCGGGTTTGCTGCAATCGTCCAGCCCTTGCGAGTAGGTCAGGTACACGGCGCTGAACGGCCCGGTGGCGTTCGCGGTGTCGTTGCTGCCGTGCGCGAATGATTCGAGCGCCGCGGTGAACACGAGGAGGTACTTGAACATGAAAGTCGCGTCCACCTCCTCCGCGGACATGCCCGCCGCGAACTCTTCTTCGGTGATTCGAGCGGACGAGCCCAGGAAACCGGCGCGGGTCCTCGAGCGCTCGTCGCTGTCCCTCACGACGATGTCGTGCATGGCGTCGGACACGGCGCCGGACACGGCGCCGGACATGGCGCCGGTGCATGACGACGTGGGACCGTCGGCGGTGTTTTCGGCGGCGTTTTCACTCGCTTTCGGCGAGCCAGAGTCGGTGGAGGAGGTCGAGCTGCCGCCCGTCGTCGCCGACACCAGGAACCGGTACAAACCTTCATGAATGCTTCGAAGCCGCGTGGGCTGGAGCGGCTTGGCGTCGATCGGATCCCGCGCCTGCTCCTCGCGTCTGCGCGCGGCGGCGATGGACGGCATCCGTCTGTGCACGAAGGGGTTCAGAAAAACGCAGACGAGGACAAAAACCGCCGCCGCGGCGATACCCGCGATCTTGGCCTGTTCCCCAAAGCTCCATCCCTTCGTGGGCTGCGCCTTGAGCAAGATGAGAAGGACGATGACGAAGGTCTGCGCGCTCCACAGTATCGGCTGGCCGATCATGGCGTTACGCCGGGGCGAACCCCCGAGTTTGGGTTTAACGATGGTGTGGTGCGTGAGCCAATAGGCGACGACTCCGATGACTCCGGAGAACACCGGAGATATAACCCAGCTCGCGATGATCGCGGAGAGCCCGCCGGATTCCCAGTCCCAGTTGAGGCAGTTGAATCCGACGCCCACCGCGGCGGCGCCCACGGTGCCGCCCACGATCGAGTGCGTGGTTGAGACGGGCATGGCGGTGAAGGTCACGAGCATGAGAAAGACGGCTGCTGCGGCTAAGCTGGCGCACATCGCCACCATGTACAGAGACATCTCGCTGTCGCAGTACCCGCACGCCCAACACTCCGCGTCGTCCGTCTTACTCGTCCCCTTGATGGTCTTGCTCACGCCGTAGCCGAGGCCGACGGCGCCGAGCCATTCGCAGACACCGCCGAGTAACACGGCGGACGTCACGGAAACCGCGCCTGACCCGACGCTCGTGCCCCAGGAGTTCGCGGCGTCGTTGGCGCCTATGCCGTAGGTCATGAGCGCGCCGAACCCCGCGCTGAGGCCGAGGACCCAGCTCAGGCGCCCGGGTTCCTCGTAGCGCCCGTCGTAGTTGGCGCACGTGGGCGCGGGAGGGGCGTCGAGGCCGAGATTCGGGCCGGCGGCGTCGACGAGTTTTTGGTGCGTCGCGAGTGTCTTGAGGAACTTGCGGTTGTCGCACTCGCGCACGCCCGCGTCGCACGTGGCGAGCGTGACGGGGAGGACGACGTCGCGGCCGTCGACGATGGCGTCGACGCCGACGGTATCAGCCGCGACGGATGGTCCACGGGTTGCCGACGGTGACTGGAGAAGGTGGCGCGGCCCGCCCGGTGATGAGAGGTTGGGTTTTTGGAGGGCGCTCGCCGCCGCGGGCGCGCACGCGAGGAGCGCGAGCGCGACGACGACGACGCGTACGCGTCGAGAGGCGTCGGAGGGCATGGCGCGTAGGCTGCGCGCGGCGCGTGATGTGCGCGTGCGCTGCGAACAGAGTGAAGGGCACCCGAAGCCGCCGGTGAAGATACCAAAAAGTGTCGCCACGTGGATCGAAGATTCCTTCTCATCGTCCGAGGTATATCCAGGTCCAAACGAGGAATGACGCGAGTGAGACGAGGACGCGAAGCGCGAAGCGAGCGTCGTTTTCTTGGGAACGGAGAACGGTTTCAGTACTTCTGGGTTGAAGCGCAGTCGACCCCGGTCACTGAGAGCCAGCGACGATGCCGCCAATCATGCCGCCTTACAACTTCCCGATCCTGTGCCCCGCGTTGACGATGAGATGCGACCGATGCAACTGCGGCCTCGTGGCGGTTCACGGCGGCGGGCTCTTCTGCGGCGACTGCGACTTGACGTTCTACCGTTGAAATAACAACTCAGTGTCCTCTCTTTCTCTCTATTCTACTGCCCGCTTCCGCTCTTTTTCCCGCCGCAGAAAGCCTTGAGGCAACGCTTGAACCGCCGCAGATCGTGCTTCTCCCCAGTCTTCCCAATCCTCGCCGGACCCAGATCCCCGTGCCCGCTCGCGTCCGCGTGCAGGAACAGCAGCAAGCCCAGGAAGTCCTCCTTCTGCTCCTTCGTCGTGCTGTCCCGCGGAAACCCATCCTTATCCCCGCCGAGCGCTCCGTGTAACCACTCGCCCATACGAGCGTCACCCACGGACATCCAACTCGCGTACAGCGCAGCCGACACGTCAGTCACCAACCCGGGCGGCATCAGCCCGTTGGCGCACTCCAACATCGCGCGAACCAGCGCGATGCCCCCGCCGCGTTCGCACAGGATGACGTGGAACGCGTCAGCCAATCGGATCGCATCCTCGTGGGCGTCGGACGCCCAGTTCGGCAAGTCCCCGCCGCCCCCCGCGGCTCTCACCAGGTTACTCGCCAAACGACCCATCCCCGGATCAACCTTGCCCATGCCACCGCCCGCGCGTACCCCGGCATCCGCGGGTACGTGCCTCGACGGGTTCAGCATCGCGGGTGCCGATAACACGTCCGCCGCGAACGTCAACGACGCAAGCGCAGCCTCGCCTGAGGACCCGTCGCGCAAAGACTCGAGCGCCAAACCCGCGATTTTCTCCGTCAGGTTCAGCAAACTACCGCACCCGGCTCGAACGCACGCCTGCGCGAGCTTGAACATGGCGACGCGCGCGTCCTCGTGGTGCCGCACCGTGTGTTCGTACGCGCTGAGACCGGCGTCGAGCGCGGCGCGCGCCACTAAACCGTGCTCCGCCGTCGCAGACTTCGCGGCGTCCGCGTCCAAGCTCGACACGATTCGGGGTAAGGTAGTTAGACTCGCGATGACGACGTTGAGCAGCGGGTAGCACCGCGTCGGGTCCCCGGCGTACCCGGTCAACGCCAGTTGAAGCGCGGGGCCGAGGCACTGCGCCGTCGCGGGTGAGCTCCACCCCGCGGCGACGACGTCGGAGAGTAACCCGGCGACGGCGTCGAAAGCTTCGTCGGGGCCGTGGATCTGCTTGTTCACCGCGGGGTGCGGCTGGTTACTGCCGTACCCGATGCCCGCGGCGGTGAACACGGGCGCGCACGTCGCGAGGGCCTCCAACGCAGCCGCCGCCGCGGGTATGAGCGCGTGGATGAGCACGGCGGCGGTGGTGGAACCGTCGGATGAAGGCGGTGACTCACCGGCGGATTTAGCGGCGGCTTTTACGCACGCGCCAGTCGCCACGCGGCACTCCGCTGTCATCCGCGACAGCGCGTTCACCGCCTGTAACGCCCGTACCAGGGCATCGTGCGTCGGGGACGCCGCGCACTCGTTCGCGGCGGCGGTTAAGGTCGCCGAGGCGTTACGAAATGCGTTTATCGCGGGACCCGCGAGTTCCGACGCGGCGGCTTCCGCCTCCGACCCCGGCGTCCTCGCCTGCGCGACGGACGCGAGCCCGCGGCACAAAATCGTCGTCATGGGTTCCTGCCCCCGTCGCAGCGTCGCGAGGGGCGGCGCCCACGGCCCGCCCGCGGCGTAACACTCCGCGATCGCCGTCACCGCCGAGTTATCGCATCCCCCGTTCGCCAACACGACGGCGCACGTTTCACACGTTCGCATCGCCGCGACGCAGGCGCCCCGCCCGACTGACGGGTCGTCACTTCTTAAACCCGTGACGACTGCGCCGAGCGCCGCGACGAGCACCGAGCCGTCCGTCACCGCGGACAGCGCCTTGCATAGCCCGCCGATCGTCCACACCGCGAGCTCGGTGGTTCGATTCGACACCGGGACCTTCGTCACCAGACGCTCCACCGCGGCGACGGCGGCGGCGACGGATCGGGAAGCCGACGGATTTTTACTCGTCAGCCTCGCCGTCGCGAACAGCACGAAGGTCCATCCCTCCACCGACTTGACCGACGCCGCGGCGCCCCCGTCCCTCGCGTGCGCGTCGATCGCGCCGGTCAAACCCGCCACCGCGATTGGAAGGAACGCGTCCGGGTCGATCGCGCCGGCGGCGTCCCGGAGGCCCTCGCCCAATTCGTCGCGCTCCTCGCGAAACTCGTCGTCGTCGTCGTCCGAGTTCGGGTACTCGTAGTCGTCCCTGTGGCCGTCCGCGGCGGTCGTGTTTGCATCCGCGGGCATCCTCACGCACCTGCTCGCGGCGGCCGCGGCCGCGGCGGCGCACCGGATCAGCGCGCCGTCCGCAGCCGGGCGTTGAACGGGCGTTGAACCGTTGGGGACCTGGCTCTTACTTTTCCACAGTTCCCACGCCTCGCTCACCGCGCTCCAGGGTTCGAGCGCCGCCGCCGGGGTCACCCCGCCGCCCTCCATCGCCTCCAACAGCGCGTCCAAACAGAAGCACATCACCTCGACGTCCGCGCGTGCCAGAGGCAGCTCGATCACGCGTACCGCTCCGTGCTCGTCGATGCCCTTCGCCTTGTTCCGCTTGCGCTCCTTTTGCAATTTGCGGAAGTCCCTGTGCGGGATGTACTGTCGATCGGCGGCGGCGGCGGCGCCGGTGCCGAGCGGGTCCGCCGCCTTCGGTCCGTCGTCGGGCGGGGGTTCGGCGGCGCGGGATGCCACGCTGGCGAGTACCTCCGCGATCCTGGCCCGTGATTGGCCGGATGCGGTTTCGTACTCGTCTCTGATTGGCCGCGTCGGTCGAGCCGCGGTTCGCAGCGCCGTCAGACACGCGCCGAGCGCGTCCCTCCGTTCCGGGCGGTGCACGGCGGCGACCAACGCGGCCGTGGCGCCCGTGACGGACGCGTCCACGAGCTTTGGGTGATACGAACCGTGCGGGGCGCAGAGACACCTCACCGCGGCTTCTAGACAGGAGCCCGGACACACGCCGGAAGCCTCGGGGTGAAAGGCGCACCACGACGCGAACGCCTCCACGAGGAGTATCCGTCCGTTGTTGTCGTCGCCCATGGACGGGGAAGTGGGCTCGGCCCAGAGCCTGCGAGCGAGCGCGTCGAGTGTTGGGTGCACCGTGGCGGCCGCGGCTGCGCGTAACCCATCGGCGACGGCGGCGCGTCGGGAGGGGTGGATGGAGATCTCCTTCGCCGTGACCTCATCGGGCAACACCGCGAGTATCTGCAACAGACACCCCGCACCCGCGCGCGTCACCGCCGCGGCACCCTCCGACGATAACGCGTTCACGCCCCCGCCCGGACTCGAACCCGCGCCTCCACCGAGCGAGAGCACCGTCCTAACCACCGCGTCCGGCGCCGCCTCCGCGTCGACGCTGAAATACGAGACGAGATCCGCGGCGACGGAGCGTTCGTCCCAGTTTGGCATCTTGCACGCCAGCGCTGCGATGGCCAAAGACACCTGCGTCAGCACCGTCCGCGGCGGGGCCTCGCCCGGTATCGAACCCGCGCCCCGCACGTCGTGGAGCACCGTCTTGACCGCGAAGTTCCAAGCCATCGGCAGTAAACAACTTCGCATCCCGGCCCAATCGTCATCGGACAACACCGCGTGCGACTTCTGCGTCTTCTCCGTCTTGCTCACGCACCTTCGAAGGAGGACGTGCAGGCCCCGGGCGCAGAAGAGCGCCTCGAGTGACGTGAGATCGGTGGCGTCGCGTAACATGCCGATGGACAGCGGCCAGGCGTGGTCGCCGCGGAGGAACCACTGGAGCCATCGGTCGGCGGCGGCGCGCTGATCCTGGTCGGGGCTCGTGTAGAGCGCCGCGACCGCCTCCCGCAGCGTGCCCATGTCCGGCGGCGGGGGCTCGGACGTTTGCGTCGATGACGAGGACGCCGACCCGGAGGGCTCGCCGGCCATCGAAGACGTCATCCCGCCTCGGCGGCGCGTCGAGTCACTCGCTCGGGTCGTTGTGACTGCTTTGTTTCTCGGTGCCGAGTGTGGACCGCCGCTGCGAAGTGAAGTGAAGTTTCGGAGTTTCCAGGGTTTTGGCGGATCGCGGCGCACACCCACCGCCCGCACTGGACACACGAACGACGTGACTGAACGTGACGATGTCCGCGAGCGAAAAGACGTTCCCACAGTACGGCCCACTCTGCGGCTGCTGCGCGCCCGTCCCGTGGTGGTCCCCGCCGGAGGCGACCGAGGCTGCCAAAGATGGACCCCGCCGAGACGCCCCGCGCCTGCTCAACTCGTTCACCAAGACCAAGGTTCCCTTCGTCCCGCTCGACGGCAACCGCGTGGGATGGTACATCTGCGGCCCGACGGTGTACGACAGCGCGCACATGGGCCACGCGAGGAACTACGTCAACTTCGACGTCATCCGCCGAGTCATGACGGACTACTTCCGCTACGACGTACGATTCATAATGAACGTGACGGACATCGACGATAAGATCGTCATGCGAGCGCACCTCCGCCGCTCCGAGGCGATGCTCGCGGCCGCCGATCACATCGGCGGCATCGATACCTCGCTCGCCGCCCCTTTGAAGGCACTGCTGGCGTCCGGGGAGAAGAACCTCGGCGATCAGGAAGCCCTCACCGCACAGCTGTGCGCGGCGATCCTCGCGAAGGATCCTTCCGCGATAACCGACCCGGACTGGAGCGTCCAGGATGGATACCTAACCCTGGCGCACACGTTCGAGGCGGAGTTCATGGAGGATATGCGCCTCATGGGCGTCGCCAGGCCGGACGCGCTGACCCGCGTGAGCGAGTACACCGACAAGATTGTCCAATACATTCAGACGATCATCGACCGAGGGTACGCGTACGAATCCAACGGCAGCGTTTACTTTGACGTCCCGACGTTCGAGTCCGCGCCGAACCACAAGTACGCCAAGCTCAACAAGGAGGCCTTGAAGAACGTGGAGCTCGCGATGGACGGTGAGGGCGCGCTCGCGGCGGACGCGAGCGAGAAGAAGGCTGAGAATGACTTTGTGCTGTGGAAGGCTTCCAAGCCCGGGGAGCCGAGATGGCCGAGCCCGTGGGGCGAGGGTCGGCCCGGGTGGCACATCGAGTGCAGCGCCATGTGCTCCGACATCTTGGGCGAGGCTGTTGACATCAACGGCGGCGGCATCGACCTCAACTTCCCGCACCACGAGAACCAGCTCGCGCAGTCCGAGGCGCACTACGACATCAAGCAGTGGGTCAACTACTTCGTCCACACCGGCCACCTCCACATCGACGGGCTGAAGATGTCAAAGTCACTCAAGAACTTCATCACCATCCGCGCCGCGTTGAAGATGTACACCGCGAGGCAGATCAGGTTCCTGTTCCTCCTGCACCAGTGGTCCGACCCCATGGACCTCACGCCCGTGCAGGAGGGCGACGCCGTCACCGGCTTCCAGCAGATGGAAGCGGCGGTCATCGCCGAGAAGACGTTTGTCGAATTTTTTCACTCCGTCAAGGGTGCGCTTCGCGGGCTCGGATGCGCCGCAGGGTACAGCGTGCACCAGGAGCACACGTGGAACGACGAGGAGCGCGTGTTGTCCGCGTCCATCGACAGCGCCCGCGCGGGAGTACACGCCGCCATGCTCGACAACATCAACACCCCGGGCGTGATCAAATCGCTCAAGGAACTCATCGGCGCGGTGAACAAGTACCTCGGCGCCGTCGATGCAGCCGCGATTCGCCCTTTACTTTTAGAGTCCGCGGGAAGGTTCGTGACGATGATCCTGGCGTGCCTGGGCGTCGCGGAGACCACCGGGGGGATCGGCTTGGGCGACATCGGCGGCGGCGACGGGGGCGGCGACGCCAGCAAGGAGGAGGCCATGGCGCCCGCGCTGGATCTCATCGTCAAGTTCCGCGACGAGATTCGCGCGCTGGCGAGGGCGGGCGCGGATACCAAGGCGCTCATGCGGGCGTGCGACGAGGTCCGCGACGTCGGTTTGCCCGAGCTGGGCGTCAAGCTGGACGACAGGGAAGGCGGGGCGCTGTGGAAGCTGTCCAACCCCGAGGAGTTGCGGCGCGAGGCGGCTCGGGAGGCGGAGGCCAAGGCTAAGAAGGAGGAGCAGAAGCGTAGGGAGAAGGAGGAGGCTGCGAGGAAAGCGGCGGAGAAGGAGGCGTTGGCGAGGGTGCCACCCGGGGAGCTGTTCAAGCAGGGTGAGTACGCGGATCTTTACTCCAAGTACGACGACGACGGGCTGCCGACGCACGACAAGGCGGGCGAGGAGCTCGCCAAGGCTCAGCGAAAGAAGCTGGCCAAGACTCAGGCTGCGCAGAAGAAGGAGCACGATAAGTTCCTCGCCAAGGCGGCCGCGGACCAGCTGGGCAAAACCACAATCTAATCAATCGAAGGCGGGATTTTATTCATCAACCTTCACGCTTTCATCAAACGCTTTGCTTCCCACGCTCATCACGCAGCCTCCTCCGCGGGCGCTGGCCTGGCCCGCGGCGGCGGCACCTTCGGCACGAACCGGACCACCGACCTCGGCTTGATCGCCGCGCGAGCCTCCGCCGCTTTCCGCCTCGAAATCTCCAGCCGCCTCTCCTTCTCCTGCTTCTTCTCCTCCTCCAATAAGGCTCGTTCCATCGCCGCCTTGGCCGCGCGCTCCGCCTCCTCCTCGATCGAATCTTTCTTATCCTTCCTCAACAAATAGTCGGAGAGCGCGAGCGCCGGGTCGTCGGGGCGTATGCGTAACATCTGCAGCATCGCGTCAGTCACCGTGGGCATCACCTCGGAGGCGAGGTAGGCGCGAAGTGAAGCCGACCTGGCGTGTAGAGCGTCGCACTCCCTCGCCGCCGCCTCCTCCTCCTGCCGCCTCACCAGCGTCTCCGATCGCGCCTTGGCGACGCGCCTGCGCTCGATGTCCGCGGCGTCAGCCTCAGCCTCGAGTCGCGCGGCCTCGACCTCGGCGGGGTCGAGCGCGTCGACGGCGAGGCCGACCATGCCGACGAAGTTTCTCGGTTCGGCTAAAACCCGCTTCGCGCCGCGGAGACGCGCAAAGTCCGTCCCACGCGCGTCCACGTCGTGCAGAGTGACCGACTTTTGCTCGTGCGCGAGGTACTTGACGAGTACGTCGGTGCACGCGGGAGACGGCTCGGCGGGCGGCGGCTCGTACCCCTCGTCGCCCTCCTTCTTCCCCTTGTTGGTTTTTTTCCATTCCTTGGCTGCGTCGACGTATTCCTTCTTAGCCGCAGCCGCCGATTCAATCGCCTCCGTCTCCGCCTTGGCCCACTCCACGTACCGCTCGTGTTCCTCCGGGTGTTTGTCCTTGAGCGAATGTGCGTGTCGGCCGTCGTCGGCGATCTTGAGGAGGATCACGTCGGTCAACGACGCGGCCGGGTCCGCGCACCGTCGAGCCTCCGCCGCCTCCGCCGACTCCTCGGGTAACTCCGGCGGGGGTTCTTCCTCGACGGGCGCGGCTTCCTCGCCGCCTTCCTCCGCACCCCCCTCGGCACCCCCCTCGGCGTCTTCCCCTTCGGCGGGCGGCGGCTTGGGCTTGAGGCGCATCTCGGGCCGGGGCGGGATCCACGTGAACAACTTGGCGCAAATCTCAGTCGGACCCGCGGGCGTCGGCACCGGCGGAACGTCCACGCCCGCGAGAACGTACCCGACTCGCTTAACCTCGGGTAGCGACATCGTGGACTTTATCAGGTCCGCCTTGACGTCCTCGGCGTATCCCGCGTAGGTCTCCTCAGCCTCCTTCTTCGCCGCGGCTTCCTCCTCGGCAATCTCCTCGGCGGTTTTTTCCTTTGGCTTTTCAACCCCCGCGTCGTCCCCGGCCTCGGGTTCCGGCTCGGGTTCAGCCGGCGCCTCGGGTTCCGGCTCGGGCTCGACGTACCCGCACTTGTCCTTGGTCTCCTGGTCGCACTTTGGGAGCCAATGACGGACCAACGACGCCGGGGTGAGCAACGCGGTGGAGTACGCTTCGGCGATTTGCGCCGCCAATCCGTCGGGGAAGGACAGGGGCGGGCCGCGGACGAGCAGGCGCAGCGGCCTCAGGTTGTTGCGCTCGAGGAACTGCGCGAGTACCGCGGGCGCGCCGCCAACCTTGGGCGGCGCGAGCTCCCACGGTGACCCGCCATCCTCTTCACCCTCCGCGGGGGCATCCTCCGCGGCGGCCTCGCCTTCGCCCGCTTTTTCATCCTCGACGTTGAGCACGTCGGGCGCCTCGGGGGTCTCAACCTCCACCGGCGCGCCCCATCCTCCCCGGTGACGCGTCTCGCACGCCGCGATCGCACGTTTCGCCACGTCGCTGGAGACAAATCGCGCGTCGGTTAACAAGTTCGGGCTGACCCGCTCGGTGGTGGCCAGCGCCGCGGCGGGGAACCGCGCCAGTTTCGCGCCGAATTCCACCGCAATCGCCGCGGCAATCTCAATCTGCGACGCCCAAGGCGTGTCCTCGTCCACGGTGAGCACGTACCGGGACGTCAGCGACGACGCGTCACCGCCGGGGAGGATGGGCGCGCGAACCGTCGACGACATGGATTGCAAATGATTCTGGCGATCCAATTCCCCATCCGCCTCGGGCATCGCCGCGGAAGGGTTGAGCGCCTCCACCGCGAGCGCCTTGGCGACCGCCGCGACGTGCCCCGCGTGGCACAGCGGTAACACGTTACTCCCGTCTCCAAACACCGGCACGGACTCACCTTCCCACGCGCGTCGGCACAGACCGAGGAACCCATCTTCGAATTCGCCTTCGCCGTAGAGCGTCCCGGGAAGGACGCAGAAGCACTCGAGCCGCCCGGGCTTGTGCGCGCGTGCGACGAGGCGCTCGGCGTCGGCGACGAGCTTACCGGGCCCGCGGACGGATGCGCGTCGCTCGACGTCCTCCGCGGTCCACGGCGCGGGCCCCTGCGTCCCGCCCGCCCACGACGAGGCGGAGGACACCCCGATCATCACTCGCCGTTTGCCATCCTCCGCGAGGGCAGCCTCGACCGCTTCGATCGTGTCCTTGGCCGCCTCGGTGTCGGGGGCGACCGCGAGGGGTATGAGGACGATGTCGGCGGCCGCGAGCGCCGCGCGTCGCATGCCGTCGTGACGCTGGAGGAGGGGGGGAGGAAGGGAGGGGAGGCGGGGCCGGGTCAGCGATACATTCATTCATCGGAGGGAAGGACAGATTTGGGGCGGGGATCGCGGATGCGCGCGTCGGGGAGTGGCCACTCACGTCGTAGTCGGCCATGTATGTCTCGTGCGCGAACTCCACCTCCGCCTCGCCGTCGCGCACGCCGCGAACGTCGCAACCCGCGTCGCGGAACGCCCGGCCGAGCACGCCGCCCACGCGCGAGTCCGCGTGAAGGACAAACACCTTCTTGGTCTCCAACGCGAACGGGGGGTCGGCGTGCGCATCCTCCGTCGCCGCCGGGGTTCCCGGGGGAGAGTCCATCGCGGTATCCACCGGCGCCGCTTCGTCCTCGGGCATCGTGAGATACGCCAAGAGATACGCGCACGCCTATCACCGGGCCGCGCGACTCGCCTGTGCCCACCTAAAGCTTAATTTA
>Ga0209631_10006614_pt1 | contig 11890 bp, 12 predicted proteins | sample COG_08_FD_184752 | JGI IMG/M metagenome (GOLD analysis project Ga0209631, IMG submission 184752) | Pelagic Microbial community sample from North Sea - COGITO 998_met_08 (SPAdes) (version 2) | ecosystem: Environmental > Aquatic > Marine > Neritic zone/Coastal water | place: Helgoland, sampling... | reverse complement strand
CCATTGTGGTAAGTCTGCATTTTCATCTTTTGGAATAGCTGCAAGAATATCTTTCATATCATTTGCAATATTTCCTAGAGCTTCCATAGCTGCATGTTGTTCAGTATGAGTTTTAGATTCTTTTTTCATTGTTTCCTCATATGACTCATGTGTTGCACATGGCATAAATACTGCTTGTCCATCAGCATCATGCATATGAGATCCAACACATCCTAATTCTTTAGCACGCTGTTCTGCTTCTGCAGCAGTAGCAAATGTATCACTTTTAGGAGCTGCTTTTTCCTCATCATCTTTTACTTCTTCTTTAGGCTCCTCAGGTTTAATTGAATCACTTGTAAGAGTGTCTTTAACCCCTCCCAGATCTGGATCATCAGATACAGATACAGATTGAACGATCTTTGCTTCTGTTTCTTTATCGCTTTTAATCGCCATGGTGAAAGTTTCTTGATTAGCTCCAACAAGTACAGGACTAACTTCGTAAACCGATAAGTCCTTAAGGTATCTAACATCTTCTTCATCTTTCCCATCTTTTTGAAATTTACCATACTCTGCATCATTTACTCTAAATCCAAAAGACCATTGTTGCAAATCTCCCATACTCTTTACAAGGTTGTATGCTTCTTTACCTGATTCGGTATCCATAAAAAACTCACCTGTAAATGTTGCCATATCATTGTCTTGTGAAATTATACCTTTACCAATTGGCATGTCCCATTTGTGAGACCAAACCATTGGTACTGATCCACCTTTAAAACCTGACTTTACTGCGCCTGGTACTACGACATCTCCATCACTATCTACATCATTAAAAACTGAGAAAACTGCTTTGACTTCACCTGTTTTGTCTGACTCTTCTTTCATTTCAAAATTAATATTTTTGATTTCTTTTTCTTCTGACATATTTGTCTTACTCCTGTACATTGTTACTACTGCGCACTAAATAACTGACTAAAGCCAATATAACAATATTGTAGACAGTCTTTTATAATTATTGTGTATTTTAGATTGCCAATGTCAAAAAACATTTGTTTGCACATCTGTGGTATAATTATTGCATGGACAATGAGGTTGCAAAATTATCGACTTTACATATTGGATCTGGGAGTTTCTCGTTGGCGATAAACTCTGACAACACAGGTACCTTAGATATTTTTGACAAGACATTAGACATAAAACTAGTTCGTAATAAACTAGAAGTATCAGACAAATTAGCTGCAAAGGACTTTAAGTACGGAGCAGAAGATAGGGACTATTTACTAAAATGGTTATACAACGAAATGATGGGGATAGAGTAAGTGAATTCCAAATATTTATGGATCAAATTGCTAAGTCTCCTAAGTATCAAAGAAATGCCATCATCAATGATTGGCTTACTTTTTTATCAGAAGATCAACAAGTAAGGTTAATTAATAAATTAAAAGTGCGTGGTATTGAATATATTCCGAGTGAAAATCCAATTTTTAGAAGTTAACTTCTAAAGTCTTTGATTTTTCTTAACTTAGATATCGACTGTCTTACAGATCGATCTGTTTTTTGATGCGATCCATCTTCCATAATTGCCCAAACCATCATGGTTGCTTCATCATCATTTACTGAAGTTACAATTCCATGTACAGTTGATGGTGGATCTGGATCTTTATTAATACTCCAAGAGACTGCATCTCCAACTTTTATAGATCCTTTAGCTGCTTTCTCGGATCTAGCAGAATTCATTTCTACTTCGGCTAAAGCTTCTGCCTCTTCTGTTGACACATTTATTTCTTCAATAACTTGTGTTGCATTTTTCTTAGAACTTAACGGATGGTTGCTAGGAAGAAGATCTGTATCATAAGCTGTTCTTTTAAATTTACCTGTTCTTAAAGCTCTTAATAGGCCATTCACTCTGGCCATTGCCCACTGCTGTGGAGAACTTACATTACCTCTAACTGATCCAGGGTTATTTTGATAAGCTGCTAATCCTCGGTTGTAACTCGCTGTCAACATTCTTGTTGTAGCTCTATACTTAGGATCTTTAGCATTATGTTCACTGACTTTCTTTTTAAGACTATCTTTAACACCTTGACTCAATGCTTTTTCTTGAATTTCCAAAAGTAATGCTTCTTGAATTTTTCTTCTTTCACGAATAACCTTTTTATATTCGTTTACAACTTTTTTCATTGCAGGTACTCCTGAAGCTGTAACGCCACCCCATTTCATAACAGCAATTGTTCCGTTAAGTCTGTTATTTTTCTTGTGTCTATTCATAAATCTTTCTCTACGCTTTACCCAATTAAGTACAGATTCACTTCTATCTCCACCTTTATAATCTGTCCATTTATTGAAAGCATCGTTACCGGTAAATGAAGTAGGAGGATTACCACCGGTACCTGCTCTTCTCCAAATCTCTGGCCAGTTTTCTTTTAAATCTTTGACATAAGCGTAACTAGGAAATTGTTTATGTTGTGAATTTGTTATAGAGATAGACTGATTGTCACCTGATTTAGGAAAATTAGTAATTTTCTTTGGTGCTTTTTTCATTCTACTTAAAGCTGTATTAGCTGCCTCTTGAGTTTCATAACATTCAATTACTTGATTGTCTTCATGATTAAGTATGCACCAAGCACCATTAGGCATCTCTGCAACATATTTTTCTTCATTTAGAGGTGTTGGAGTTGGTTTAATAATTTCTGATCTTATTGCTTCTAAATCTGCTGAAACAGTTGTTAAAACTTTTTCCATCATATCTTTTACATCTTGTTTAAGATCTTCAACTTCTTGATTTGGCTCTTCTTCAGTTACTGGTGCGCTACCATCGGCTGATCGTTCTACCATGTTCATTGGTCTTAGATAAAGTTCATGAGTTTCATCTGTCTTTAAACCTGCTTGTTTTCTTGCCTCACTAATTGTTATCCAACCACCTTGTACAGCAGTGTTCATTCTTTTATAAATATCATCTTTGTCTTGTGATAAAGCTCTTACATCATCCAAGTTATATTTAACATATACATCATCATCATCAAAATCTTTTCTAAGTAATTGATGTGTCAATTCTGATGCTACTGATTTCCATAAAGGTACAAGTTTTTGTTCTGTAAAGAACTCTCTTAATTCACGAGTGTTGTTATAAGTTGCTGCATCCAAACCTGCTCCAAGTCCTGCAAGAATTGCTGGAACACCTAAAACTGCAGATACTCTTTCTTCAGGAAGTTTTCTTAATTCTGTAAGATTCATTTGATCTGGAGAAAAGGATACTACTTCAACATTCATAGATCCTGATAAGATCATTGGAGCGCCACGATTTTTGCCACCAAACTTTTGTTTATACATAGCAGAAATCGCTTCAGCCTCTTCTTTAGAAGGACCACCCATAGAATCATCTTTGGGTGAGAGGATGACACCTGGTACAGCCATATTATGTAAGAGTGCTGCTGCGTATTGTCCTGCAGCCTCATCACCTAAGATTTCTCTTAATACTGATTTTAGAGGAGCAAAGCCACGCCTATGGTTATTTGGATCAATTCCATTTCGTATATGCACTATATCATTGGTAGGTACGACTATACTCTCGCCTCCAAGTCCACCATAAGGTTTGTATTTAAAATGGGTTATTAAAGTATCTTCATCACCTTTTGGCTCAACCATATTTGGCATCAAAGGTACAAGCTGAACTACATTACCATCTGAATTTCTATTCTTATAAAGATAAGCATCTCCATAAGCTGACAAAGCTACAACCATATAGTGAGCAAGTAAGTTACCTGAAGTAAATGGATTTGGTCTTTCTAAAAGTTTTGCTATTGGATGTTGTTTAATTAATTCTTGGTCACCATCATCTGTGTCTTTGTAAACTAATGGTCTTGGCTCTGCAAATGAAGTTGCAAGAACATTTAGACATGCAACGACAGCAGAGTTGTTTGATCCATCACCAATATCATCTAACATACTTGAAGGGAAATATCCAGATTCGGTATTGTACCCATAAACTGCACGATCTAAAGATGTACTTTGATTGTACCTGTTAGCTTTTTGCTGCTGTCTTTGTGTAGGTGTATTTAAATAATCTACAGTCCTACGATAAAAAGATTTTCTTTCTTCTGCCATTTAGTATGCGCTCCATTCTCTCTTTATTTGTGCGCTGATAACTCCGTAACCGATTGCATCAACAATGTCATCATGATGACCTACTGGAAAACTCATAAGTTCTCTTTCTACTTCTACTAGCCAAGTTGCGCCTTGCTTGAAATATACATCACCTGCTTCCATGCGAGCAGCTAATGGTAGAGCGCGACTAACTTTATCTTTGTCGGCTCTTAATTCCTTCACGGCTAAACCATCTCTCTTGGCAAATTGTATAAGCGAAAGCTGGAAACCTGCTCGCTCCATACCCACCCATTGTAAATCATATTCTGCCATTTTCTGTCTTATTCGAGGTATTATATCTGGTGCTTCCATTCTCCTCCTGTCCACATCTAAGACACAAATTTTACCTTTGGGTGTTATTGCAAAACTAGCAATTACAGTATAGTCAGATCCATCTTTAACTGAGGTAGCCAAGTCAACAGTACAAAATCTAGTACAATCATAAAGATTTATATTTTCTCCACCAACAAATAACATATTTGACTTTTCTCTATAATATTTTATCCATTCAGGTTGCAATATACCTTGTCCTGCCTCTACAAACTCTGCTAAATATTCCTGAGCAAAAACAATAGATCCAACTTCATCTTTAGCTTTTTCTACTTCTTCTCTATCTATAAATGGATTATCCCAAGTGGCAAATTGGAATCTTTCCCAATCCTCTTTACCTTCTGCAAATTCCCATAATTCATAAAACCAATTGTTCATTCCCATAGGAGTACTGATAAAAAGTGCAGATCCTTTTCTTTCAGTAAGTGTAGGTCTTAAAACCTGATGCCAAACATCTGGCTTGATGAAAGCTGCCTCATCCATAACCAAGTAATCCAAACCTTCACCACGAAGTCTATGTGGAGTATCAGCAGATCTTACTGCTATCGATCCTCCGGTTTCAGGAAAAGTAACTTCCATGTTAACTAATGAAATGTTTACAGGGAATTGTTCAGGGAATCCCATAGCTGCATTTTGGATTTCACGCCAACCTACTCTAGCTATTGTATAAGTTGGAGCAACCCACCATGCTCTTTTACCTTGCATAGCTGTTATTAATGTGAGCATTACTCCTAGCCTCGATTTACCAAACCTACGACCTGCGCATAATATTTTCCATCTTGCATCAGAACTTGCAACAACTTCTTGTGCTTCATGTAATTGAGGCATTTGAAATTTAAATTCTTGACTATCAGCGCCTTTTATAGAATTAAAACTAAAAGTTAAATTTTCTTTATCTTTCTTAACCATTTATTGAAGTATAACTAAGATTATTAGTATTTTTTAGTCAATACCAATATATATCCTGCTTTTGGAAGTAAATACCTACTCGCTATAGCAGAAAGTTCTTCATCTTTAGTAAATTTAGATTTATTTGGAATGGAGATATATTCACACAATCCAAAGTTAGAATCATTGAAAACCAGATCAAAAGTATTTTCCAACCCCCACTCTTCAAAGTCTTGAGCTATAACAAAAAGAGTAGAATCTTTTTTCATTGAAACTCCTAGATCCAAGATTTGTTGCCTCATAAAAGGTCCACAAGGAACATTCGGATCATCTGAAAAATCTAACATATTGAGAAAAACCATATCTGCATCAGATATAGAGGGATCATACTTTTCAACTGAGAAATTTGATTCTTGGACTTTTGTAGTTTCTCTATGAGGTTTTATATCATAACTTTTACAATCTAGATCAAAGGCTTGTGCAACATCATTAGTTACTTGATACTTGTCTGTTAAATCAAAAACTAATTTATCCTCAGGTTTTTTAAAAAAGTACATTAAGTTAGCAATCATTTGAGGTGGAGTTTTATCTATAGTATTTACACCAAAATTTTCAATTGGATATCCAAAATTCCAATTATTAGTTGGTTTGTAATTGATGTTATTTTTTTCCATTGGATCTATTGGAGCTGATATAGGTGCAATCTGATTTACTTTGTAATCTTTTACTTTTTGTCTGAGTCCTTTTGTAGTAAATCCGTTATTAACAGATTCTAGTAAAAGACTATCTTGTACATCCTCATCATCTATAAAAGCAACTTCTTTATGATGACTCCAGGATAAATCCGGTACCCTTCTTTCTATTGGTATAGCTCTAGATACAGCTGCAGCACTTGAAAATGTTGAATATGGAATATTCATAGAAAGAGCTTGTGCAGCTAATTCTCCATATTTATGCTCACCGAAGTTCCACCAATCTCCAAGCCACCACATAATATTTTGTGTAGCCTGCATAAGACTATTCCCAACTTCTACCCATTGTTCATAAGTTGTGTCATTTTCGAATTTTAGAAATTGTCGTTGTTCAAATTTTTCAATCATATTCTCTCCCATAATGATATTTTACTATATTAATTGTTTGGTGTGACAAAAATATTAAAAATCTAGTTGCCTCTGCTTTTTACAACAGGGGGCAGAGGCTCCTAGAAATATCAGACTAATTTACTAAAACTTGATTTAATATTTCCAATATTAATATTGGAACGAACTTCAGAAACTGGCAATCCTTTATTAAACGCAATAAAAGTTGGAACACTTTGTATGCCATAGTGATTAGCTATAGTTGGCGATGCATCTATATCAATCGCTACAAACTCACAATTTTTTTCTTTCCATTCTTTTGCAAGATCTTCTACTGCAGGTGTAATCTGTTTGCACGGCTGACACCACTCTGCTTCAAATTTTACAATTGTGGTGGTATCTCTTAGTACTGTGTCTGTGAAGTTTTTTTGATCTAGTTTTCGTATCATAGTGTATTAACAATATCACAAATAATAAATATTAGAAAGCTTTTATCTAAGATAGAGACATGAAAATATATACAGTATCAAAAGATCATGCTCCAACTATGAATAGAAAAGAGCGTAGAAAACTAGCAAAGAAAATTAGAAGAGATCTGGCAATCGAAAAAAAATCCCACAAAAATTAAAAAGAATAGGCTGATCCTTGCGAATCAGCCGATGATGGGAGGAAGTCGGTTTAGTAGCCGACCTATACACTATACAACATCAAGGTTTGATTTTAGGTAAATAAAAAGCAGGTGTCTTGGCACCTGCTCTTTACTTTTTAATCAGTGTCCACGAAAGGCTCGCAAACAAACTATGGCAGTCTTTCAACTATCCGTAGCGAATATATATCTATCTTACTTTTCTTCGAAGTTTTTGCAAATGTTTAAATATAAATTTACAAGATCATCAGCATCCTGAACTAAATTGATACCTTTGATTCTCATGTAATTAAATTGTTTTAATACAACTTCTTTTAAAGATTGATCACTTATAAGTTCATCAATAGCATCTTCCCTTTTAGTACCAGGTGGAAAATTAAAGTCTGCCATTATATTGTTCCTTCCGGTTTTACATCATACAAATCAGGATCTAGTATAGGAGAAATTTCCGGTATCCAGTCATTGCTTTCAATACTTTGAATACCATCCATAAAAACATCCATAGCTTCATCTTCATTCTTAGCTGCTACAAAAAATTTAATTTCGTAATCTTTTTCTTCCATTATTCCTCTATTTCGTATTTCTTATCTATTTGACAATGATAGTCTATTTTTTCTTGCCATAAGAGATCTTTCTGAGAACTTTGTTTAAATTCAAAAATCTTATTTACTTTAGTTATTGCCTCTTCTACAGAATCAGCATCAACAATGTAGTCTTCTGTCACTTCATAACTGATCATTATTTTCATATATATTCCCTCCCTATATAGTCTAGTCTACTCTAGTCTACTCTACTCTAGTCTAGTCTACTCTAGGGCGTGACAGTCACAAAATGTCACAAAATGTCACATGTGACATAAATTGTCATTAATTCTGTAAAACCCTATAAACATTGATAGTAAAAACTTTATCGCCAAGAAGATTTAACATTTTAGAAACTTTATTGGAACTCTTTGAAAAAAAAATATAGTAATATTTATAGCTTAAAAGAAAGGATAACATGAGTTATATTGAGATGATTGGTGTTGGATTAGCCTCTAATAATAAAATAAAAGGTGTAAAACATCCAAAAATTAAAAAAAATAAAATTAAAAAAATAAATGACCTAAATATCAATGATATATTAGGAAAACTCACTGAGGATGATCTTCCTTAATTGAGTCACAAAAGATAAGTTTATCGGTGCCGATAGAGTTTAATATTAGTCTTCCAACTAATTCGGCACATTGTGGAACTACAGCGTTTCCTAAAGCTTTAAGTTTATTTACACGATCTGGATAATCTTCTATAGATCTGGGCATATTATATTCCCACATAGCAAAATCTTTGATCTGATCTCTAAGTTTTCTAAAAATATTTAAAGGTAAAGTATTCCTATCTCCTGTTTTAGATCCTGTCAAAACAGTTCCATATGTGTCTTTATGATCTCTTGCTGCAGCTGTTGGAAAAGCAGTTTCATTAACCCAATTGTATGACTCTGTATAAGTCATTTCTTCATCAAACTTTAAAGGTAGTAAGTAAGGTTTAATAATATACCAATGATCTACAGATGGATAACTAAATCCTGAATCATCATATCTAAACCAATGCTCTATTTTTGATTTTGATATTTCACTACCCACTTTTCTATAGAGATTTTTTACAGAGCTTACAGATCTTAAATAGTCTACAAAATCTTTTTGACTTGGTAGGTTAGGTCTTTTTAAAATTTTATGTTCTGCATATTTTTGAAATAGATCTGGATCTTTTTTTAATTCCTCCATAGCAACTTGATCTGCTAAAGCTACTTGTACAGGTTGACCTGAAGCTCTTGTGTTTTTTCCTTGTAGGAAAGATGCAGCATGTGTATAAGCATTTTCACCTTTGTGGTCAAAAGTGGTTGGTGTTCTCCAGGTATTTGGTGTAGATGACCAAATATTTTTAATGCCTAATCTAGCCATCCATCCGGAAAACCCATAAGTCGTGTTACCCATCCATAGTTCAGCCTCTTGCCTTGAAGTCGTGAATTTTCCCTCAGGTTTCCTGTCGACTTCCTCTTGGATTTCCTCTCCTTGTCCCCTCTGTACAGGACATTCTCCAACGCCTCCCCCGATCTCGGTGGTAAGTGATCCATTGTGTTCGGTGTTTCCCAACTCGCTACTTGAACTTTGTCTGCTAGATTCAAGGATCTGTCCTCTCCCCCATTCTTGGCTATTCTCCTGCCCTTCTCGTTCAAATTCAAATTTTTGTGTTCGTTGTCTTGAGTCGATGGTGTCGGCCAGTTCACCGATTCCAAAGAATCTTTTTCTAAGGTGTGGCGCACCAATTGATTTTGCTGATATAATTTGCCATTCGAATCTATACAACCTGCTTTCGGAAATATCTTTGATAACTCTTTCGAAGGCTTTCCCTTTGTTTGCTGTAAGTAGTCCTGGGACATTTTCCAAGATGAAGTATCGTGGTCGAAGTACATCAATAAATCTCCAAACTTCATCCCATAACCATCTTTCATCATTTACTCCCTTTCTTGCTCCTGCAACCGATACCGGCTGACACGGAAACCCTGCTGTAAGAATATCTATCTTTGGTAGATACTTTGGATTTACATCTTCTATCTTTTTATTTAAGATCATTGTTTCAGGAAAGTTTTTTTCTAAAACAGAACAACAGAAATCATCCATTTCTACCATCCAAGCTGTTTCACTAACTAGCCCTGATCTATGTAGACCATATTCCAAACCTCCTATACCGGAGAATAAACTTCCTGCTATCACAAATATATGTTACCAGTATGTTTGCATTAATCCAAGATTGTGATATATTTAATTAAGATCAGATTCGATCATCAATGTGCGCAAGCACTTCCGATCATCCTCTGATTGTCTGTGTGTAACACTAGCCCTTTAACGAGGGCTTTTGTTCTTTCTGTAGAAAATTTTACTTTTATAAACTTGTAATAAAATCCAGATCCATTATATTTATAACACGGAACAAATGTTTCGTAGAGAAGGTGCCGAAGGCATCTGTAATTTAAGGAGATTAGCATGGCTAATTATACAGTCTCATTAGAGACAGAAAGTGGTGTTAAAACCACCACAGATCGTTTTGATAGTTCTATCAAAACATACAATGCAAACATATTCTGCGATTCACTCGCCAAAGAGAGAAAAATAGAATATCACGCAAATCCGAGAAAACCTAAGAAAAACTTAGATCCCTCGATCCTGGAGTCACTAGAAGATAGTTCTAGTCCTGACACATTCCACTTAGCAGCAAATGGTATATATTTATTTGCTAATGAAGTTAATGTCGTAGGTAGTCTCATGACAGTTCAAATGTCTGATTCAGAAAATAAATTGGAAGGTTGTGCAAATGGGGGACACCTCATGGCAGCAATCAAAGAGGCTCATGAAGAAGGATCGTTAGCTCCTAGCAAAAGAGTTCCTGTAACAATTTACACAGGTTTGACCAAGAAGGCCAAGCTTGATATTGTTTTTGGATTAAATAACAATGTAGAGGTTAATGAGGACTCTCACATGAATATGGCCGGTAAGTTTGATTATATTAAGGAAAACTTAGCAAATACTCCATATCATAATGAAATGGTGTCCTATTTCCAAAATGATAATGGTGTGCAAACTATTTTAGGAATCATTCAGATCCTGAAAGCTCTTATGCCAAACTCAAAGGATTTTGATTTATTAGATCCTGCAGTTCCAAAAATGGCATATGGTAATGCACAAGTTATTAGAAAAGATTTTTCTGATAATGATACAAGATATAAGTTCATATCTAAATCATTACCGGAGATCTTAAGATTTAGGGATGTTATACAATCATCAGTAGATGGTACGATTGTCAGGACTCCCAAAATTAAAAAACAAGTTGATGGTGGTATAAAACCTCTTGCTTTGACTAAAAACAAGGGTAAATCCCCAATAACTAATCAATTCCAATATTGTCAGTTTGATGGCAATTATCCAAACTATGTATTGAATAATGGTGCTTTGTATCCATTATTAAGTGCATTTAGAGTATTTGTTGATGAAAAAAGCATTTTTGACTTTGATTCAGCTATTGCTTGTTGGTCAGATATAGGCGATCAACTTATTGCTTATGTAATATTTGGTTGTGCAGATCACGAAGAAGTTCGTAAATTTGCTAATGCTGATACTACATGGATCAATTTATTTGAAAAGGTTAATACCTGGGCAGATAAAAAAGGTTATGTAGCGAGAGAGGATTCAATACTCTAATTAATTAAAAGGTGAAAAGGGCTAATCAAACTCAATTTTGACAATGATTGGCTCTTTTTTACCAGTATTTTCAGTATCTTTTTCTCTTTTAGACCAATCATTAGGGTTAGATCGCTCTAAAAACCAAGCAGATGCTTGCCAAACACCATTATTTGCTGCATTTGTTATATTTCCTAAGTGATTTATCTCACCATCTACTTTTGCTTTTTTTATAGACTCCCAAAACTCCCAAAGTTCCAAATCTGCAACATCTTTTATGTTATCTGGATCACCTTGGCACTCCTGATCTATGTCAATTGCCTTCTTTTGCCACCTATAAAAGGTAGTTTCGCCTATTCCTGCATAAATTGCTGCTTTTTTCTGAGATAAACCTATTTGTAAAGCTGTGTTAAGCTTTTTCTTTGTATCAGAATCCATTTTATTAGGTCTGCCTAAAGGAGACTCTCCTACAATTTCTATATCTGATTCTGCAACTTCTGTAACATCAAGCTCTGTTTTCGAATCTAATACTTCTTGAACAGTATCGTTGGCGATAGATTCATCAGGATCATCCATTCCAGGATCTACTTCCTCAAACTCTGTATCCACATCATC
>Ga0209631_10006612_pt1 | contig 11894 bp, 8 predicted proteins | sample COG_08_FD_184752 | JGI IMG/M metagenome (GOLD analysis project Ga0209631, IMG submission 184752) | Pelagic Microbial community sample from North Sea - COGITO 998_met_08 (SPAdes) (version 2) | ecosystem: Environmental > Aquatic > Marine > Neritic zone/Coastal water | place: Helgoland, sampling... | reverse complement strand
TGATTTTACACGGTAAAAAACAAGAGCTCCTCCTCCAATTGGAAGAAGAGCTCTTGATTCAAGCTTGGGAAAAAGGGAGCGTCCAGAAATTGATTCTGGAGTAGACCTCGATCGGTTCGCTTAGTCGCACTGCGAGGCAAACACGGTCAGGAAGGTCAGCATGTCCGACACCGTGACCACACCGTCGCAATCGCAATCCGCAGTTTCGAAGTCAATGTTCGCAGCGCCGTTGTTGCCGGGAAGACCTGCCAACAAGAACAACAAGTCGATGATGTCGCGCTCGCCGTTCAGGTTGAAGTCACCCAAACACGCGGCATTTACCTCCACATCGACTTCGTTGGCACACGCCACACTGGGCAGGGCATACGTGAACGTGTAATCGCCATTGGCCAAATCGTACGGCATGCCCTCACCTGAGGCCGTGCCGTCATCCGATGACCATGTCAACGACCACGCGTCCCACTCGCCTTCGAGTTCTGTGACATCCAAACCATCGCATACTGTACTCGTCAAGGACAGGCTTGGCATCGCATTGAAGTGCAACACAAAACGCTCCTCGTACAACGTGTTGGCAGGAAGGTTCACCACGAACGCATCCATGCCCAACTGCCCGCGTTCACCCGTCTCAGTATCTTCAATCACGGCGCACAGGTTGGCCGGCATCGTTTCCTGTTCTACCATCGAGAACACCACATCGCCTCCCGCTCCAGATGTCACATGCAACGGCAACGACGGCGTGTTCTCCAAAGAACCTGCTGATTGGATTGACAAGTGCTCGCCGTTCTCGGCCTCCATCCACACACGCAAATCGCTATGGACCTCAGTGTTCAAGTGCAACGCATCTTCGCTTGGAATAAAAGCTGCCGTAGCTGCTTCGTCGAAGCGAACAAAGGCGTGCGCCCACTGCTCAGAATCGTTGGCAATCCCCAAACCGATCGAGCCTTGGAAAGAAGGGTCCAACTCCCGCACAAACGTGCCGCTTGTGCCTACCACCTTGTCCGATTCTTTGAACGTGATCGAGGTGTTCTGGTCAACCTTTACCCAAATGGATTGGCCAACATCCAATGTTGTCGGCGCGCCACCCGTACCATCAGCTAAAGTCTCCACATAGCTTCCTGCTCCGGTGTTGTCGAACAAGTAGTACGCGGTCACAAGCGCATTCTCTGTATGAGCCAACACCGAAACCATGTTCACCGGTGCCGGGTATGGGTTGGAAACCAGGTTCCACCCATCTACCGTCACATCACTCTGGTTGGGATCATCGGTGAACGTCAAAGGAAGCGTTACATCTCCCATTTCAAACTTGCCCGTGACACTGATTGTGCCTGAGACTCCTGATGGAACCAGCGCCATGTATCCGTTGCCCGGTGTCAATACGGCCGTACCATCCCACAAGTAGTTCCAACCCGCTGCCTGCGAACCATACGAGGCCTCATTGTATTCGAACAGCAACATGCCTGAGACGCCTGAGGTCCAGTCTGCAACCGTCGTTCCGGTCACGTACGCGCCGATGTTGACCCACGAATTGTCCGTATCCGAAGGGATGAAGCGTTCGAAGGTGAAGGTCTGATCGACGCCGTCTTCAAAATTCGATGCATCACAGGCTCCAATAGCCGCAGTACCCTGTGTGCCATCCGATTGGAATGTCAATGAGGATATCACCGTTCCGTCCAACTCCAACTGATCACCCGTCACCGTGTCATCAAACAGAAGAGAGCCGCCCGATTTCATCTTCACATGGCCTTTCACCTTCAACTTCTTGCCCTTCGTGACTTGAATGCCTTTGAATTGCACTTTGGAGCTTGAAGCGTCTGAAGAATTATTGGCATCTATCGTTTGTTCATCATCCCCATTGAACTCAAAAACTCCTTGTCCACCATTGAAAACACACGTGTTCGCCGGATCCAATAAAATGTCGCCCGAAGCTGAGGTGCATCGACCTGACCCATCACATGCCACGAACTTTCCATTGGTGATGGTGAGATTCTGCAAACTGACCGCAGGCTTATCCACCACGAACGTCATATCCGCATTGCTAATTGTAACATCCAACGTAGAGGATCCTTCCGTGACAACAGCCGTTGTCCACAAAAGCCCCATGCTATTGGACAAATTGCCCACAGGCAGTTGGTCATCATCAATATCATTTATTGATGTGCTGATCTCTGAATAGTTATTTGAACTCTTCAGAAGGCCTTGAATTTCTCCCATCACATTGCCAGAAAGAATCAAATTATCCCCCGCTACTGTTGCTGCCGTTGTTGCATTGAACCTCCACTGGTGCTTCCCGAAAGGCGCTGCTTGAGCAGAGTAATCATCATTGAAGAATTCATTCGGCGAATTGTTCGCGGAGTAAAGCAGCGTATTCACTGCGGTATTTCCCGGGCCATTGCCGTGTGACTTATCCAAATCCTTTCCAACACAACTCAACATGCGCACATCGGAATACCCAATATCCTTCCAATCAACATCCCAATCAGAATCATCCCCTTCCAATTCATCTGCCGGCTGAAACAACCACAAGTGATCTCCATGAATGTGGTGTTCAACCCCACCGTTGAGCGCAACCCACGAACCACAACTTTCACCGCCAGTATAATAATCCTCGCCAGAAGTTACCAATGAAATGGGGCTAGCCGTGGTCGCTTTGATCGCGGTACCCTCAATAGAAGCATCCGCAAAACCGCCGACACCCCTGCAGACAACTTCCGTTCCTGCAGTCACTCCTCCAATGGGGGCAGTCCAAACAAATCCTTCTAAATCCTCCGCATCAAAACTTGTATCATCAACGCCTCCCAACCACTTTTCTCGTGTGAATGCGACCTTCGTTCCTGATGCTACATCGACTAAAAAAACAAAACCCAGATTGCACGTCGCCTTATTGTTCTTCCCCTCATTTCCGATGGTCATGTACACATCTCCCGGAGAAAGTGTTGTTCCAGAAAATGTCTGAGCATGGGCTCCCACAGGGGCCACAGCCGAAAAAATCACTCCTAATATTGCAAGCACAACCAACTTCAACTCTCGGTTTTTCCATGCAAATTGGACACCAAAAGAATACTCAGAAAGGCTTTTTGTAAATACTAGCATGATTTAAATCAGCGAAATGGTGCCGTAAATGTACGGAAGTGACACGAGTCACACTCATTCCCTTGAATTTTATTTTTTTTGAGAATAAAAATAAAATAATCTGCATATGAAATGAGGCGATAGGATTTAAAAAACACTTCAATATTCAACGCTCTAGGGTTCTGGAATCGGCACCAAATCCGTCCGAACGCTAACAAGTCGTAACGTACACCCAAGGCATCTCGAAAGCGATTAACTTGCGCCCGTGAAATCAACGATTCAGAATCAACTCCGCGGGATGGCCTGGTGCATCCTGATAGCCGCCAGCGCGACCAATCTGCACGGCCAAGACTCGACCCTTGCCAACACCACCACACCCCTCAACTTCACTCCTTTAGACGCCATTGTCGCCGTAGTTGGAGATGGTATTTTGCTGGAAAGCGAGGTAGAAGCGCAAGCTTTTGCCCTAAAAGCGCAGCTCGCTCAACAGGGGAAGTCAGCAAACGAACTCAACGCACTGCAGCGTTGCAATTTGCTGAACGAATTGCTGTTTCAGAAGCTCCTCGTACACCACGCTAAGCTCGATAGTTTGGAGGTGTCCGATGGCGAGATCATGGATGAAATCGATCGTCGACTCGCTTACTACATCCGAATGTTTGGGTCTGTCGAGGCCTTTGAAGCCGAGTACGGACAATCGGTTAGCGAGTGGAAAGCTGAATTTGAGGACCCTGTTCGCGAACAGCTTCTCGCTGGGCGTATGCAGGGCCAAATCAACCAACAAGTTCGAGCGACGCCTGCAGAGGTACAGCAGCTGTTTTCCAGCACCCCAACGGACAGCCTCCCGCTGATACCCGAGGCTTTGCGCTATCGGGAATTGATGATGCAGCCATCCATCACGGAAGCCCAAAAAGCGGGAGTTCGAAACAACCTTGACTCGATTCGAACTCAAGTCTCCACGGGACAACTGAGCATGACACTGGCCGCTTCCCGCCACTCGGAAGACCCGGGCTCCAAATACAAAGGAGGCTGCTATGAAGACATCCCTCGCGGACAGTTCTTACCGGAATTCGAAGCAGCCGTTTTTGACACACCGATTGGAGACCTTTCTCCGGTTTTTGAGACCGATTATGGGTTTCACTTCTTGCGTACCGTCGACCGTCGCGGCCAGGTTTTCTCTGCTTGTCACGTTTTGATGTCCGCCCAAATCGACCCGATCGCACTCGATGACATGGGGGCGGATTTTGATGAGTTGATGCAGGATTTGCGGGCCCAAGAAATCTCTTTTTCCGACGCCGTATTGCAAAACTCTACGCGGGAAAGCTCGCGCAATCAAGGCGGTCTAGTAGTGAATCCGCGTGACGGCAGCACGCTCTTCGGCTCGGATGAATTGGACCCCAACTTGTTCTTCTTGCTCAACGGAATGGCTCCTGGCGAAGTCTCCGACGCCATTCAATTGCTAGACGATGAAGATCAAGGCTACTGGATTGCCGTTCAGCTCGAAGAGCGCGTTCCAGCCCACCGAGCCAATCCATCCCAAGACTTTGGCTACTTCCAAAACATCGTTGAAGCCTCCATGCGCGAGACGCAGCTCAACGACTGGATGCGCAAAGCCATCAACGACACCTATGTGCGGATTGACGCACCATACAGTGACTGCACCTTCCAACAGGATTGGACGGCAGGGTCCACCATGGACCGTCGCTAATTCGCTCGTTCGCGTTCCACGCAGCCATGAAGCTCAGTATCATCACAATCGCCTTCAATGCGGCCGACACGATCGAAGACGCTGTGCAATCCGTTTTATCCCAGCGTCGCGATGGATTCGAATTGGAGTACCTCGTCATCGATGGGGCTTCCAAGGATGCGACCTTGGAAATCTTAGCGCCTTACCAAGACCGTCTCACGTTAATTTCCGAACCAGACAAAGGGATTTACGACGCCATGAACAAGGGAGTTTCCTTGGCCTCGGGGGATTGCGTGGGGATTCTAAACGCCGATGATCTGTATGCTTCTGACGACGTTTTGATGCGGGTTGCAGCCCTTTTCAAAAGCAGCCAGGCCGAATCCGTCTACGGCGATTTGGTCTACGTCGACCGGAACGACCCGACTGAGGTGACACGAACGTGGAACAGCGGCCCATTCAATCGCAAGGCATTCCTACACGGCTGGATGCCACCGCACCCCACCTTTTTCGTTCGAAAATCCGTGTACGACGCTCACGGCCTTTTCTCCCTCGAACTGCGATCAGCAGCCGACTACGAGTTGATGCTGCGCTTCTTGTATAAGTCCGGCATCACAACGGCCTACTTGCCGTCCATCTTGGTACGCATGCGGGTGGGAGGACTGAGCAACGCCTCACTCGGTAACCGTTGGCGGGCCAATCGAGAGGACCGCGAGGCATGGCACATGAATGAGCTTACGCCTTACCCCTGGACCTTGTTTTTCAAGCCGTTGCGGAAGGTGAGCCAGCTCTGGAAGCGCTGATGATAGCTCCCCGCCGGGGAATGTCGTTTTTTGCTGCACATTTGCTGCACAAACGATTCTATGTGTTTTTATTAACAATGCAAGGGGCGTCACTTTTTTCGAGCCCGCGAAACAAAATTGAACGGCACTCGTAAATTTACGGAGGGACAACTTCTTCCTATCTCTTCGACTACACGATTCAACTGATGAAGCCTAAAAACAACTACTTCAAACGCAAATGGAGGCGCTTTTTGAATACCTGGTTCACCTCGTTCCCTCCTCAACAGTAGAACCGAACCACGATCATTTGGCTTGAATGATACCGGCATTTCAACGAGGAATGCCTAGCTGCTCTTTCCGCATGTTCTATCTTTACGCTTGCCGCTTAGATAGCTATGCGGACAACACCTGAGATCAAGCCCCCATGTACGCATCGGATAAGGAAGCGCTCGAAGCGCTGAACACGAAACAACAGCAATTGCTCCAAGAAATTGGGAAGGTCATTGTCGGACAAGATCAGGTGATCCGAGAGGTGACCACCGCCATTTTTGCCGGCGGACACGTCTTGCTTGTAGGTGTTCCCGGGCTCGCCAAAACGCTTTTGGTCAACACGATCGCACAGGCTTTGGGACTGGAATTCAACCGCGTCCAGTTCACGCCGGATTTGATGCCAAGCGACATCGTGGGATCGGAGATTCTCAACGAACAGCGCCAATTCCAATTCATGAAGGGGCCGTTGTTTGCCAACATCGTGCTGGCCGACGAAATCAACCGGACACCGCCGAAAACACAGTCCGCCCTGCTCGAAGCGATGCAAGAGCGGTCGGTGACGGTGGCCGGTCAGAATTATCCGTTGCCTTCTCCCTTTTTTGTTCTCGCCACACAAAACCCGATTGAACAAGAAGGAACGTACCCGCTGCCTGAAGCGCAACTCGACCGTTTTATGTTCAACACATGGGTGGATTATCCGACGCATGCCGAAGAGTTGAGCGTGGTCAAGGCCACGACTTCGGATGTCACGACTTCGGTCCGGCCGGTCATTTCCGGAGAGGAGATTTTGTATTTCCAGCAATTGATTCGCCGCATGCCCATCGCCGACAACGTGCTGGAGTACGCGGTTGGATTGGCCGGTAAAACCCGCCCAGGCCGCGAACGTGCCACGGCGGAAGTCAACGCGTACCTCTCGTGGGGCGCCGGGCCGCGGGCCTCGCAATATTTGGTCGTTGGTGCCAAGGTCAACGCCGCGTTGAACGCAAAATACAGTCCTGACATCGCGGACGTGCAAGCCGTGGCGCTGCCGATTTTGCGGCACCGGATTGTCCGCAACTACAAGGCAGAAGCAGAAGGACATACGGTCGAATCGATCATTGACGGGCTGCTTTAACAGGGGCTGGTGATGCGCGCACAAACGCAAATAATCATACTGATTGGAGCCTTTGTTCTCGCGGCTTTGATTTTGAAGTTTAGCTTCAGCGGAGAACGCGATTTTGAGAACGCGGCTCTCGGTACGCTAACTGTTTCCTATCAATCGCAAAATGCACAAGGCGAAACCATTCACACGATCAAACACAACGAAAATGTGGTTGATCAAATGCTTTTGGAAGCAACAAATTCTGATCACGTCATCCTCATTTTAGGCAATAGCCAGACCCATTCCATCAATCAGAAAGAACCGGGCCAGGTTGTCTATCCTGAATTGCTTCAGCGCAATCTCACCGATGCATGCGTATTGACAAATAGCTTGCCCAATGCCAATTTGCAGGAGTTTTTCCTTCTGCTCAATTGGTGGCATGACCAAACACCCATTGACCAGTTGGTTCTGCCGATCTTTATGGATGATTTGAGAGAAGACGGCCTGCGAAAAGACTTCATGCAAGGACTCACAAGAGACACCTACTCTATTGAAAGCCCGAAAGACAGCCGAGAAGAGGATTGGAATCTTCAGTTGCAGTCTTTTTTACCCCAACTTGAAATCGAAGACGATACGAAGTCAACTTCGGACACCCCCCAGGATCGTGTCGAGTACTCCATCAACTCATGGCTTAGTCAACAATCTGAGACCTGGCGAAATCGTTCCAACGCACGCGGAGACTTGTTCCTAAAACTATACGCTTGGCGCAATACTTTGTTCGGAATCAACGCAACATCAGAGCGCAACATGATTCCAGTGCGATACGAGAAAAACTTCATGGCTCTGCGAAAAACTCTGGACTTCGCAAGCCTTAAAGGAATCCCTGTCCTTCTCTACATCCCCCCAATTAGAACAGATGTAAAAGTGCCTTATGATCTCGCTGAATATGATGTTTTTAAAAGCCAGATTGCTTCGATGGCCTCGGAATATGAAGGAGTGACCTTTAAAAACTGGGAATCCATTGTGCCTGGTGCATTGTGGGGACTGAAAGCGAGCACCTCAGGAGATACCGAACCGGAGTTGGATTTCATGCACTTCCAATTTCGTGGCCACGAAATTTTGGCTGACTCTATCTTAAACGTCTTGAAACCATGATTTTCAATTCGGTTACATTCCTGCTGTTCTTTGTCTCGGTAACATTGCTCTATTGGGCCTTACCATCGAAGCCTCGGTACTGGCTACTCTTCCTTTCTAGCTTGGTCTTTTACGCCTTTTGGAGATGGGAATATCTCAGCGTCTTGCTCCTCAGTGCCGTCACCGATTACTTTGTTGCTCGCGCGCTTCAAGACACACCCGATTCTCAGAAAAAACGAAGAAAACGGCTGTTAGCGGTGAGCCTTACCGTGAATCTAGGTTTGCTATTCTACTTCAAGTACCTGCTGTTTTTCACGAACAATTTCAATGAGTTGTTTGAATATCTCGGTGCTGTGACGCGCATCCCATACTGGGATATCATCCTGCCTTTTGGAATTAGCTTTTACACGTTTGAGACCATCAGTTATACGATGGATGTTTATCGAGGACACATCAAAGCTGAAAAGCAGTTTCTCACCTACGGCTTGTTCGTGGCTTTCTTCCCCAAGCTAGTTGCTGGCCCGATTCAAAGGGCGGCGGAACTCATTGAACAACTCAAACAAAGACCTGCTTTTCGCTTGGAGTTTATCGCGGAAGGGGCAAAGAGAATCATCTATGGCCTTTTTCTGAAAGTCGTTTTCGCGGACAACTTGGCGCCTTTGGTCGACGAAGGATTCGCCATCAATGCCCATGATCTTTCAGGAATTGATGTGATCACACAGGGCTTCCTGTTCGGGTTCCAGATTTATTTTGATTTTGCGGCTTACTCACACATTGCGCTCGGAGCTGCCAAAGTATTGGGAATTACCATCCCCGAAAATTTCAATTTCCCTTACATCGCCACCTCTATGAAAGATTTTTGGAGGCGTTGGCACATTTCGCTTTCTTCTTGGATTCGGGACTACCTGTACCTTCCACTCACGGGAACGAAAGTCATGGTTTCCACCGGTTCAGGCGGAATAGGGCAAAGTTTGGATGACCAGCCTTCTGCCAAGAGAAAAAACTTCGCTCTTTTCGCAACTTGGGGAATCATGGGGTTTTGGCATGGCGCGAATTGGACCTTCATCCTATGGGGATTCTACCATGCAATTTTCATATTCATCGAGAGGAGATTATCTCCTCTTCGAAAACGCTTTCCGTTTTTGGGGAGCCCTTGGATTTGTTGGCCGCTCACTTTGGGAATTGCTATGGTCAGTTGGATTCCGTTCCGTGCCCAGACCTTAACCGACAGTCTGATCATGTATTCAAAAATCTTGAACCCCTCGGAATTGGTTGGTTTGAATTTACGTGAGAACACATATCTGGTGGCAGCTGCGATGGTTCTGGTTTTCGTGGCCACATGGTTCGGGAACACCCACATCCAACCCTGGCTTGAAAAACGCCCAAAAATCGCAGCTCCCATTCTTTTAGCCCAATACACCGTGGCTATTTTATTTGTTTTCATCTTTCTTAGACCGATCAATCAGTTCATCTACTTTCAATTTTGAGACAACCCGTCATGCATCATGCAAGCTGAACGTCCTGAAACGATGAAAACCCCGACCGGCGCCTGGAGCATCCTCAAACGGGTGTATGCCCTGCTGAATCGGCGGGAACGCAAAACGGGGGGATTGCTTTTAGCGGCTGTGCTGCTCAACAGCGTGGTGGACTTGTTGGGCTTGGCTGTGGTCATCCCGGTCATTGGCCTGGTCATCAATCCCGAATTGATGGAATCGCATGCCTTCTTGGGCGAAGTGTATGATGTGGCCTTCCAGTAGGGCATTGTGAGCCAGAAACGCTTTCTTATCGCATTGTGTCTTTTCCTGATTGGTGCCTTTCTCTTCAAAACCGTCTTTGGCCTGTGGGTCAACCAGGTGCAAACCCGATTTGGATTTCGCGTGGCGCATCGGTTGAGCGGGGATTTGTGGATGCACCACTTCACCGACTCGTTGGAACACATGCGATCCAAGTCCTCGGGCCGGATCCTCGAAGAAATCAACGGGTGGCCGATCCTTTTTGCTCGCGTGTTCATCACGGGAGGACAACTGTACTTCAACGAACTGGTGGTCATGGCGCTCTTAGCCGTGGGATTGACGGCGTACAATCCGCTTGTGTTCCTCGGCGTCGCGGGCATTATTGGTACGGGTGCGCTGCTCATTCGCTGGCTTACGAAACGCCGCTTGCAGCGCAACAGTACCACCATCCGCGCCCTCGCTCCGCAAGCCACTTCCCTCGTCTCGAACGCTGTTCGGGGATTCCTGGAATTGGTCACTTTTCGGGCCGTGCGTTCCATGCAGGCCAACTACCTCAGCAAAACGCGACGACTCTACGCGGTGCACAGCAACCAAATGGTGCTCGGTATAGCGCCCGCTCGGTTGTACGAGTTTCTGGCGGTAACGGCACTCTGTACGGTGATCATCGCGAGCCTCACCTTCGGAAGCGCTGGCCCGACGTTTTTCGAATCCTTGTCCCTCCTCGCGTTGAGTGCCTATCGGGTCATGCCGGCCATGGCGCGCGTCAACGCGCGAATGATCGCGATGCGGGGACAGATGCACCGCACCTCATCGACGCGATGGAAACGGGCGGTGGCTCCCACGAAAATGCAATTCCGAAACCGAAATCCCCCCTGTCTGGGCGCATCGCCATGGAACTCCAAGGGCTCTCCGCCCGCTACGAGGGGAAGGACGAACCGGTCTTCGAGGCGGTTCACCATCGCTTTGAAGCCGGACAACTTTCGACGATTGTGGGGCCTTCCGGCTCAGGAAAAAGCACGTTGGTCAGCATGATGCTGGGGCTGCACGCAGCCGATCAAGGCGAAATCCGCATCACGACGGAGTCCAAAACGCTGCGTTTAGGAACCGAACTTTCTACAGCGGACTGGCTGGGCCACGTCGCCTATCTCCCGCAACAACCGTTTCTCTTTGAAGGCACCGTGCGGGAAAACCTCACCTTGGGCGGAGCGGTCGAAACACTGGATGAAACGCAGGTCGCGGCCCTGATCGATGCTTTGGATTTACGGTCCGCATTGGGCGAAAACCCCTTAGAGTTTTGGCTTCAAGAGGGTGGGTCCAACCTCAGTGGCGGCCAACAACAACGCCTGGCTTTAGTACGCGCTTTGCAACTCAATCGGCCCGTCCTCATCCTGGATGAAGCGACGAGCAGCTTGGACCGACAAGCGGGAGCCGCCGTGCTGCAGTTGCTTCAGCAAGAAGCATCGCGCGGGACAACGGTCATTCTCATCACACACGATGAGTCTGTTTCTGATCAGCACGCGGGCATTGCCTTGACCTGAGACTTTTCAATACCTGCAGCGAAATAACTTCATCCACTGTGCACGGCTGCTCGTGGACATTTCGTAAATTAGAGTGCGCACAATATTTGCGCCACAAGCTCAAGGAAACAACGAACGATGGAGGACGCTGCGAAAGCCAAGCCGAAGAAAGACAAAACGCCGACACCGGAGTCCGGAACCCCTGCTCCCCCTCCGGCGTTTAGCATTGTCAGCATTCTCCGCCGTGTTTGGGCGATGCTCACCCAAAAGGAACGCCGCCGAGCGGGATTGCTATTCATAGGCGTCATCATCAACAGCTTTGTCGACATCCTTGGATTGGCTGCGGTCGTCCCCGTCATTGGGTTGGTAATCAATCCAGAACTGATCCACGAGAACGCATACCTCGCGAGGGCTTTCGAATGGACCAGCCAAGTGGGCATCGACACCGAACGGAAGTTCTTGATGTTCACCTCCATTGCTTTGATTGCCGCGTTCCTGTTCAAGGCGCTGGTTAATTTGGGATTGAATCTGATCCAGACGCGCTATTCTTTCGCCATCGGCCACCGCATTTCGGGCTTGATGTGGCAATACCACTTCTCTCAAAGCTTGGAGCGCATGCGCTCGACG
>Ga0209631_10006608_pt1 | contig 11898 bp, 9 predicted proteins | sample COG_08_FD_184752 | JGI IMG/M metagenome (GOLD analysis project Ga0209631, IMG submission 184752) | Pelagic Microbial community sample from North Sea - COGITO 998_met_08 (SPAdes) (version 2) | ecosystem: Environmental > Aquatic > Marine > Neritic zone/Coastal water | place: Helgoland, sampling... | reverse complement strand
CCATAACCATTAGCACTTCCACCACCACCAACTTGTACGGTATAATCAGTGCCTGGGTCTAATTCTAAAGCTGCTTGTGCTGAAGCTCCACCACCTGATGTTTCTCCATTCCAAGCACTACGATATCCACCTGCACCTGCACCTGAACCGTGAAATCCACCTCCACCACCAGAGCCACCTGCAATAACTAAGAAAGATATTTCAAGAGGTTCTGATACAGAGCCACCTCCGAAACCTGCTACTTGATAACCGAATGATGTTGGTCCTGCCATTGTTTATGCCTCGTGGACGTCATCTATTGTATAGAATATTTTAATCCCTATTAGTCGTGCATCTTCTGCCATGTCATCATTTCCATCTGATACGTCACGCTCTATGTTGAAGTAAGCTAAATCTCCTGCTGCAGGACTTCCTGCTATTGTTACTGCACCTGACTCTGCTGTTACGCAAAGGTCTTCTGCAGCACCAAGTGCATCATCTGTTACAACTACTGCTGTTCCAAATGCTACATCTATTGTATCGTTGTCTGATACACATACACCTGCTAAAGACCAGGCAACTCCATCTGTATCTGTTGCTGCTGTTGTCCAATATACTTGATATGTTATTGTTCCTTCATTCCAATACGAAGGAAACGCTATTGAGAACTGTGCGTTCTCGTCTGATGAGGCATCGAAATCTAAAACTTTTATGTCAGGTCTACCTGCAGTGCTTTCTACTGAGGTAATTGCTGCACAACCTGCTGAAGCTGTTGGAGACATTGCTGCTGCAGGTATCCACATTGATTGTTTACCAATGACATCGTTTGAAATAACTGAACTAGCTGCTGTTAATCCTCCACCTGCAAAAAGTGTAGCTACATCAGCAAGAGCTTCTTTAGATTGGGTACCAGTAGCACCACCATCTAAGAAAAGTATATAGTCTCCGTCAGCTATAGCTGCCTCTGCAGCTTCTGATAAGTCAACGTCTATATCTGTTCCGTCTAAATCTATTAGATTACCTGCAGTTAAAGCTGCAGTTGGTAAATCTGTTCCATTTATAGCAAAAGACATACCTGAAGCTAAATCTATTCCACCATCATCTATGTCTAATATTTCTACATCATCAATATATACAGAAATTTTTCCATGATTAGCTGTGCCTGACGCAGTAGATGTTGCAATTTTAATTTCTTCAGCAGTCTTGTTAGAGCCACCATTTAATACTTCTATTGATAATGCTTCTGTTGCAGAAGTACCCATCTTAAGTGAAACGTCAGCATTGTTAGCATCATCGAAGATAGTTAAATCTCCTCCAGTTAATGCTGTTATTGCCTGGGAGGCATCTACAGCTATGACTGAGCTTGAAGCTGTAAGTCCTGTACCTGCAAATAATGTAGCAATGTCTGCAATGTTTTCTTTTTTAGCAGCACCTGTTGCACCACCATCTAAGAATATTATGTAGTCTCCATTAGCGATTGCTTCTTCTGCTGCTTCGCTTAAATCTACATCTATAGCTGCACTATCAAAATCTATTAAGTTACCTGCTGTGTGTACAACTAGGTCTGTTCCATTAATAGCAATAGTTTTACCTGATGCTACATCAATACCACCATCATCTATTGTTAGAATGTCAGTGCCATCAATATCGAATACCATCTTTCCATGGTCTGCAGTTCCAGAAGCTGTAGCTGTAGAGAAATGTACTTCCTCTGCTGTCTTGTTAGAAGCTCCGTTTAAAACTTGTATTGTTAATGACTCAGTAGCTGATGTACCTAACGCAAGTGAAACATCTGCGTTATTAGCATCATCATAAATTGTTAGGTCGCCACCAGTCAAAGCTGTAATAGCTTGTGATGCGTCAACAGATAATACTCCAGAACTAGCTGTTAAACCTGTTCCGTCTATAGCTGCAATAACATCTGCTAATGATTCTTTTCTTGTTAGGTTAGAATCGTTAGCATCAATTATAGCTACACTGTCTGCTGCTATATCAACTGTTGCTGCAGTCAATCCATTTAAATCTAATGTAAAAGTTAAGTCGTATGGGTCTGTATCACTACCTACATCTGTATCAGTCCAGTTAATATCAAGACCACCAGTGTCAATAAATTTTACTTCTCTTTGTGTATATACACCTGATGAAACAATAGGTGCAATAGTAACTTCTGTGCCGTCTCCATCTTCTAATACGAAACCTTGTTGAATAGCATCATGTGCTTCTTCAATGTGTTGTTTAACAACAGCTAATCGTACTTGTGTTCCTGCTGCGTGTGTTGGGTCTGTTCCATGCTTTGAATCAATGTCTCTTGTTACTGTTGCTGCTGCATGGTTAGTGCCTGAAGACCATAAAATAACTTCTCGGTTGCTATCGTTATCTGGGTCTATTACTAAATAGACAGGCGAATCAATACCTGGGTCATCAGTTAAATTCATTGTTGTACCACCACTAGCTAGCTGTGCAGCTAAGGTAGTCTCAAAGGCGTTTACTAAATTAGTTTCTCTTGCTGTCATTCTTCTCCATTATACACATTTTATTTAAACTTATAGTTAATTTATTATCCAAATCTTACTTTCGCAAAACTATTTACAGCGTATATATTACCTGATGTAACATTACCATAAATTTCTTGTCTTGTTCCTCGTACTGTAATAATAGCATATTGAGTTACACTTCCAACTTCTGCTAACTGTCCTGTTATAGGATATGCTATAGATTCTACTACACCTCTTATAACTTCAGCAGGGTCAAACAATTCTAAAGTTACTGAGCTTCCTTCTTTATCTTTAAGAGATTGATAAATTGTTTCTCCTAAATTCTTAACAGTTATAGGTTTTCTAAAAGGTCTTTCTACTCTGTCACTTAAATTTACAGGTATCTGTACAACTACAAGTTCTGGTCTAGCTAATGCACGGGTTTGTATAGCTAACACTTTCGGTGTTTGTGTAGCATCTGCAGATTTAATAACAAGTTTTAATGCTATATACCTAGACACTTTGTTTGTTTGTGCTGTTGCAGTACCTTCTCCTGAAATAATATTTAATGCTAAATCCCAATCAGCATCATCTTTACTATTAATACTTTCTAAATTATCTGAAACATGCAACTCAGCAGATGTTCCAGAAAGCATATTACTTGTTTCTATTTGTGCTTCTACAAATTGTTTTTTTTCTGCTGTAAAGAAATCTGCTGCTGCTGATATTAAATAACCTTCTGTCAAAAAGTTTGAAGTCTCTTTGTAAAAGCCACTACCAGTAACTATTGCTATTAATTTTTCATTTACTTTATTAATACCTTTTATTAATCCTCCTGCCTCAAACTCAAGGTCTCTAGCTATACCTGCAGTAGGTAAATAGTATCTCCACAAATACGATTCGCTTGATGATTCTTTAATACCTGTATAGACAGAATCCCTGGTTGTAAACAAAAACATAGGTTGTGCAGTTACAGAATCTATGTTCCATTCTTTAATTAATTGTTGATTAGCTAATACATATAAGTCGTTAGCTACAGTAAGTGATGCTCTATATAATCTTCCTACTACTTTAGATGCTGAAGTCTGTACTTCTTTTGTTCCGTAAAAAATTTCTCCTTGTACTTCTGCAACACAAGTAGGTATCTCATTACTAGATAACTCAGTTTGTCCATTAGCAGTTAGTGTTCCTGTTACATCTTTTATTGCATATATTCTTCCGTCAGTTGCTGTAGCTAATACTACGGCACCAACATCTGCTACATCAGTAAATGTTTGTCCTGAAGGTAAAGTAATTATTGCAGAACTTACAGTTGAAGCACCATCGTATTGATGTATTGCATTACCAATAGTTACTAGAAACTTTCCTTTAACTGAAAATATCTTATCGTATATAGCTGCAGACATTTCTTGTGAGGATGTTCCACCACTTGTAAGTTTTTCTATTTCTCCTGCAGAACCATTGTTCGCAGTTATGTATAATAAATCTCCATGTGCAGCTAATCCTTTTATGTGATAACCTGCAGTCAAACCTGTTGTGACAGTAGAAAATGTATCTCCTCCGTCTGTAGATTTTTGTAACACGTTATCATCTGCAATGTAAATAGTTGTTCCAACTATAGCTAAAGCATTGTCATCATCTGTAGATGAAAAAGCTGTACTAGCTGTTATCTGTGTAGTGTGTAGTAATTGTAAATCATAGGAAGTTCCTCTATCTTTACCAAAGACTTCTACACCTTTACTATCCCAAAATCTATTTATGTCATTTGGTCCACCATTTCTTCTATGTGCTACATCTAAATTACTACCACCAGAAAAATCATTACGTGAATATATACGACCTAAGTTTCTTGTAAAGTCTTCTGCATTTTGTCTAACATCTATCTCCTGTCCTTTAACATCTGATGACTCTATAGTCATCTGTCTGTTAGGACCTACTGCTGCTCTAAATAAAAAGTCATCAATACGAAAATCGTATCCTTTTCTTTTAGGATTAGAGACGTCTCCTCTTGTTGCTATTCTTGGCATTATGCCTGAATTCCATAAACCAAACCATCTACAGATACTGACTCTGGGTATTTAGCTCTGAGATATTTCCTTGCTTGATTCAATAATAACTGTTGATATTGCAGTAAAGAGTTTCTAATACTATTACTAGAACCAATAGGGTATCCAGATATTGACATTTGTTCTGTAATATATTGTGACGTAGCTGAAGGTATATCTCTACCAGACATCATCTGTGCTGCTACACCTGCCATAATAATTGGCTCGTATTCATTCTCTAAACCAACTGTTGCTAGAGTTGTTGACTCTGCTGTTGGTTCTATAAACTTCTTTTTAAAAGTTACGTATGCTGTATGACCTTGTGATATACCTGAAAATTGTACTGCATGTACAACGCTAGGTCCTGTTGTATACGTTACTGTTCTCTCCACACCGTCAGCATCATTGTATACAAATGGATTAGGCAACTCTACAAGTGAACAAGTTACAGGTGCAAAGTTGACTCCTGTAGTATCGCTACCTGCTGAAAAATCTGTGAATTGTGAAATAGCACTGAGTATAGATACTAAATAATTAGCATCGCCAGGACTAGAGTAATCAGCAACTAAGGTATAACCTGTAGAAGCTGTCATTGTTTTTGTTTCTACTGCAAATAGCGTAGGAAATAAATTATTAATCTGGTCAATGATTGCATTAAATACAGCTAGTCGTGTAAACGCAGGAGCAATCTTTACAATCTTACCTGTAGTATGTTCTGCTGCTGTAGTTCCACGTACTCCTCTAACAACTGTAACAAAGTTATTAACTGTATCAAGACTTGTACAATACATAAGTTCTTGTTCGCACTCTAGTATTGTTCCTGCATCCATAACATCTTCTTCTTCTTGTGTAAGAAGTGATGCGTCAAATGATAACGTTGTTGCACTTGATGATAATGTTGAAGCTACTGCTGTATATGAATTGAGTTCATCAGCAGGTTCTAAGTATTCTCTAAATACTCTATCTACTAACGCTCCTATATTTGCACTCATTAAGCACCTCTCTCAATCTCTTTAGCATAAGCAGATATACCGAAGGTAGCCATTGTGAACTCGCCACTCTTCTCTGCCTCATCTTCTATAAGAGATATAGATGATTCTATTTCATCGGTACCTTTAGAGTCTATATCAATTTTAAATTGATTCTTACCCTCTTTGAGCATTATGAGCATACCCATAATTGCTCCTAAGCGTCTCTAAGTAATACTGTAATTGCTGAAGATGTGTCTTCTGTTGAACCTGATACAAACCTAATAGAACCTGCTGATGCAAAAGCCCAACCTGATGGGTCAACTCTTGTTAGTTTGTCAGCAGCTACTGTGTAAGTTACTGCTGTACCATCTGTTTCTTTTATATCTATAAATGTGCCACCACCGTCTTGGTCTGGCGACCATTGAAAGGTAACGGATGTTCCATTGAAAGCTGAATTAGGTATGAATCCTGCTAGTAACATTCCATCCGTGGGTATTCCAGGACTTTGTGTTTGACTACCAGAGTAAGTTACACCTACTAATTTATTTGCCATTAAATCTTTTCCTTATATATTTATCTAACTATAGCAGAACAATGGGAGCAGGTGGAGCTACTCCCAAAGTTCCAATCTTAACTTTAGCTATTTGTTTGTTCAAATAGTAAGTGATATGAAGGAGGTCCGAAATCGAATCCCATCTCCATGTAAATTGCTTTACCAACTCTTGCGTTAGCATCTTGGTCAATGTCTCTTACAAACACTGTTCCCTTTCCAGGGATGTTTGTGAACACTGGCTTAATGAAAGCCATGTCTAAGATGTAAGCTGTTCCTGAAGGCATGATATTAGGGTCTAAGACCATCATACCAATAGAACCGAATGGTGTAACAACGGTATCAATGTCGACACCTGCAATGTTTCTATCTCTTGGAATAATAGCTGCAGCCAACCCTATGGTTCCTTTAGCTAATTCCTTGTTAAGAGCTAGTAATTGCGATGGTGTAACTACCAATACAGGTTGCTTCATTGGGGCATGAGCGTCATAAAGACGTTTCATACCATCAGCGATAGCATCCCATGTAAGGTCACGAGCTGCTGAAGTTGCATCTCCGTCAGCATCGCAATAATGAATGTTACCACCAACGTATGTTGGAGCTACTGTATTGTTAGCATTTGCATTTAAACCAATCCATTGTTTAAGACCACGCATTTCACGTGTTCCTGAACCTGGAGTAGTGTTTGCACCGTCAGCGAATGTTCCGTTAAATGCGAACCATTCTACTTCTCTTGCTACTTTTTCTAACGCCAATTCTAATTGATTAGCGAATTCGTCAGTCACTGGATTACCACCAAAAAGTCCTAGTTTGTCTCCTGCTGTTGTTGTTCCGTCTCCGTCTGAAGAGTTCGCAATGTTTGCAGATAAGTCAAATGGGTTTTGGTTCATGTAACTTGCCAAAGCTGTGTAAGTCATTTGTACACCCTTATGGAATACTTGTGTTGTGAAAGTATAAGCTACTCTATCACGACCTAGGTATTCTGTTGGAGCTGCACCTTCTTGACCTTTAGTAGGTTCTGAAGATACGACTGCATTATCAGCTGCTTGGATTTGAAAGAAGGTTGACTGTATTGCAGTTCCTCCGTTTAAACCACCAACGGCTGATAGAAAAGGTGTTCTTTGACCACCAACTTTAAACAATTCGCCAGTGAAGTTGTTAATGTTTTGAGCATAAATGCTACTGTTTGTTAGGGATATTGCTCCCATATTAATCTTCTCCTGTATAAATTATCTATTACTTTAATTGTTAAGAAGAAGTAAAAGCTACTGTTAGTCGTTCTTTTTTGCTTCTTCTTGGGCTGCAAGTTTTAGACGCATAGAGTCTCTTACGCTGCCAGTCGCTTCTGTTTTAGCAATGGCTTCCATTAGGTCGTCATTACTGAAGCTGTCGACTACAGAGTTTTTATTAATATTGTTTAACTTGTTTTGGCTCTCTTGAACTTGTTCACGAATACCGTCTTGTTGCCCAACATTAGTGTTAAAATCAACTCCGTATTCTTCTGCTGCAAAAGATTGTATTGCTTCGACATTTATGTCTCCACTATACACCTGGCTTATAGCCTTACCGATACCAGTTGTAGTATCTAGTCCTGCATCTTTAAATACAGAAACTTTGGCTTGTGCCTTAAAACCTTCTAGCTCATCTTTGAGAGATTTATTTTCCTCTCGAATCGCTTTCCAATTCTTATCTCCATTAGCTTCAGAGTTTAACTCTTGTTCTTCTGTCATATTTACTTGTCCGTTTCTCTAATGTTTTTTTTGCGAGAGGTTATTAGGTTGCCTCTGTTTTTTCTTTACACTACTTTTTTTATTTGGCAGGTCTTGTTAGTAGGCATCAAGACCGTATTCGTATATCTAGGTCAAGTTTAACCCCCAGACCTTAGTACAGGGTCAATGATAATTATAACAGAATTATGTAAATGTATAGTTTAGATTTATATTTCTTCTAAACCTGAGTACTGTCCTGTTTGACTTCTTACGGCACCTGTTTGTGCTGATGATAGACCTGCTTGTTGTCCTAATATTCTTTGTATTCTTTTTTGTTCGTCAGGGTCTCCACTTAATCCACCAACTATATCTACAACATCTGAAGTTCTACCTTGTTGTTCTGCTAAAGATTGTATTTCTCCTGCTTGTCTAAAAGATTGTCTAGCTGTTTGTGCAGTTAGTCCTTGCTGTCTTAATGATTCAGCTTGAGTCAAAGATAAACTGACACCTTCTGCTGCAGCAAGACCACCTATCTGTCCTCTGACAATATTCTGCGATACAACTGAAGCTGCATCTATTGCACCAGATGCTAGTTGTTGACTTATGTTAGGGTCAATAGCACTAGCTATAATCTCTGCGTCTGTTAGTTCTTGTCCAAAATTTAATTGATAATATTCTTTTACTTCTGGCAAAGCAGTTAGAACATTCTGATATATAGACTGTACTCTTTCCCCAAACTCTTGAGGAGAAACTACATTCTCTATTAATGTTTCTATTCTGTCATTAGTAATAATAAGTTCAGCATTAACGCCAAGACTTTCTACTTTTCTTTTATAAGAATCTACTATCTGTAAGTATTCACTTTCAGAATACTTAACACTTATACCGTCAGGATTTAAGTTACCAGGAAAAGCATCTGCATACGCAGTGCTTTGTCTCATAACATTACCTGCTTCTGTACCATCATTACCACTATCTATATATGCGTCAATGTATATTGACAACAGTGCGTCAGGAAAGTTTGGACCAAATTTTGCTTTAGCTTCAGAGATAATTAATGCTCTAGCTGATGATGATAGTGTTGCCATTATGTTCCTTGTCCTCTTACTATGCCTCTAGTTTGTGGTCCTGTTCCTAAAAAAGAACCTACGTCATCTGTAACTTTATCCATTATAGTTTTGTTACCATTGTTAAGTCCATGTGTTGTAAGCACTTGTGTTGCTTTCGCCTGGTCATTAGCATTTAATACTTCTATCCAATCTGTACTTTTCTCATCTACTCTTTCTCCTAGTAGTTGAAAAGAAAAGTTTCTCCAAGGCTGTGCTATTTCTTCATAGGTTAAGTTCTCATCATAAACATCAGTACTAAATAATACTTTTCTAATGTTCTTTAAACTGTCTCTAACTTGTTGAGCACCTACTTCTGGACTTTCAGCGTTACGAATTATACCTGCGTATTTATCGATATCTGCTTGTTCGAAGGTACCATACAAAGGTCCTAGCCATTCTTCTGTTAATGCTTGTGCTGTTGCATATCCTGCTTGTGTTTCTGTAGGTTGTGCTTCAGAACCTTCTAACCAAGATGTCAAAGCATCTTCTCTTTGTATTCCTGATAACGGGTCTCCTAATGCTTTAGCTTGATTTAACCATGTTAGTTCTGTCCAGGTACCTGTAGTTAGTTTATTACCAAACCATTGTGTTAATGTTTCTCCATTAAATGTAACTTGGTCAGGATTACTAACGCCATTCTGTCTAAGAGTTTCTCTTGCTTTTATACGATTGTTCTTTAGTAATGCTTCAGCATCTGCAGGTAACTTAGATAAATCTTTATCTTGTGACAGCAGTAACCAATTTCTTTCTTCTTGAGTATGTGTCTGCCACCACTCTGTACCTTCCCATTCGAAATCTGCTATCTCTCTATTCTCAACAATACTTTCTAGCCATAGTGAATACATCTCATCATCTTCCATCCATGGTCTTACTTCTTTTACTTTGTCAAAGTTAGAGGCTATCTGCTCAAAGAAACCACCCACACCAGATGCTTCCATATTATCTACATCTACTTCTACAATGTTTCCTGATTGAAATGTACTATTCCATTTCTCAGAGTTTAAATCTATTGTTTGTTCTTGTGGTTTATCTACAGTAAAAAAGTTATTTATCTGTTCGTCTGTTGCAGTATATGCCATAGACAATCCTGTTTGTGGTATATCAAATGCTACATATTTTTGTCCACCAACATTCCATATCTGTCCACCTAATCTACCAAATAATGAACCATCTTCTTCTCCTGTTAATACTACTGGAGGTGGAACTGGGTCTACTGGAGGTGGCACTGGGTCTACTGGAAGTGTTTCTTCTTCATCTCCTAGTATATCCCCTCCTGTATTTGGTAAAGGTACTGTGCCAGTAGCTCTTAGGTTTATAGTTTCTTTAGCTTCTTCTGCTGCTTGTTCTAAAGTTTCATTAGTAGCATTGATAGCTTTAAATTTGTCTATACGTGGCATACCTTCAGTCTCTGTTGTTTCTTCTTTAAGTTGGTCCATTTTGTAGTTTTCTAAATCTTCTTGGTACTCATCAGAAACAAGATAATCTATCTTTTGTTTTGCTTCTGCTTGTGCTTTTCTAGCATCAGATACATCTATAACACCATCATTTTGTTCTAGACTTGCAACTAACTTGTCTCGTTGTTCTTGTTCAATAGCTTCTAATGTAAGATAACCTTGACCAGGTACTGTATATTTAAAAGGATTTTGTGCAACTTCTTCTGGTGTTGTTTCAACAGGTCTAAGTTTTGCTACTTCACTTTCATAGGTATCCTTATCAATATAACCATTGATTAATTGAGTTAATAAGTTACGTTCTTGTGCGTTTGCCATTATAAAATTCTTACTCTTCCTCCACCACTTGCACCAACAGGTGTCTTAGGTGTTTCAGCTATTGTACCATAGACACTACCAAATAAGCTGTTATGTATTTCTTTACTTAATTTATAACTAAGTGAATACTTATCAGATACAGAGTCTTCTGTAAAGCCTTGCCAAAAATCTTTACCATAACTACTAAAGTCTGCTTGTTGATAAGCAACATCTCTACCGTCTATAGTTTGACCACCAGTAAAAGAATAGCCTGTAAAATCTTCACTCCTGTTTGCACCTATACCTGCTTTTTTATTAGCTTCTTGCAAGCCACTAACTGCGTCTGCTAATAACAATGCACCCTCATAAATTGCATACACGGTTAAAGCTCCACTAGACAAAGTAGTTACACCTAAAGACGCAAATAGTTTAGGTATGCTTTTTGAAATAACAACATCTCCTGGGTCTAATACTCCTAAAGTTTTACCACCTACCTTTAGAGCATTTTTAGCTAATGCTTGTGCAGAAGAAACAATAGCTTCCCCAACTTCTTTACTGCTCTGTAATACTCTTGCAGCTTTTGCAGCTAATTCTGGGTCTATTAATCCTTTAAGTTCTTTAGTTGTGTTAGGACCAATAGGACTATCTTTTATTATAAAATCAGGTTCATTAATACTTGATGTACTAGGAACTACATTTGTAGGTGTGTCTGCTGTAACTAAATAATCATATTGTGCAGATAATTCTTGTTTCCATTTTGACATACCTTCTGGTTTGTTTCGTGGGTCAATAGGATTACCATCAGCATCTAAATCCCAACCTTCTATGTCTGCTAATCTTGCATCTTCTATTGGAGATGGTTCTACATAATCAAAAAATGTTGTTTCTAAATCTTCGCTTAAAGGCCAGTCATAAGGAGGTTGTTTACTAAATTCATCTTTAAATAAATCAAGATTAAATGCAATATCTTTATTGGTATAATCTAATAATTGTTCTGCTCTATCAGTAGGAAGTCCTTTAACAAATTCATCAAAATCTAAATATCTTGTAAGTAAACCTTCTTGTAATCTTGGATTTTCTATATTATTTTTAATAATTCTTTCTAGTCTAAGTCTTTCATCTACTACATTTGTAGGTGTGTCTGATAATAATTGAAATGAAGTTCCTTCAGGCTTAACAAAAGGGTCAAAGTTTACATTAGATAAAGCATTTTCTAATTTAGCGAGTTCATCAGGATTGCTACTGTATAAATCTAATTTATACCTAGGATTATCTACATCTCCTAATTCTTCTATTGCACTGTATATAGCTGA
>Ga0209631_10006606_pt1 | contig 11901 bp, 10 predicted proteins | sample COG_08_FD_184752 | JGI IMG/M metagenome (GOLD analysis project Ga0209631, IMG submission 184752) | Pelagic Microbial community sample from North Sea - COGITO 998_met_08 (SPAdes) (version 2) | ecosystem: Environmental > Aquatic > Marine > Neritic zone/Coastal water | place: Helgoland, sampling... | reverse complement strand
GCTCTAACCAACTGAGCTACCTCGCCAATTTATAAGATGGTTTTATATCACTTATAATATATGTTTCAATAAAGTTCATTTATTAATTAAAATTATACAATTTTTCTACACCAAAACAATATTTTGAAAATCGAATTCGTTGAATTGGAAAATCTTCCATTAATTTATCCAAATTTTTATTAATTGAGGTTTTTAATTCAACAATTATTCTATCATCACTTAGTTTAAGATTAGTTTTGTAATCTTTATATTGAATGTTTTTGTCTATAGATATTCTTACATCTTCAAAAATAGAATATTCTCTATCATATTTGACATACAATTTTGGAAAACAAACACCATACTGATTATCAAAGAGTCCCGAAGATTTATATCTTTCAAAATCCAAATTGCTAATAATTTTTCTTGTCTTAAATCTTCCTTCAATTGAAGAATTTTTTACTTCTAAATATGTTTTACCATCTTCATCTTTTGGATAATTTCTAATTCTCATTTTCTTTCTAGGAAGCAGACCTTCCATGGAGTCGCTATACATATCTAAATTTAAATTCTCAAAATAAAGACTTTCTATACTTCTGGGGTGATGAATTGTTCGAACAGACTTATTTTTTTTTAAAAATTCTTGAAATTGAATTAAATTTTCAGATTTTATATAAAGTTTTTCTTCTATTCTAAATGACATTTTAACTCCTTGGTTTAACCCCTGACCTTTTAAATAATTTTTCACTAGATTTAATCAAATTATTAGCTTCATTTGCTGAACCAAATTTAATAAATTCGACAACATTTTTTCCTTTATAATTTTCAAACCAAAAAACTATTTTTTTTAATAATTCTGGATGTTCACTATTCAAATGGTCTATATTATTAAATTTATAAAATTTGCTTTTACTATATACAGCTATGATTTTGTCATCTTTTTTCCCAGTATCTGTCATTCTGAGAACTCCAATAGCTTTTGCTTTTACAACATCACCTTGTGTCATAGACTCTCCTAAAATAAAAACATCTAAAGGGCCACCGTCTCCACCTTTAGAAATTGGCAAAATAGTTCTGGGTATCATTCCATAATTTACTGGATAAGGTGAAAATTTTATTTCTCTAGGTGTCCCCATATAAAACTCTCTCTCTAATAAGCCATTAGTTTTTGAAACCTCCCATTTTTCCTTCATACCTGAAGATATTTCTATTACTGAATTAAAGGTTTTATCTTTATTAAAAGTTTTATAATCTTTTATAAAGTTTTTATTAGTATTATTATTTCCCAATTTAGTTATTGTTAATTTTAATGAATTATATTTTTTTCCAAAATTGAAATTATTTAAAGGAACATCTGCTAAAAAAATTTTTGACATACCATCAACAACTGCTTTTTCATAAAAATTTTTACATTTCATTTTTTTTAATTTTATAATAGCTCCCTCGTATTCCTGTTTTTTATTATAAGCGGCTAAACATGTCTTTAAATTATTTAAATTTGCAAGATTCAACTTCAAAATAGAACTATCTTTTGCAGCAATACCTATGTTAGATTTTTCAACACTTATTTCATTTAAGTTTATAATAGATTTTTCACCGATAGATAAGCCTTTGTCACCACAAAACTTTAAATCTAATATTTCTATTTTGTATGTTCCTGCAGAAAAATCTGCGCAATCATTTAATGCTGAGGTAACAATAATTGATTTAAAATAAAGCTCTGAAAAATCAACATCAAGACCATCGCTAAAAGATTTATTTATAATTATATTATCAATATTTCCTTTTGCATTTAAAAAGTTAACAGCATCTTCACATGTTGAGTTAGTAAATTTAATGTCAATATTTTCTTTTAAATTTATATTTACGAATGACAAACAACCAGTAAGACCTTTGTTATTTATTGGAAAATTTTTAGGAAAAGTTACAATATCACTATTATTATCCTCTTTAATTTTAAAGCCATTAAAAATAATTGATAAATTTTCTAACTCTCCCCCCATTAGATATGCTTTAGAACCTGGTATTTTTTGATCGATAATTAATCTTTTATTTTTAGAATCATTTGTTACTTCTATTCCATTTTCATAAAAAATAATTGACTTATTTAGCTCTTCTCTTTTAACATTATTTAAGTTTTTATCTAATTCCTCTAAATTTAAATTTTTTCCAAGATACTGATAGTTTGTATTGTCTATTTTTAATTCACCCTCTAATAAAGAGCTTAATTGATCATTTGAAAATTTGTAAGTCTGACAGTCATTTAAAGAAATTTTACATCGTTCTAAGTTATTATTGTTTAAATTATGCTTTACTAAATATGTGTTTGGATCAATTTCTTGAAGAGTTTCATTAAATTTATCTAAAATATTGCCAATAGGCTTAAACTCATTATGCAATATTGATTCTTGATTTATGGTATTTTTATAATTATTTTCAATTTTTTTTAAATTTTCTAATATTTTAACTATTTTTTTTCTAGTTTGATCTTTTGATAAACTGATACCTGATAATGAAACTTGATCGTAAAACTTATCTACATTTATTTTTTTAAGTTTAGTCTCAAGTGTAGAAAAAACTTCATTCATATTTCTAGGTAATGGTTGTCGATAAAATATGCTTGTTGTTGTGGGATTATTTAAATCAATTTCGGGGTTTGCATCATAATTGATTGGTTCATAAAAATTTTCTATCGAATTAAAAAAGAACTTTCTATTACTGACACTTAATGCATGATGGCTATTAGTAGATTGCATCAACAAATTATACACATTGAGCCTATGAATATTATCTTTATTGAATAAGCCTAATAATTCATTGTCAAGATCATAATCAAAAAAATAAAAATTATTTTTTTTATCTTGAAATCTATTCGCATAATAAAGATATATTAAGTTTAATTTATTTAAAGCTAAATAGGAAATTTCTTTATGTATATCACCTTTATTAATTATATTAGCATTTGTAAGCTTCGATAACATTACTTTTACACTTTTGTTTCTCAGGTTTGGTGTGCCAACATCCCAATTACTTAAATTGTTGTCAGGTATATCTTTTACCAGTTTGAAAAAAAACTTTTGGTCGCCTTCTAATATTGGTCCCTCTCTACGTTTATTAAACTCCAGCAGTTCCTTTGCGGCTTTTTCTTGAAATAGCATTACTGTCTCTGATTGATTTATTCTTGCATTTACTTTGATTGACCTAGGTGCAAGATATCCAAAATTTCTTAAAATTTGTGTTTGTAAAATTACATCATTTAAATTACCTCTAACGTCTGGTTTAAATAGCTTAAACTTTGTTATTCCTTTGATATTTCCAAAGTCTAAACTTACATCTAAACTTTGAACTATTGAGTTTCCATTTAAAGCTATATGGTCTTTTGCATCACCACTTTGTCGAATCTTTCCTGTAAAAAAACATTTAATACCATTTTCATAAGTAACTAAAATATTTCCTTTAAATTTTTTTTTGTATTCATTGCCAATAAATCTTGTAGCGCTTGTAAGGATCTTAATATTATTTACAGTCCAATTTCTATAATTAAGAATATCAATTTCAATATTTTTAATCTTGATTTTTTCGAAATTAATTAAACGATTTTCATTAACAGAATAATCACATCCCAAAAAATTTTGACTTTTTTTATCTGATGCGTTTAGATTGATTGTAAAAAAAAAGGAAAAAAAAAAAATTAGAATTTTTTTCATTGAAGCACTTAATTGAAAACTACATTTATTTTTTCTATACTTTTATCTTCACCAAGTTTATCTTTAAAATTCTGTAAAGAATCCTTATCATTAAAACTTAATCTATAAGTATAATTACTGGATGAAACATCGCTAAGAGAATTTACTAAAAATTCACTATTTTCGACTAAAGCAATTTTTTTTTTTGAAACTATTTCTAACGAATTGCTAATATTACCTTCATTAAATGACATGTTATAAAAAGATTTACCAAACTTATTTGATATATTTTGTAAAAATTTTACCAAAATAATTACACCTACTGTGCATATAACTAATTGAATTGCCCATTTAGTTCTAACGCTCGTTGCTATTCCAATTGTAATTAAATCAAAATACATAATCAATTCCAACGCACTTTTTACTGGGTGACGGAATCTTACTATTGATAGAGCTCCAATCATACCTAATGATAAAGCTATGTTTCCTGAAATTGTTTTTGTAATTACGTAGGTTATTACTGGTAAAATTAAAAAAGAAACTGTTTGAGAATGGGATTTTGCCCACGCCTGGCCAGTTATTGTAAGGGAATATCTTAATAATAGTCCACTAGCTAGCAATAATAGTATTGGTTTAAGTTCGTCCACGATAAAATCTTATATACTTTTTTTGTTTAAATAGAAACATTATATTATTGATTAAATATTTAAGATTATAAAGTTTTATTTAACAAGTTTATATCAACCTCAATATCACCATTTTGATCATCATAATCAAAAGTTTTATTTTTAAAGCTGAGATGATTATAAGTTAATTGATTTTTTTCAGCTAAATTTTTTATTGCATCACCAGCAGTATTGGCTTTTAGCTCTAAAATTTTTGTTTTGGGTTCACAAAATACGGTGTTAGCAAATCCAGCTCCATGTAAACCAATAATATATTCTGCAGAATTAAAAATTCTAATTTGATCTAAAAAGTTATAATCACTCATCGTTATGCTTTTGAAGCCCTTTTTTTTTAATAAATCTTCTACTGCCTTTTCATTGCTAATAAATCTATAAGTTTTTCCATCTTTTCTATTAATAAATATTTTTTTTAATTTTTTGTAAGAATTATCATTTCTTATTAAAAATTTTTTTCTAAGAAAATCAGTTATCCAATGAGGTATATTTAAAGAATCCAAAAGTGGTTCATTTAAAATATTATATGGATGAGATGTTGTTATAATTTGATCAGCAGATACATGCCTATATATTTTACTAGATAATCTTTTATTAGATGGTATATTTAAAACATCCAGACTTTCAATTTGAAATTTTTCATCCAAATTAGGAAATAAATAGAAATCAATATTAATGTTTTCATGAAACTTCTCTAAAATTTCCATTCTTGGCAATACATCAAAAAGCCAGTGCCAATAATTACGATTTCCACCGCCACCAGTTAAAAGTGAAAATATTTTCCCTTTAATTTTTTTTTTTATTCGAGGGGTTCCTTTAGAAAAAACACTGTTAAGATCACAATTAGCATCTTTATTATCTCTGTATTGAAAAGATGGTCCGTTAATTATTGAATTGTTTTTTATTATTGCCAAATCATGAACTCTGTCGGTATATAATCTTGTTTTGTTACAAAAATATATTTTATGCTCATTGTCAGATATATTTACTTTTTCATAATTTATACCTTCAGAATTTTCGATTTGATAGATTGAATTAATTTTTCCGTAAATAAGAATAAAAATTTTATAGATAATATATTTATATAAATTTGAAATGTATTTTCTATATTTTAACATTTAAAATTAGTCTAGATCATTCAGATAGCTAAAAAAATTTTCAAAATGGGTTTGAAAATAAAAGTTAAAAGCATTTTTCCCATGAGGTTGCGCGGCTGGGAAATCTGGGCAAGACTCTAATAATCTTGGTTTGTTTAAGCCTTCAGCTATAGGAAATGTAATTGAAGAATTTGCCAAAACAAATTTAGATGATTTTACTATGTTCGCCATATCTAAAAAATCTTTACAATCATAAAAATTTAAATTTTTTACTATTCTTTTTAAATCACTAAATTCATCAAAAGTTCCAACAAAATAAAGATTATCATAATTATTTAAAAATTTATAATTTATTAAATTATTTCGATATCTAAAAGTTCTCTGAATAATTATTTTATTTTTTAATTTATCATGATTCTTCGCTTCAAGAAAATTTTCATAATAATGTGGTTGAATACCAGTAATTACAGATGCATATCTAACATTGTCGAAGAGTTTACTGATAGGAAGTTCTCTAAGAATATCAAAATTAATATCAATTTTTTGGTTAGAAAATATTTCAACTTTATTTAAATATATTTGGTGTTTTAGCAACGGTAAGATCATATTAAAAATTTTTTCATTTATATAATATCTTCCTGCTGGATGCTTATAATAGAATTTAATTGGCTTATTTATATTAATGTATAAATTGCACTCATGTTGTTCAGATAGTTTTTTTATTACTGGAAGAACATTTATTATATCAGCTGCATGCCCAGAATGTAAAAAATTTAAAACTTTTTGATTTTTTATTCTTTCTTGGATAAAATTTATTTCTTCTTCATGCTCATTTTGAAATTTTATAATTTTTTTTTTATCTTCTTCAAAATACTTTAATTCTTTATATTTTTGTTTATTTGTAAATTTATTCCAGATTTTTTTTAGAAACATTTTAAAAAGATGAATTAAAGCTTTTTTTCTCCATTTTTGTCTACAGTATGAGGGTAAGGCATTGGAAACATTAGTGTGCCACCGCTATCTAAGTATTCTTTTTCTCTACCTACAATCTCATTCTTAAAATTCCAAGGTAAAACTAAAAAAGCTTTTGGCTTCATACTTCTTGCATTTTCTTCTGAAATTAATTCAATATCAGAACCTAAGCATTTTAAACCTACTTTATCTAAATTTCTTTCACTAATATAGGGTATTTTAGATTTATCTAATCCAAAATGTTGCAATAAAATATTACCTTTGGTGCTCGCTCCTAGAGCAAATATCTTTTCATTAGATTTAATTACGTAATTTACAAAAGAAACAGTTTTTTCTTTTATACTGTCAATCTTAGATTGAAATTTTGTAAACGTGCTTTCCTGTTTTAAATTATATTTTAGTTCCTCTTGTTTTAATTTATTTAATTTTTGAAAGTATTCATCTTTATCATAAGCAGAATTATTTTTCCGACAAACAAATAATCTAATGCTTCCTCCGTTTACATCATTTGTTTCTGCAAAAAATAACTTTAAATTAAAATCTTTTAATACGGATTCAAATGTTTCAATAGAATAGTATGATAAATGTTCATGACAAATATCATAAAAATTATTAAATTTTAACATAGATACTAGATAGCTAATTTGAACGCACCATATGCCGTCTTGATCTAAAATTTTATCTATATTTTTTACAAATTGTTTTGGGTCGGCTAAATCATAAAACATGGCACAAGAGGTAATGACTTTAGCTTTCTTTTCAAAATTATTATTAAAATCTTTTGAATTAAAATAAGTAGGAAAAATTTTAATATTTTTATTTTTATCAATATATTTTATATTTTGCGCAGGTTCATAACCTACTAATTTTAAATTTGAATTATAAAAATTAAGCAAAGTGCAATCATTAGATCCAATATCAACCACTATATCATTATCTTTTAAGTGGATTATTTTAGTAACGTTTTTAACAACATCATTTAAATCCTTTCTCATAGTGTCGCTAGTTGCTGATCTGTAAAAATATTGTTTATAAAGTAAATCTGCTTTAGTTATTTCTAGCAATTGTAATAAACCACAATTATCTTTTTTACTATTTTCTGAACATAATATTAAAGTTAGTGGAGTTTTAATCTTAGTTAAATCGTTATCTTTATTTGACTTAACAAAAGTTGCTGAAATATATTGCTCATCAATAAAAAGAACTTTTTTAAGATTGGTATTTCCACAAATTTTGCATTTTTTTTGATAAGAAATGTTTTCGTTCTTTGTCGTCATATTTTTAATGTTATGATATTAAATCTCTATAAGATATAATTGTGTATGTCAAAAATTGCTATTATAACAGGAATTTCTGGTCAAGATGGTTCTTATCTAGCGGAACTGTTGATTAAAAAAAAATATAAGGTCCATGGCTTTATAAGAAAAGATATAAATTTGAGTAATTCTAATTATTTTTGGAGATTAGAAAAAATCATAAAAAAAATAAAACTACACAAAATAGATGTAAACGATTTAGATAAATTGAAGTCCTTAATTAAAATTATCAAGCCTAATGAAGTGTACCATCTTGCCGCTCAAGCTTATGATGGCCATTCTTTTGATAATGAACTTTATACCTTAGATGTTAATTTAAATTTTACACATAAAATTCTAAATATATTAAGAAAAGTAAGTAAAAAAACTAAATTTTTTTTCGCAGGATCTTCAGAAATGTATGGCAAAAGCTTAAAAAAAAAAATTAATGAAAAGACTATTTTTCAACCTGAATCGGCTTACGGTATTGCTAAAGTAGCTTGTCATTATTTGATAAAAAATTATCGGAAAAATTTTAATTTTAAAGCATCTACAGGTATTCTTTTTAATCATGAGTCACCGAGAAAGGATGATCGTTTTGTTCTCAAAAAAATTTCTAAATCTGTAGCTAAAATAAAATTAGGCCTTCAAAAAAAATTATACTTGGGTAATATAAAATCTAAACGAGATTGGGGTCATGCTAAAGATTATGTATATGCAATGTGGTTAATTAATATCCAAAAAAAACCATCTGACTATATTATCGGAAGCGGTAAGTTAAATAGTGTTGAAGATTTTGTTAAAAAAGCTTTTAAACACGTTGGTTTAAATTATAGAAATTATTTAAAAATTGACAAAAAATTTATCAGAAAAGATGAAAGTAAAGCAAGAATAGCCAATCCTTCAAAGATAATAAAAGAGCTTAAATGGAAAAGGAAATACAATTTTGAAAAATTAGTCGTTGATATGGTAGACAATGAGCTAAATATACTTAAAACTAAGATTAAAAAATAATGGCAAAAAAAATAGCTTTAATTACTGGTGTAACTGGTCAAGATGGATCTTATTTAACCGATTTTTTGCTAAAAAAAAATTATAAAATAATAGGTGTTAAACGTAGATCTTCAAGTTTTAACACCAAAAGAATTGATCATATTTATAATGATTTTAAACAGTCTAAGAATTTTATTCCATACTATGGGGATTTAACTGACTCGAGTAATATTTTACGAATTATACAATCAACAAAACCTGATGAAATATATAATTTAGGTGCTCAATCACATGTTCATACTAGTTTTGAAATTCCTGAATATTCAGCTAATGCCGATGCATTAGGTACTTTAAGAATTCTAGAAGCTATTAGAATTTTAAAATTACAAAAAAAAACTAAATATTATCAAGCCTCAACATCAGAAATTTTTGGAAATACTTTCATTCCTCAAAATGAAAAAACCCCTTTCAGACCAAGAAGTCCTTATGCAATATCTAAGTTGTATGCTTATTGGACTACCGTAAATTACAGGGAAGCATATAATATATTTGCCGTTAACGGAATACTTTTTAATCATGAAGGGCCAAGAAGAGGGGAAACTTTTGTTTCTAGAAAAATTACTAGAGCTGTATCAGAAATTTATCGAAACAAAAGAACATCATTCACTCTTGGAAACTTGAACGCCAAAAGAGACTGGGGTTCTGCCAAAGACTATGTTGAAAGCATGTGGTTAATGCTTAGAGCAAAAAAACCCTCTGATTATGTAATAGCTACAGGAAAAAGTTATTCAGTTAAACAATTTGTGGAAGAAGCTTTTAAACATGTAAATATAATAATATTGTGGAAAGGCAAAGGTCTAAAAGAGGTAGGCTATAATAAAAAAACTGGACAAACTCATGTACGAATTGATCCAGTTTATTTTAGACCAACAGACGTCGATGAATTGAGGGGTGATGCCTCAAAAGCAAAAAGAGAACTTAAATGGAAGCCAAAAACAAGTTTTAGAGAATTGGTGAAAGAAATGATGATCTCTGATTTAAAAGAAATAAAATAATAATTTATTTTATATAGTTAATTACAAAAACTTAGACTCAATAAATTTATAGAAATGATTATAAATTTTATGTCTTATATAATAATAGTTCATCTTACAAAAACCAATAAAATTAATTAAATAATCATAACTTGAAATCTCTAATTTTATAGGTTTGCTCGATAATAATTTTTTGAAAATTTTCATAATTATTTTAGGTGTACATTTTAAATAATCATTCTTTTTATTTTTAACTAATATTTTCTTTTTATTAAATTTATTTAAAATATTAAATAAACTTTTTCTTGAATGGTATTCTATATAATAATCTTTAGATAAGTAATCTATATGAGAACGGTGCCTGTTATATTTATAACTAATAATTAATTTATTAAGAGATGCAAATTCTCCACAAGACATTCCAAAAGACTCTCCCAAACTCCTGCCATAAATCATTGCATCACAGGTATTTAAAAATTGTTTTTTAAATATTTCATCTGAAGTTCCTTTTAAAAAAATTATTCTTGAATGGTTGCAGAATTTATTAATGTTCAAAAATATAAAAGTTATATCCTTTTTTTTTTTCACTAAATCTACTAATGTTTCTTGAACAAATTTTAAATCAAAACTGCTTTCCCCTCCATGGCAACCTATTATTATTTGATTTTTTTTTATTTTTAATTTTTTTCTTAAATCTTTCTTTGTCTTATTCAATTGTACAATATACGGTAATACAGGAATTTTATTATTTGTGAACTGTTTGCTTAACCAATTGGAAACAGAAATATATTTATGTCCGTGTATTTCTGAAAATTTTTGAGGATAAACGAAGTGAACTAAAGTTTTAATATTATTTGAAACTTCATCTGTTTTTTCTCCGCCTGTTTGTGTGTAGATATATTCAATTTTGAATTTATTGTGATAGTTATCAATTTCTAGAAAATTATTTATACCTAAAACTTTAAATCTCTTTTGAAATTTTTTTATAACTTTTTTATTGTGTCTATTGTTTTTTTTATTATAGAAAATAATTGACTTATTTTTTAAAATTTCTTCATTATATTTAGAGTATAAAAAAATTGAATTAGCAACACCTCTTAAATTCATTACCTCTATATAAAAAGCGATGACCATAGTTAATTAGTTTTAACAAATTTTTAGTTACCTACAACAGTCAAATAATAAGCAGACAAACTACTTTATGGATAAAACTAGGGTTATTTTATGTTTTTAAGAATTAAATAGTCAGTATAATTCCGAATACTGAAACAAATGATACTGCAGCAACAGATAAGAAAAAATTAATTTGTTTTTCCCTTTTTTTTTCCTTATTCATTCTTTGAAGAAGATCAGTTAATTTAACGGTACCTTGTGTATTATCTTTGCTAAATTCATGTTTTTGAAATTTAAATTCGGCACTCATAGGTATAAACTTACATGCTGAACTTGAGTCATTAAAGAAAGTGATTGAGCAAATTGGGTGAAAAAATAAATTTAACCCCAAAATGAATTAGATTTAAAAAAAACTAACTTTAGGTAAATTAGCCTCTAATAATATAGGATTTAACGTTTTATATTAGATTATCGCCTTTAAGATTTTATTTTAATAAAAGTTCTTTTTTTAACCTGATAGCAATTTTGACGGCGATGCATATTTTAGGTTAAATGCATCTGAGACAGCTTTATATGTAATTTGTCCTTTATAGACGTTTAATCCAGCTAAATAATTTTCATTTTCTTGAAGAGTTTTTTTATAACCATAGTCAGCTAACTTTAATAATAGTGGTAATGTTGCTTTATTCAGAGCCATCGTTGAAGTCCTAGGCACACCTCCCGGCATATTAGCTACACAATAGTGAACAACTTCATCGACTAAATAAGTCGGATTAGCATGTGTGGTTGGTTTGCTTGTTTCTACACAACCTCCTTGATCAATAGCTACATCAACTATTACGGATCCTCTTTTCATTGATTTGATCATTTCTTTTGTAACTAATTTTGGCGCTTCTGCCCCAGGTATTAAAACACCACCAATCAATAAATCACATTTAGAGATGAGTTTTTTTAGATCAACTTTATCGCTCTCTGTTGGAATTATTTTATCACCAAACTGTTTATGTAATTCTTGTAATCTTTTTTGAGATTTATCAACTATGTAAACATTG
>Ga0209631_10006604_pt1 | contig 11903 bp, 10 predicted proteins | sample COG_08_FD_184752 | JGI IMG/M metagenome (GOLD analysis project Ga0209631, IMG submission 184752) | Pelagic Microbial community sample from North Sea - COGITO 998_met_08 (SPAdes) (version 2) | ecosystem: Environmental > Aquatic > Marine > Neritic zone/Coastal water | place: Helgoland, sampling... | reverse complement strand
GCCCAAGAAAAACTATAAGCCCATAAATTCCATGGAAAACCTGTCATAACTTTAGCTCTCAAATAATCTGAAAATGCTATTGATCCAGAAAATAAAAACATTGAGCTAATATTTAAATTTAAAAAAGGCCCAACAACTAATGTTAATAATGAAAAAAATAAGCTCAAAAATAATGGAATTAAAATTAAACTAAAAGGTATTAAAATTTTAAAATTTTCATCAAATGTTAAAGAATATGTAATCCAGTATATCCCAAAAAGATAGTAACCAAATCCAAAGGCTGTACCAAAAATAAATAAATTTTTTTTATATGGTTTTTTTCTATATGTACTTTTTGATTTCCTTTTTATATAAATAATTAAGTAAAAAAATATAGGCAATATTAAGAAGTTAACTATTGTTAAATTAAAAGGTTGATAAGAAAAAACTGTAAGTGATCCAAGAATAAAAGGGATAAGATATAGTGTAAAAAAACGGTTTTTTAGATATTTTTCAATCATTTAATTTAAATAGGATAAAAAATTTTTTTCGATCTTCTGCATAGTAACAAAATCCCTAACCTTTTTATGATCATATCCGAAAAGATGAACTAAGCCGTGTATCCAAAGTATGTTGAATTCTTTTTTGAAGCTAGCAAGATTGTGTTTATCTTTAATCTTATTTAAATTAACAATTATATCTCCTAAATAAATTTCTTTTTCTCTTTTTAATTTATTTTTTAATTCTTTTTTATTGTAAAAGGGAAAAGACAAAACATCAGTAGTCTTATCCTTTTTTCTAAATTTTTTGTTTAACTTTTTAATTTCTTTATTTCCAGAAAGCAAAAGTGTGCAGAAAATATTTTTTTTTTTATAATCTCTATTTTTTTTATTAATATTTTTTAAATTTTTTTCTATAAAATTATCAGGCTTTTTTATATATTTTTGCCAAGATATATTATTCGTAATTACATTAATCTTTATCATTAGTGCTTTTATTTTGATAAGCCTTAATAATCTTTGAGACTAAAGGATGTCGAACAACATCATTATGGTCAAATTCAATAATTTTAATTTCATTCAGCTTCTTTAAAATATTTTTTGATTTAATTAATCCCGAGTCGTTTTTATTTATTAAGTCTACTTGAGATGGATCTCCATTTACAACTAGTTTAGAGTTTTCACCTATTCTAGTTAAAAACATTTTTATTTGAGTTTCTGTAGCATTTTGGGCTTCGTCTAAAATAGCAAAGCAATTTTTTAAAGTTCTGCCTCTCATAAAAGCCAAAGGCGCTATTTCTATTTCACCCGTTTCTATTTTTTTGTCAATTTTGTCGGCACCAAAAAGTTCGTATAAAGCGTCATATAACGGTCTTAAATATGGATCAACTTTTTCTTTCATGTCCCCAGGCAAAAAACCAAGTTTTTCTCCTGCTTCAACTGCTGGTCGAGATAAAATTACTCTTTCAATTTTTTTTTCCATTAATAATGTAACAGCGACTGACACAGCTAAAAAGCTTTTTCCAGTACCTGCCGGCCCTAAGGACATAACGATATCACTTTCTTTAAGAGCTTTAATGTAGTCTGATTGTTTTTCAGATCTTGCGATAACTGATTTTCTAGGTGTTTTTATTAATTGTTTAAATGACTTTACATTGGATTCGTCTAACTTAATGTTTTTTTTCACAGATAATATTATATCTTCTTTTTCAATAATATTCGTTAACAAATATTTATTTATCAAAAACTTGATTGCTTCACAAAAAATATGAATGTTTTCGGAGCTACCTTTACAAGTAATTGAATTTCCTCTAAAAAAGACGTTGGTATTGGTTAGCTTTGATAAATTTTTTAAATTCTGATCAAATTCTCCAACTATTGATATTAACATTTGATTATTTGACACTTGAATATTTGTAGTTTCTTTATCAATTTTTTTGATAATTAAATTTTGTTCTAGTTTACTAATTTCAGACATAAGTTTAAGCCGCAAAGTTTCTTTGTACTAATTTTGTACTTATTTTTCCAAATAATGTATTTTGATTTAATTTAGTAATCTGAATATTTTTTATTTTTCCTGTTAAATTTTCATTACTTTCAACAATAACTGAGTTAAAATGTTCATCACGGCCAAAATATTTGTTCTCATCTTTGGTTCTATTTTCAAACAAAACTGGAACAATTTTTTCTAAAAGTTTTTCTCTATATTCGCTTTTTATTTTTTTAGCTAGATGTTGAAATATATCTAATCTTTCTTTTGCAGATTTTTCTTCAATTTTTTGGAGATTAAAAGCAGGAGTGCCGGGTCTAGCGCTAAAAATAAAGGAATATGTGTTAATAAACTTAACTTTTTTCATTAACTTTAAAGTCTGATCAAAATCAGACTGTGTTTCTCCTGGGTAGCCAATAATAAAATCACTAGATAATCGAATATTTGGCTTTACCTCTTGCAATCTCTCAATAATTTTTAAATATTCCTCTACAGTATGCTTTCTATTCATGTTTTGTAAAATCTTGTTTGAACCACTTTGAACTGGGAGGTGAATTAATGGCATTAATTTTTCGCAATTTTTGTGTGCTTGGATTAAGTCCTCTGTAAAATCGTTAGGATGAGAAGTGGTGTATCTTATCCTTTTTAAATTATCAATCTCTGATAATTTAAAAATTAAATCTGAAAGTTTTTTTTTTTCAAAATTATAGGCATTAACGTTTTGCCCTAAAAGGGTTATTTCTCTTGATCCATTAGCAACTAATTGCCTTGCTTCATTTACTAAATCTTTAATTGATCTAGAATATTCCACACCTCTTGTGTAAGGAACAACACAAAATTTACAAAATTTATCACAGCCCTCTTGAATGGTTAAGAAAGATGAAACATTAGTATCTGAATTTTTTACGTAGTTTAAAGTATCAAATTTTTCTATTACATCAAACTCTGTAGAATTAATTTTGTTTAAATTTTTTTCTAAATTCAATATAACATCATTTATTTGGTGATAAGATTGAGGTCCAATAACCGCATCAATATATTTTTCTCTTTTTAATAAAATTTCGCCTTCAGCTTGAGCGACACAACCTGTTATTATTACAATAGGTTTTTTTTCATCTCTAAATTCTTTTTTAATTCGTCCCACATCGTGATAGACTTTATCCGTTGCTTTTTCTCTTATATGACATGTATTGAGAATATAGCAATCTGCCTCTTTTAAATTTTCTGTTTTTTTGTAATTAATTTTTTTTGTAATATCATAAATACGCCCGCTATCGTATTCATTCATTTGACATCCAAATGTTTTTATAAAAATTTTTTTTTCCAAATTACTTTTTTATTTTTGAACCATATAACTCAAGCTTATGATCCACAAGATTGTATCCTAATTTCTTCGCAATTTTTTTTTGTAATTCTTCAATGTCTTTATCAACAAACTCCACTATCTCACCACTATTTATATCAATTAAATGATTGTGATCATCATTTATTTCATAACGCGCTTTACCTGCTTTAAAATCGTGCTTAACTAATATTCCAGCTTCTTCAAACAATTTTACTGTTCTATAAACAGTGGCAATACTTATTTTATCGTCAATTGAAGAAACTCTTTTGTGAAGTTCATCTACATCTGGATGATCTTTTGAACCATAAACTTCTTTGGACTCCGAAAGTACCTTAGCTATAATTTTTCTTTGGTCAGTTAATCTAACCCCTTTTTGTTTGCATTTTTTTTCTATAATACTCATAGTCAATTTATCGAATATAAGGGCTTTATCAATTTTTTTTCAATTAAATTATTTTTTAACAATTTTTCTATATTCTCTTGATCAAAAACTTTTAAATCACTATTTTTAAATGCATATAATGGTGTATTTTTAGAAATTGCAATACCTTTCGCAACTGCCAGGGAAACCCTTATTCCAGAAAAACTACCTGGACCGAGATTAACAATAATAGTAAAATTTTTGTCTAATTTTATATGGTGTTTACCAAGAAAATCTAATATTTCAGAAACTATTTTTTCATTATTATTTTTTTTTTTTTTTAAAATATATATAAAAAAATCTTTATTTACACGTAATCCTAACTTATCATTATTACCTATGCAATTAATTATCAAAAAATTATTAATCATTTTTACAATCATTATATCCCTAGGTTTTCATCATTCAAATTTATTTGCAGAGACTAAACCTAGTTTTGACGACTTTGGGCTAATATCTATAATGTATCACAGATTTGATGAAGCTAAATATCCATCAACTAATATTCAATTAGATATTTTTAAGGAACAGCTTAAAATTATTGAAAATCAAAAAATAAAATTTATAAATCCAAATTACTTTGAAAAAAGTCTTTCTAAAGATAAAAAAATGCCCAAAATTCTTCTTACCGTAGACGATGGATTGCTTTCTTTTTATAAAAATGCTTGGCCAATTTTAAAGGATAAAAAAATACCTTTTTTATTGTTCATTAATACCAGAGAGGTTGGTACTTTTAATTACATGGATTGGAGTCAAATTTTAGAGCTTCACAATAGTGATTTAGTTGAAATTGGAAATCATAGTCACTCGCATGAATATTTGGTGGATGAAAATTATGATTTTATTAAAAATGATATTTTAAAATCTATAGAAATATTTGAAGACAAATTAGGCAAAAATTCAGAGTTTTTTTCTTACCCTTTTGGTGAATATAGTTCTGAATTCAAAAAGATTATTAAAGAATTAGGATTTAAATATGCCTTTGGGCAGCATTCAGGAGTTATTGACGAAACAAAAGATTTATTTGAATTACCAAGATTTCCAATTAATGAAAAATATGGAGAGTTAAACAGATTTAAAACTTTAATGAAAACATTACCATTTAAATATATAAAAATTACACCAGAAGATAAATTTTTATTACAATCTAAAAATCCTCCAAATGTTATAATTGAATTTGTTAAAAATATTAAAAACCTTAAACAAATAAATTGTTTTTCAAACGAAGGAAATAAATGGAGAAATTCTAATACGTCTTTTATAGATGATAATGTTTTAGTAATTAAATTTAAGGAAAAATTTATAGGCGAACGTGGTCGAATAAACTGTTCTTTAAGAGAAGAAAAAGGTTACTGGCGTTGGCTTGGAATTCAATTTGTTGTAAGCGAAAAATGATTAAGAATTTAGTTCTATTTTTTTAATAGAATTAACTAGCTTCACAGGCTCAAAATCAAAAAGTCTATTTTGGTTAATTATTTGATTTAAAATTTTAGTATATTCCTTTCCTGTTTGCGCATAATTATTTAAAGTTACTGTTAAAGCTAAACCAGAAATAGTCTTGCTTTTTTTTCTTAATTCCGTTCTTTTTGTTCTAAATTTAGAATAGCTTTTATGTGTATTTAAATTGTTTTGGTAGGCTTTAACCGAAGCTCTTAGAATAGGGAATTTTAAGATTTTATGTTTTTTATTATCATCTCTGAGTAACGGTGCTATACCCTGTCCATTCCAAGTCCACTGACCAAATATTGCATTGCCCTCTAAGGCAAATCTGGAGGTTCCCCAACCACTTTCTTTAGCGGCCTGTGCAAGCGCTAAAGAAGTGGGTATAATATCCATTCGGACCATTAATTCATCAAGATCACTTTTTTTAACCTTATATTCCAGAAGTTTCTGCCTTAACCATTGTTTTTCTGTATCCGTAGTAAATTTTTTTGAATATAAAACTTTTAATTTTTTTCTGTCAGCTAATATTCTTTCGTTTTCAGCAACTACTAAAGGAAGCACAATTTTAATAAACGTTTCCTTTTTAAGCTGGACACTATCTAAATTATCGAGGTCTCTTGGAAACTGAGTAAAGTATATTGGTTTAACTAACTTCTGACTTCTTACTTTCCTTAAATCATAATCAACATCTTTAAATAATTGTATCACTGTCTTTGTTTTTAAATTTAAGTCCGGCAGAATAACCTCTGCAACATTATTTTTTTTTACATTAATTTCAGGTTTTTTTGCTTCTTTTTTAATTTTTACTTCAGGTTTTTTTGCTTCTTTTTTAATTTTTACTTCAGGTTTTTTTGCTTCTTTTTTAATTTTTACTTCAGGTTTTTTTACAACAAAGTCAGAATTTTCATTATAATTTAAGCCGCTAACTAAAGCTATTGCTACACCCACTACAAAAAAAAGTCCTAAGATAAAAATTCTTGAATTTTTTTGATTTATTTTGTGGTTGTAGATACCATAAAATAAATCAGTAAAGAGCTTTGCAAAAAAATTATAAATAGTATGCCCAAGTTTTGGTATAATATTTAAAAGGTTTAAACCTGCGTTACCTATATTCTTCCACAATCGCGCTAATTCATAATTAAATTTTCTTTTAGAATCGTGTTTATAATTATCAATTTTTCTAAAAAATTTATTTTTTTCTTTAATTTTTTCTTGTTTGTATTCTTCAATATTTAGTTTTAATTTAAATAATGGCTTTGAAAAATTTTCTTTTACAAAGTCATACTGAAAATCTTTTGGGATAATTATTTTATTTTTTCTTAAAATCAGTTCTAATTGACCGGATGTTAAATTTTTTTTACTTTTAACATAGTCTTGTACTTCTTTGACATTATATATATTTGCAAGTTCTAATAATTTATCTCTGTATGATGGTTTTTTTTTCATATTATATAGCTTCCACAGAATTTACTTCTTTAACATAATGCTTAAGGAGATTTTGCACTCCTTGTTTTAAAGTCATTAACGAGCTTGGACAACCTGAGCAACTTCCTTGAAGTTGAACTTTAACTATTCCATTCTCGAAAGATTTAAATTTAATATCTCCCCCGTCTCTTGCCACAGCTGGACGTATTTTGGTATCTAAAACTTCAATTATTTTGTTGACAGTTTCATTGTTATTATTGGATTCATCAGGTTGTATTGTATTATTTTTAAGAATTGGTTCATCATTTTTCTCGAAATAGTCATTTAAAAGAGAAATTACCATTGGTTTTAGTTCATTCCAGGAAACACTTTTTGTTTTTTTTACGGATATAAAATTTTTTGAAACTAAAATAAGTTCTACTCCTTTAAATTGCAGAAGTTCTTTTATAAATAAATTCGTTATTTCATTTATTTTACTTTTTTGAAATTCTTCAGTACCAATTTCAGAGATAGTTCTTTCAGATAAAAACTTTAAAGAGTCAGGATTTGGTGTTAATTCAATTTGTATCATGTAAAATTTATATTATATCAAACCTACAATATCACGTATATTTTTAAGGTTTTCCTCAGCTATTATATTAGCTTTTTCACTGCCTTTTTTTAAAACTTTTTTTAAATGTGACTTGTCATCAAGTAACTTTTGAATTTCCTTGCCTACTGGTGTTATTTCAGCAATTAAAATTTCTGCTAACTTTGTTTTTAAAAGTGAATATTCCTTACCAGCCAAATCATGAAGAGTTTTTTCCAGGTTAGTTTTACTCAATTCAGAATAAATTGTTAATAAATTTAATGCTTCAGGTTTTTTTTCCAAAATCTTTAAGTTATTTGGGATAGGCTCCGAGTCTGATTTAGCCTTTTTAATTTTTTTAATTATTTCATCTGCGTTATCTTTTAAATTAATTCTTGAGTAGTCTGATTCTTCGGATTTACTCATTTTTTTAGTTCCATCTCTTAAACTCATAATTCTAGAAATTTTTTTTGATATAAGTGGTTCCGGAAGAGGAAAAAAGTTGTTGCATTTAAAGTCATTATTAAATTTCTGGGCAATATCTCTTGATAATTCTAGGTGTTGTTTTTGATCTGCACCAACTGGTACATGTGTTGCTTTGTACAAAAGAATATCTGCTGCCATTAAATTGGGGTAAATGTACAATCCAACACTTGCTTTTTCTTTATCTGATCCTGCCTTATCTTTAAATTGCGTCATTCTATTTAACCAGCCTATTCTTGAAACACAATTTAATATCCAAGCTAGTTCTGAGTGACCAGAAACTGCTGACTGGTTAAAGATTATGCTTTTATTTGGATCTATACCTGCAGCTAAGAAACTAGCTGTTGTTTCCAGAACATTATCAGTTAATTTTTCTGGTTCTTGAAAAATGGTAATTGCATGCAAATCAACTACACAATAGATACATTCCATTTCTTTTTGCAAGGATGTAAAATTTTTAAGTGCGCCTAAATAATTGCCTAAATGTAAATTACCTGTAGGTTGGACTCCAGAAAATACTAATTTTTTATTGCTCATTTAATTTGTTTTATAGTTTTTTATTTTTAATATTCCTAATATGTGGCAAGATAACAGATAAACAATCCCCATAAAACCTACAATTGCTAATAAATAAATTGCTTTCAGTTTATAAGAGTAATCCAAAACACTTTCATAGTTATTTAACGTTAATATCAAAATAACAGACATTATTGCAGTTGATACCAAAATTTTTAGAAAATTTGATATTAAATCAGTATTTAGAAGTAAAGATTTTTTTTGATTTAAAAGATATATATAAATTAAAACGCCAATCCAAGTAGAAGTAGAGGTCGCGATAGGAATAATTATAAATCCTACACTTGAAAATAAACTTACGCTTATTAAAATATTTATAATAACCATAGATGTTGAGATATAGAAAGGTGTTTTTGTGTTATTACGTGCAAAGAAAAAATTTGATAATATTTTAACTAACGCAAAAGCTGGTACACCGTATCCAAAATACTTTAAAGCACTAGCTGTTAATTCAACATCATCTTTGGAAAAGGACCCATACCCAAACAAAGCATTAACTATTTCTTCTGAAGCTAAAATCAAGCCTAAGCTTGCCGGCATAGATAATAACAAAGAAAGCTCAAAAGATTTATTTTGAATATTTGATAATTTTTTAATGTTGTTGTTTTTAAATGCCTTTGAAAGCACTGGCAGAGAAACCGTACTTACCGCTATACCAGCAATAGCCAAATTAATCTGATAAACTCGGTCTGCATAGTACAAATAAGAAACAGCTCCTGTTTCAAAAGAAGCAATAATAGTTCCTATCAAAATATTAATTTGCGTAACACCTGATGAAAAAATACTTGGTATTAGTTTTTTGAAAAAAAATTTAACTTTACTATCTTTTTTTATTTTGAAAACTAAGGAAGGTTTATAAAATTTTAAAGTTACTAAAAATAGGAACAATAATTGCAATATTCCTGCGAAAGTAACACCATATGATAATTGTCTTACAAAGTTGAGATTTAACTTATAGGAAATTACTAAACTCAAAATCAAAATAATATTTAAAATTATAGGCGCGGCGGCTGCGGCGGCAAACTTATTATTAGAATTTAAAATTCCTGAAAAAAAGGATGATAGACTTACAAATAATAAAAAGGGGAACGTGATTCTTGTTAGCTCAACTGCAAGAGTAAATTTTATATCATTTTCGATAAATCCTGGTGCGATGAGGTAAACTAAATAAGGTGTGAAAATTTCTATAATTGTAACTATGAATATTAAGATTAATAATAATGAGCCCAGGATGTCATCAGCAAATTTTTTACCTTTTTTTTTGCTTTCTATTCTTGCGGATGTATAGCTTGGAATAAATGCTGCGTTGAAAGTTCCTTCTGCAAATAATCTTCTAAATGTGTTGGGCAGTCTAAACGCTACAAAAAAAGCATCCGCAAATATTGAGGTTCCTAAAAAGAATGCTATTAAAATGTCTCTAAGATAACCTAAAATTCTACTGATTAAAGTAAAAAAACTAAATATAGAAGTTGTTGAAAAAAGGTTCATATATAATCTTAATTAAGCCATAAATTTTTAGTGAATTATCATTTTTTATATTACATACTCATTTAATTAAATGCCAAATAAAACAAAAATTGATCACTATACTGATAAAGAAGCTCTTGATTTTCATATACAAGGTAAGTCAGGCAAAATTGAGATCATTTCCTCGAAACCGTTAACCACTAAAAGAGATTTGTCTTTAGCCTATTCTCCGGGTGTAGCAGCACCTGTACGGGAAATAGCAAAAAATCCTAATCTTGCTTATGATTACACTAGTAAAGGTAATTTAGTTGCAGTTATTAGTAATGGATCTGCAATTTTAGGTTTAGGAAATTTGGGTTCACTTGCATCGAAGCCCGTTATGGAGGGAAAATCAGTTTTATTTAAAAGATTTGCAGATATAGATTCTATAGATATTGAAATCGATAACAAAGACTCTTTGGCAATTATAGAAACTATTAAAAATATAAGCGGTACATTTGGCGGTATTAATTTAGAAGATATAGCGGCTCCTGATTGTTTTATTATTGAACAAAAATTAAAAGAAATTTTAGATATTCCTGTTTTTCACGATGATCAGCATGGCACAGCTATAATTACAACAGCTGCGCTAATAAACGCCTTAGATATATCTAAAAAGAAAATTTCTGATGTGAAGATTGTTATTAACGGAGCCGGGGCTTCTGCACAAGCTTGTTCAAATTTATTTAAAAGTTCAGGCGTCAAAAATGAAAACATAATTATGTGTGATAGCAAGGGTGTCATTTACAAAGGCAGGAAAAATATTGATCAATTCAAATCTTCACATGCTTCTGAAACTAAATTAAGAACACTTAGTGAAGCAATGGAAGGAGCAGATGTATTTTTGGGCTTATCTGCTAAAGATGTAGTTAATAAAGAAATGATAAAATCAATGGCTAAAGATCCTATTATATTCGCTTGCGCTAATCCAGATCCAGAAATTAAACCCGAGCTTATCAAAGAAGTTAGGGATGATGCAATCATAGCTACTGGTAGATCTGACTATCCTAATCAGGTGAATAATTTAATAGGATTTCCCTATATATTTAGAGGCGCACTTGATGTTAGATCAAAAGCGATTAATGAAGAGATGAAAGTTGCTGCAGCTAAAGCTATCGCTCTTTTAGCAAGAGAAAATGTTCCCGACGAAGTAGTTTCAGCTTACGGGGGAGATAGGCCAAGATATGGAAAAAATTATATTATTCCTTCAACATTTGATCCTAGATTAATTAGTGTAATACCAGCTGCAGTTGCTGAAGCTGCTATGAAAAGTGGGGTGGCTCGTAAAAAAATCGAAGATTTTGACTTATATAAAGATCAACTTTTAAATCGTTTAGATCCTTCTATGTCATTGATGCAAGGAATAAACGCTAAAATCAGAAAGAATCCTAAAAGAGTAATATTTGCAGAAGGTGAAGATGAGAATATGCTTAAAGCTGCAATAGAATTTGGAAGAAATAAATTAGGTAAACCAATATTAATAGGCGCAGAAAAGAGGATTAAAGAACAGCTTAAAAAAATAGGATTAGACGAAAATTATAAAATTGAAATTGTGAATTCTACAGACAAAAATAAGAGAGAGAAATACGTAAAACACTTATATAAAAAATTACAGAGAGAAGGTCTATTGGAGAGAGATGTAGATCGATTAGTTAGAAATGATCGTATTGCGTGGGGCTCCTCAATGATTGCTTGTAAAGATGCTGATGCGATGGTGACTGGAAATATTAGACACTACGCAGCTTCAATTGAAAAATTAAAAAAAGTAGTGGAAGCTAGACCAGGTGAAGAAATATTTGGCATGACTATGATTGTCTCGAAGGGGAAAACTATACTTGTGGCGGATACAAATGTTGAAGATTTCCCTTCGTCTAAAAGACTAGTAAATGTTTCAAAATCTTGTGTGCGTGTAGCTCGTTTATTTGGTTTTGATCCTAAAGTAGCGTTTCTTTCCCACTCAACTTTTGGAAAGCCTATTTCTAAAAATACAAAACATGTAAGAGATGCCATTGAAATGTTAAGAAAAGAAAAAGTTGACTTTAATTTTGACGGTGAAATGCAGCCGGATGTCGCTTTAAATCCTATTTATCAAGAAATTTACCCTTTCTCAAAAATTGTAGGTAACGCAAATATTTTAATAATGCCAGCATTACACAGCGCTGCTATTT